>Ga0105054_10001590_pt1 | contig 37408 bp, 27 predicted proteins | sample BON02_FD_78091 | JGI IMG/M metagenome (GOLD analysis project Ga0105054, IMG submission 78091) | Freshwater microbial communities from Lake Bonney liftoff mats and glacier meltwater in Antarctica - BON-02 (megahit assembly) | ecosystem: Environmental > Aquatic > Freshwater > Ice > Glacier...
CCGACTTTATTGCGTCTTTCTGTTGGCATTGAGCATATTGCTGACTTGATTGTTGATGTATCTGCCGGACTTGAACGGGCCCAAGCATCACTGGAGCCGCAGTTGAAAGTAGCCAGCTACGCTTAACTGCGAGTCCAACCTGGAAGAAGTAAGGTGCGCCTTGTTGCAAATGCGTTAGCATAAGCGCATGCACAACCCGGCGCGCAAATCCTGGCTGAACCGACTGGCTCGTATGGTTGCCTCAGTGTTACCAAAAGGTATAGTGGGTAACCTCGTTCAATGGTGGACCGGTTACGTCCATGAGGCCGACTTTCTGGTGCTTGACTGGATGAAAGATATGCCCGGGTTGGTGTTGGATGTCGGTGCCAACCGGGGTCATTCAGCTTTGTCTGTTTTGACTCGCACACGCAAGATGAAAGTGCTTTCCATCGAGCCCAACCCTGACCAACGTAGTAGTTTGAAGTTGATTCAGCTGTTATACCCATTTCGATTCAGGTTTCAAACTTTGGCTGCTGGCGAAATGGATGAAGAGTTAACCCTTAATATTCCAGGTCAGCGCGATTCCGGCTTGAGTGCGCAGGGTTCTTTGTTTCGTGAAGAGTTTGCCAAGCCGCATATTCGAGAGCGCCTTGCTGAAGATGGCCTGGATGTTGAAGATGAAAGCGCCTTTCGCAGGGTTAAAGTCAAGGTGATCGCGCTGGATTGGCTCAAGTTGCAACCCGATCTGATCAAAATAGATGTTGAAGGGTTTGAAGCGCAAGCGCTAAAAGGTCTCAATCTGACGCTTCAGACATGCTTGCCTGCGATTTTGATTGAAGTGAACGACCTGGAAATCTGGTGGCCGCAGCTGCAAGGCCTGGGTTATGGGTTTTATTATTTTGATCAAAGACAACAAACCCTGATCGAGTGCGATATTCACAAACGCCCACTCAATTTGTTTTGCCTGCACAAAGCATCAAAATCACCATTGAGCAAGACCTTATTGGACAAAGTTCAAAAAAAATGGTCAATCCGATCAAAACCAAACTTGAATTAGCCGGCATCAGGCCTCAAATCAGCAGCAGACTATAAATCACCCTACAGAATTCTGAAATATGGCAAAACGTGATTACTACGAAGTACTTGGCGTGCAACGCGGTGCTGAAAAAGATGAGCTGAAAAAAGCTTACCGCAAGCTTGCGATGAAGCACCATCCGGATCGTAACCCGGAAGATGCTAACGCGCACGAACACTTTAAAGAAGCTCAGGAAGCGTATGAAGTCCTGAAAGATGACCGCAAGCGTGCGGCCTACGACCAGTTTGGGCACGCAGCAACTGGCCAGGGCGGCGGTCGTGGCCCCGGCGGTTTTGATGGGGATGTCGGCGATATTTTCGGTGATATTTTCGGTGATATTTTCGGTGGTCGCGGCGGTCGCGGCGGTGGACGTCCCCAGCAACAGCGCGGTTCTGATTTGCGTTTTGCGATGGAACTTGATCTGGAAGAAGCTGTTGCCGGCATAAACCGCGAAATTCGTATTCCAACGCTCGGGCAGTGCAAAACCTGTGACGGTAGTGGTGCTGAAGACGGCAAAAAGTCAAATTGCACCACCTGCGGAGGCGTCGGCCAGGTTCGGATGCAGCAAGGAATTTTCTCGGTACAACAAACCTGTCCGTCTTGTCAGGGCATGGGTCAGGTCATCAAAAACCCATGTAAGGAATGTCATGGTCAGGGCCGAATTCGTGAAACCCGTACCTTGTCGGTCAAGATACCTCCGGGTGTTGATACCGGCGATCGTATCCGGTTGGCAGGCGAGGGTGAGGCTGGCATGTCCGGCGCACCGACGGGCGATCTGTATGTGGAAGTCAGAGTGAAGCCGCATCGTTTATTCGAGCGCGACGGCAATGATTTGTATTGCGAAGTGCCCATTCATTTCACTACCGCAGCACTGGGTGGCGAGTTGGAAATCCCAACTTTGAATGGTCAGGTCAAACTCAAAATACCCAACGAAACCCAAAGTGGCCGGGTGTTCCGTTTGCGTGGTAAAGGCGTTAAATCCGTCCGCAGCCATCGTCAGGGCGACCTGATGTGCAAAGTCGTGATTGAAACACCGGTTAAGCTATCGAAAGAACAGAAAAAACTGCTGAAGAAGTTTGAAGAAGCCTACGAAAACAGCAAAACCGAGCACAATCCCAAATCCAGTTCCTGGCTGGATGGGGTGAAAGAATTCTTTGACAGGATGACCACATGATCAGAGCGGTTTTACATGGCGCCGGTCGAATGGCGCAAGGTGTTCTGACTGAACTGCAGGAGCACCTTCAATTTGAGTTGGTGGCGATAGTTTCAAGATCAAAGCCAGTTGATCTGTTGGCTGAATTGAATCTGGATATAACGTGGTCAAGTTCTCTGGAGAGCATCGAGGAAGTTGACCTCCTGATTGATTTCACTTTGCCGGGCGGCCCTGCGATCGCTGCGAGCTGGTGCCAGCAACATGGGGTTGCTTTGCTCAGTGGCACGACCGGCCTGAGTGATGAGGACAAAAACGCGCTGCAAGACGCATCAGCTGAAGTACCGGTGCTGTGGGCATCCAACCTGAGTCAGGGCATCGCCTTGATATCCGCTTTGGCTCGACAGGCTGCAGTCTCACTGGGTGATGCTGCAGATATCACTATTTCTGATATTCATCATCAACACAAACAGGACGCGCCATCTGGTACTGCGCTTACGCTGGCAGAGGCCGTGATGCAAGGTCGGCCCACGTCAGTTCTGATCGGAGCAGCAGTGGATGATCAGATTCAGGGTTCTAAAGCCGGCCTGGAAGTCGGCCGGAAAGAAAGCCGCGAAGCAGGCGAGCTCGCTTTTATCAGCGTACGCAAAGGCGAAGTCATCGGGCAGCACACAATTAGTTTTGAACTGCCCGGTGAGATTGTTGAGATATCGCACAAGGCTCGCGACCGCAGTGTGTTCGCCAAAGGCGCCCTGAACGCGGGTGCGTGGCTGACCGAACAGAAACCGGGTTACTACAGTACATCGGACTGGCTGAATATCGGTTAATTGTGATCGGATAGCAGGCTTCCAATGGACACTCGCAGCCCATTCCAGTAAAATTCTGGCGCTTAGAACATTAAATTGAATTAACCCAATCTAAGCGGGAATTGTTGGCAACAGCATTCCCGTTTTGTGCATCCGGAGGCAGGAAATTGACTCAGCAAGCAGTGCTGGCACTCGCAGATGGCAGTGTGTTTTACGGCCAGAGCATCGGTGTTCCCGGAGAAACCAGCGGCGAGGTCGTCTTTAACACCGCCATGAGCGGCTATCAGGAGATCCTCACCGACCCGTCATACACACGGCAACTGGTTACTCTGACATGCCCGCATATCGGTAATACCGGTTGCAATCAAGTTGATGAAGAATCCGCCGGGCCCAGGGCTGCCGGTTTGATTGTACGTGATGCTCCTTTGTTGCACAGCAGCTGGCGCAGCGAAGAATCTTTGCGTGACTATCTTAAACGCCACGGCATCGTCGCCATTGCAGATATTGATACCCGCCGACTGACCCGTATTCTCCGTGAGAAAGGCGCGCAAGGCGGATGCATTATGGCTGGTGATCAGGTTGACGCCAAGCAAGCGGTCAGCAAGGCTCAGCAGTATCCGGGCATGCAAGGACAGGATCTGGCGCGCGAAGTTACAACCAAGGCTGCTTATGAGTGGCATGAAGGCAGTTACGACCTCGATAATCAGGATTGGCAAACGGTAGACAATCAGTTTCATGTGGTCGCCTATGATTTTGGCATCAAACGCAATATTTTGCGCATGCTGAGTGACCGTGGTTGTCGTGTAACCGTCGTTCCGGCAACGACCCCGGCGAGTGACGTGCTGGCGATGCAACCCGATGGCATATTCTTGTCCAATGGCCCGGGTGATCCGGAACCCTGTGATTACGCGATTGCCGCTATTCAGGAAATTCTGAAGACCGATATTCCAGTGTTCGGAATATGCCTTGGAATTCAGCTGCTGGGTCTGGCAGTCAATGCCCGCACCATCAAAATGAAATTTGGCCATCACGGTGCTAATCATCCGGTGCAGGATCTGGATAGCCGTCAGGTGATGATTACCAGTCAGAACCACGGTTTCGCGCTGGATGAAAGCACGTTGCCGGATACAGTTCGTACCACGCATCGTTCTTTGTTTGATGGCAGCTTGCAGGGCATTGAAACAATCGACGGGCAGGCGTTTGGCTTTCAGGGGCACCCCGAAGCGAGCCCCGGACCGCACGATGTAGCACCATTATTCGACCGTTTTATCAACATGATGACAGCAGCAGGATAACCTCAGTCAGATGCCAAAAAGAACCGACATCCAAACCATCCTGATCATTGGCGCCGGCCCCATTGTAATCGGTCAGGCCTGCGAATTTGATTACTCCGGTGCGCAAGCCTGTAAGGCGCTTAGGGAAGAAGGCTACCGCGTGGTATTGGTCAATTCCAATCCTGCCACCATCATGACCGACCCCGAAACGGCCGATGCCGTTTACATCGAGCCGATCGAATGGCAGACGGTTGAAAAAATTATTGAGAAAGAGCGCCCGGATGCCTTGCTGCCTACCATGGGCGGTCAGACTGCACTGAACTGTTCGCTGGACCTGGTGCGCGAAGGCGTGCTCGAAAAATACGGCGTTGAGATGATCGGTGCTTCACGAGATGCCATTGATATGGCGGAAGACCGTGCTTTGTTCAAGCAGGCAATGACCGAAATCGGTCTCGATACGCCAGCATCCGAGCTGGCGCATACGCTGGAAGAGGCGCTGGAAAAGCTCGAGATAATCGGATTCCCGACCATTATCCGGCCGTCGTTTACCATGGGTGGCTCCGGCGGTGGAATTGCTTACAACCGTGAAGAATTTATAGAGATTGTCAGTTCCGGCCTGGAGCAGTCACCGACCACCGAATGTCTGCTGGAAGTGTCGGTGCTGGGTTGGAAAGAGTACGAGATGGAGGTGGTGCGCGATCATAAAGACAACTGCATCATCGTCTGCTCAATTGAGAATCTCGATCCGATGGGGATACACACGGGCGATTCGATCACAGTCGCGCCCGCACTGACCCTCACTGACAAAGAATATCAGCGGCTCAGAGACATGTCGATCGCGGTATTGCGTAAGATTGGCGTTGAAACAGGTGGTTCCAACGTACAGTTTGCTGTCAACCCTAAAGACGGCAAAGTGATCATTATTGAAATGAACCCTCGCGTGTCGCGTTCCTCGGCTCTGGCGTCCAAAGCCACTGGCTTTCCGATCGCCAAGGTCGCGGCAAAACTGGCGGTAGGTTTTACTCTTGATGAACTGTTGAATGACATAACCGGCGGCGCCACACCAGCTTCTTTCGAGCCGAGTATCGATTACGTTGTTACCAAGATTCCTCGTTTTGCGTTTGAGAAATTTCCAGCAGCCAATGATCGCCTCACAACACAGATGAAGTCGGTGGGTGAGGCCATGGCGATCGGTCGCACTTTTCAGGAGTCCTTGCAGAAAGCTTTACGCAGCCTGGAAACAGGCCGCAATGGTTTTGATAGCATACTGGAGACTACCGATCCGGAAGAGCGTCTGGTTGAGCTCAAGCGCGAACTGCGTGAAGCAGGTGCCGAGCGCATTTTATATGTCGCTGAAGCCTTCCGTGAAGGCCTGAGCGTGGAAGAGATCCATCGTCTGACCTGGATAGCCCCGTGGTTTTTGGCACAAATTGAAGACCTGATCATTAGTGAAACTGAAGTCGCAGTGCAGGGCATCGGCGCGCTCGACAAGCAGCGTCTGTTTGCATTAAAGCGCAAAGGTTTCTCCGATGCTCGCCTGGCAACTTTGCTGGACTGCAAAGAACGTGAAGTGCGTGAGTTGCGCTATGACTTAAGCGTCCGTCCGGTTTACAAGCGCGTGGACACCTGCGCAGCCGAGTTTGCTACCACCACTGCTTATCTGTATTCAACATACGAAGAGGAATGCGAATCGGAGCCTACCAATAACCGCAAGATTATGGTGCTGGGTGGCGGTCCGAACCGCATCGGGCAGGGCATCGAGTTCGACTATTGCTGTGTGCATGCAGCGCTCGCACTGCGCAAAGAAGGTTACGAGACCATCATGGTTAACTGCAATCCGGAAACGGTTTCCACTGACTATGACACTTCCGACCGTTTGTACTTTGAGCCGCTGACGCTCGAAGACGTGCTCGAAATTGTGCATCGCGAGAATCCCGAGGGCGTGATTGTACAGTACGGCGGCCAGACGCCACTGAAACTGGCGCGGCCATTGGAAGCAGAAGGTGTGCCTATTATCGGTACATCACCGGACTCGATTGATTTGGCGGAAGACCGCGAGCGCTTTCAGAAGATGCTGCAGAAGCTGGGCCTGCGTCAACCACCCAATCGCACAGTCGTGAGCGTAGAGCAAGCTGTGATCGAAGCTGAAGAAATCGGTTATCCGCTGGTGGTCCGCCCTTCCTACGTATTGGGTGGGCGCGCCATGGATGTGGTGCACGATGAAAAAGACCTGCGCCGCTACATGCGCGATGCGGTTAAAGTTTCCAACGATTCGCCAGTGCTGTTGGACCGCTTTCTGGATCACGCCATCGAAGTTGATATCGATGCCATTTGTGACGGCACTGATGTATTGATCGGCGGCATCATGGAGCATATCGAGCAGGCTGGTGTGCACTCAGGTGATTCTGCTTGTTCATTGCCGCCGCACAGTTTGTCCAAAGAGGTTCAGGATGAAATGCGCCGGCAGATGGCAATGATGGGTCTGGAACTGGGTGTGATTGGCCTGATGAATGCGCAGTTCGCATTGCGTGGTGATGAGATCTATATCCTGGAAGTCAATCCGCGTGCCTCGCGTACTGTACCCTTTGTATCCAAGGCAACCGGCAGGCCGCTGGCGGCGATTGCCGCAATATGTATGGCGGGCAGATCACTTAAAGAACAGGGTGTTACAGAAGAAATAATACCTGAATTCTATTCTGTGAAAGAAGCAATTCTACCTTTCATAAAGTTCCCGGGCGTGGATCCGATTCTCGGCCCGGAAATGCGTTCCACCGGTGAAGTGATGGGCGTTGGCAGCAGCTTTGGTGGTGCGTGTGCACGTGCCATGAAGGCAGCAAAATACGGCATTCCAAGGCCTGGCCGCGCACTGCTTAGCGTACGCGATGCGGACAAGCTACCCTTGATACCGATCGCAAAAGACCTTATTGAAAGAGGATACACATTGGTGGCGACTGCCGGCACCTGCGACTTTTTGATCGAGCAGGGCTTTGCCTGTGAGAGAGTCAATAAAGTAGCTGAAGGGCGGCCACACATCGTAGATGAAATCAAAAACGGCAAGTACGTTTTTATTGTGAACACAACGGAGGGCCGCAAGGCAATCGCGGATTCGTTTTCGATTCGGCGCGAGGCACTGCAGTACAAAGTCAGTTATACAACCACCATCGCGCGTGGTTGGGCGACACTGCAGGCCATCGACCACGAATACGACCTTGAGGTCAGAAGCCTCCAAGAATTGCACGGCACTTTAAGAAAAGGCAGCCAGAAAGCTGCTGGAGATATTAAATGAACAGAACACCCTTAACACTGGCTGGCGCAGAACGTTTACGCGAGGAAGCCACACATCTGAAGAAGGTCGTGCGCCCGCAAATTACGGCTGATATCGCTGAAGCACGTGCCCATGGTGATTTGAAAGAAAACGCCGAATACCACGCTGCCCGCGAGCAGCAGGGTATGACTGAAGCCCGTATCCGGGATCTTGAAGCTGCGCTATCGGGCGCCCAGGTAATCGATATCACCAAACTGAACCCGGGCGGAAAAGTGGTTTTTGGCGCGACGGTAACTTTGTTCGATGTGAATTCAGAGAAAGAGATTTCCTACCAACTGGTGGGTGATCTTGAATCCGACCTTAAAATGTCGCGCATTGCGATTACTTCACCCATCGCGCGCGCCATGATCGGCCATGTCGAAGGCGACGAAATTGTCGTCAATGCACCCGGCGGCGAAATCGTTTACGAAATTGTCAGCGTTGAATACATCTAGTTCCACGGGTATTGATGCGAGCAAGACGGGCAGTTAAACAAAGACCTTTTCAGGAAGGTGCGGATTCGTTGCCAGCGTCCTTGCACCCCGTTGTTCGACGTATATTACTCGCCCGTCAAATTACCGATGAGGCCGCGCTGGATTTGAAGCTCGGTGGCCTCGAACCTCCCGCCTCGTTATCTGGTATCGATCAGGCAGCACGGTTGCTGGCGGATGCGCTTACTGCCGATAAAAAGCTGTTGATCGTGGGCGATTTTGATGCCGATGGTGCAACCGGCACGGCCGTTGCTGTACAGGCATTGCGCATGTTGGGCGCAAAACATGTCGATTTCAAAGTGCCGAACCGTTTTGAGTTTGGCTACGGTTTGAGCGTCGCGCTGGTGGCAACACTGGCGGACAACCCACCTGATCTTTTAATCACAGTCGATTCCGGCATCAGTTCAAATGATGGTGTTGCAGCTGCCCGTAAACTCGGTTGTCAGGTGATTGTGACCGACCATCATTTACCTGGCAATGTATTGCCCAACGCCAATGCAATCGTGAATCCAAACTGCCCCGGTGACGAGTTCCCCAGCAAGGCACTGGCGGGTGTAGGCGTGGTGTTTTACCTGATGGGCGTGTTGCGCAGCGTATTACGTGAGCGCAACTGGTTTACTGTACCCAGGGAGGAGCCGAATCTGGCGTCTTTGTTGGATCTGGTCGCGCTGGGAACGGTGGCTGATCTGGTGCCTTTGGATCGCAATAACCGGGTACTGGTTCGTCATGGCATAGAACGCATCCGCAGAGGCTATGCCCGGCCGGGTTTAATGGCATTGTTACGACTGGGCAAGCGTGATTACCGTTTTCTGGTTGCCAATGACCTGGCTTTTGCCGTTGCACCTCGGCTAAATGCCGCTGGCCGCCTCGAAGATATGAGTGTCGGCATTCGCTGCCTGCTCACCGACGATCCGGAAGAAGCCATGTCCATCGCCACCGAGCTGGATGACCTGAATCATCAGCGCCGCGGCCGACAGGAACAAATGCAGCAACAGGCACTGGATCAGGTGAAAGCGCTCACCGATAGTTTGAGAAACAACGAGGCGGAAGATCAGGAGTTGCCGCCCGCAGTATGTTTGTTTGACGAGAACTGGCATCAGGGAATCGTTGGCTTGGTGGCGTCCAAAATTAAGGACGCTGTGTATCGCCCGGTGATTGCCTTCGCGCCGGAATCGGAAGGCTCCGATATGATAAAGGGATCAGCACGCTCGGTAAAAGGCCTGCATATCCGTGATGTTCTGGCGCGGGTGGATGCCAGAAATCCGCATTTGATGACCGCTTTTGGCGGTCATGCAATGGCAGCAGGATTGAGCATGCCGGCAGCCAACTTCGATCAATTCAAAGCAGCCACCAATGAAGCCATTGAGTATTTCTTGCAGGGAAAATCACTCAGTAATGAAATTTTAACCGATGGGGAATTGACGCCAGCAGATATCAATCTGGGTTTTGCGGAGTTGCTTGGCGACCTTGGTCCGTGGGGGCAACAGTTCCCGGAACCATTGTTTGAAGGCCGCTTTGTAGTTGAAGAACAGCGCGTGGTTGGTGGGGCGCACCTTAAAATGATGTTGCGACCCGTCTATGGTAATGAATTGATCGACGCCATTGCTTTCGGCAGACTACCCGAAGATTTGCCACAGACAGACACCGTCGGCTTCGTCTACAAACTCGATATCAATCATTTCCGTGGCAATAAAACCTGCCAGTTAATGATCGAGAAAATTATCGACTGAACCGCATTCACGATCGCACGCATACTGGGGCGCGCATGGTGTAAAATGCCTTTAAAAACTAATCAGGGTTATCAGTGTGGAAACCAATCAGATATACAGTCAATTAGAAGATTTGCAGCAGCGTTGTGAAGCGCTCAGGGGGTATCTTTGACTATGCCGGCAATAAAGACCGGCTGGAAGAAGTAAGCCGCGAACTCGAAAACCCGGATGTCTGGAACAATCCGGAAAAAGCTCAGGCACTGGGCCGCGAAAGGGCGCAACTCGAAAACATCGTCGGCACCATCGACCATGTATCTGATGCGCTAACAGATCATGCCGACATGCTCGAAATGGCGGTCGAGGAAGACGATGAAGAGATCGTCAATGCCGTTAGCCGTGATCTGGATACTCTGGAGCGCGAAGTTGGCAAGCTCGAATTCCAACGTATGTTCAGAGGAGAAATGGACGCCAATTCCTGCTATCTGGACATTCAGTCTGGCTCCGGCGGAACTGAAGCACAGGATTGGGCTGAAATGTTATTGCGCATGTATCTGCGCTGGATTGAACGGCGCGGCTGGAAAGGCGAGTTGATCGAGGTTTCAGATGGCGATGTTGCGGGTATTAAAAGTGCCACTATTCACGTGGTGGGCGATTATGCATTCGGCTGGTGCAAAACCGAGATTGGCGTGCACCGACTGGTAAGAAAGTCTCCCTTTGACTCTGGTAGCCGCCGGCATACTTCATTTGCCGCAGTATTCGTATCGCCCGAAGTTGATGATGACATCGAAATCGATATCAATCCTTCAGATTTGCGCATTGATGTGTACCGCGCATCAGGTGCCGGTGGGCAGCACGTTAACCGGACTGAATCTGCTGTACGTATCACTCATATTCCGACCAACACCGTGGTTCAATGCCAGAACGACCGTTCGCAGCACAAAAACAAAGACCATGCGATGAAGCAAATGCGCGCTAAACTGTATGATTTGGAATTGTCCAAACGCAACGCTGAAAGCCAGCAGCTGGAAGATTCCAAGTCCGATATCGGTTGGGGCAGCCAGATTCGCTCGTATGTGTTGGATCAGTCCAGAATCAAAGACCTGCGTACCAATGTGGAAACAGGCAACACCCAGGCCGTACTGGACGGTGACCTGGACCAATTTGTAGAAGCCTCGCTCAAGCAGGGCCTTAGTGAAGGAAGTGAAGCGTGAGTAAAGACAGCCAGACCAAAAATGCCAAAAACCAGAATGGCCGTGACCAGAATGACAGTGACAAGAGTGGCAGCGCAGCGTCAGGGCAAACTGAAGACCTGCACGAAGAAAACCGCCTGATTGCTGAGCGCCGTGAAAAGATGCACGCCATGAAGGCGGATAGTATTGCCTATCCCAACGACTTTCACCCCAACACCAATGCAGCGACCTTGCAAAAACGTTTTGCAGATGACAATACCGAGGCACTGGCCGAAGTGAATGAATCCTTTGCGCTGGCCGGCCGTATGCTGGCTAAACGTGTCATGGGCAAAATTGCATTCGTCAGTATTCTGGATGGCACCGGCACGATGCAGTTGGTCCTGCAACGCGACAATTTGCCGGAAGGCGTTTACCAGCAATTCAAGCAATGGGACATCGGCGATATAATTGCTGCCACTGGCGCGATTTTTCGCACCCAGAAAGGCGAGTTGTCTGTCAAAGCCAGCCAATTGCGTATTTTGACCAAATCGCTGCGGCCTCTGCCGGAGAAGTTTCATGGCTTAACGGACATGGAAACCCGCTACCGTCAGCGCTACGTCGACCTCATTATGAACGAGGATTCGCGCAAGGTGTTTCAGGCGCGCTCGAAAATTATCCGCTTCATACGCCATTTTATGGAAGCACCAGGGCGTGAATTTCTGGAAGTAGAAACCCCGATGATGCACCCGATCCCAGGTGGCGCGGCAGCACGTCCATTTGTCACGCACCACAATGCCCTGGATCTGGAAATGTATCTGCGCATTGCCCCCGAGCTGTATCTGAAACGACTGGTTGTTGGTGGCATGGACCGTGTTTATGAGGTCAATCGCAACTTCCGTAATGAAGGGGTATCGACCCGCCATAATCCTGAATTCACCATGTTGGAGTTTTACTGGGCGTATGCCGATTACAACGACCTGATGGATTTGACCGAGGACATGTTCCGCGGCCTGGCAGAGGAAGTTTGTGGTAGCACTGAGATTGAATACGAAGGAAATAAACTCAATTTCGGCGCGCCATTTGCACGCATCAGCGTTGAAGATGCCGTGCGCAAATATAACCCTGATCTCGATAACGCCGATCTATGGGACATGGATACACTGACGGCCGCTTGTGAGGCGCGCGGTGTGCGCACAGACAAATCCTGGGGCGCTGGCAAATTGCTGATCGAGTTGTTCGATGCAACCGTAGAAGAACACCTGACCGATCCGACCTTCATCATTGCCTACCCGACGGAAGTTTCACCTTTGTCACGTCGCAATGACGAAAATCCGCTGGTCACAGATCGCTTTGAACTTTTCATTGCCGGTCGCGAAATCGCCAACGGCTTTTCTGAGCTCAACGATCCTGAGGATCAAGCTGCCAGATTCCTTGAGCAGGTCTCGCAAAAAGACGCCGGTGATAACGAGGCTATGGCCTATGACGCAGACTATATCCGTGCGCTGGAGTATGGCATGCCACCGACGGCAGGTGAGGGCATAGGTATCGACCGGTTAGTGATGCTGTTAACCGACTCAGCTTCTATCCGCGATGTGCTGTTGTTCCCGTATATGCGCCCAGAGGCATAAAGTACTCAGGCGCATGGTCTAAATGTCTGATTTCAGGATAAAGGTAGAGTTATAGAGAAGGTTTCGCTTGAACACATCTGTTGATTAAAGTTAATATAATGTTAACATTCAAAAAACGTTAAAATTAATTTGATTTCCAACAATTTTTGAGGCGAACCAAATGAAAAAGAAGCAGCTGTCAGTTCTCTGTAGTTTTGTCGCGATTGCATCATTGTCTGGTTTGTCAGTCGATGTTGTTGCACAAGAACAGACGGACTCCAATAAGTCAGTTTTGTTGGAAGAAGTCATTGTTACTGCCCGTAAGCGTGAAGAAGACGCGCAGGACGTTCCTATCGCCATTTCCGCATACAACTCTGACCAACTGGAAGAGTTGAAGATTCGAAGCCTCGAAAACCTGACAGTAGGCATGCCTAACGTTTCACTGGATGATGTTGGTACCTTCCGTACGGTCGCCAACTTTTCAATCCGTGGTCTGGGTATCAACAGTTCGATTCCTTCTATCGATCCGACGGTTGGTGTGTTTGTAGACGGTGTGTATATGGGCCAGAACGCCGGCATCGTAATCGATATGTTTGATATTGCCAGTGTCGAAGTGCTGCGCGGACCGCAGGGAACGTTATTCGGCCGTAACGTTACCGGCGGCGCAATATTGCTGAACAGCAAAGGCCCCACTGAAGAATTCGAATTCAATGCCCGCGTCGCTGTAGACGGCAACCCCAATGGGGATGGCGGCTTGAGCAAGTACTACATGGGCAGTATTTCCGGCCCCATCGGTGACCAGTTTGGCTACCGCATCAGTGTTTATAACAATGATGATAACGGCTGGTTCGTCAATCTTTTTGACGGCAAGAACTTCGGCAAGGCCAATACGACCATCATCCGCCCGATGATGACCTGGTCTCCAACCGATCAACTTGAGTTCACATTGCGTTGGGAGCACATGGAATCCGACGGTGATGGACCTGCCTCGCAAACCCATACCAACGGCAGCGGCGTGCCCGGATTTTTTGCCAACTTCAAACGCGACAGCCACGATTTCTCAATTGACAACGGTGGATTCTCAGAGCTTGAGAACGACCTGGTCACTTTCCAAACCGATCTGGATGTTGCCTGGGGCGATGGCACGATCACCAATATCTTTGGCTGGAAAAAATATACCTCATCCGGCGACAGTGATATTGATGCACAGCCGGTATGGCTTTTCCACGCGCCTTTCGCGAGCAATCAGGAGCAGTACAGCAACGAACTCCGTTATAGCGGCACTTTCGACCGTGTTTCATTAACCACGGGTTTGTTCTGGTTTAAAAATGAAATTAATTACAGCGAGATTCGCAACCTGCTTGGTATTGCAACAGGTGGCGTTGCACCTGCTTTAACTCAGAGCGGTGGCGGTAATTATTGGGTGGATTCTTTGGCAGCATTTGCCTCGGTCGATTTTCAGTTGTCAGATGCATGGACATTGAATACCGGCATCCGTTATACGGACGAGGATAAAAGAGCCCAGATTGCGTCATTGGTACGCAATATAAACAAACCTTGTAATGTGGTTGAAGGCACCTGTCCGTTTGATTTTGAAGATAAAGAAAACTGGGGAGCATGGTCCGGCAAGTTGGGTGCAACCTATACCCTTTCAGACAGCAAACGTATGTATGGTAGCTGGACACGGGCACACCGTTCCGGTGGCTACAACTTACGTAACACTGCGATTGATACCGTCAATCTGGGTCCGGGGCCGTTTGATCAGGAAACCGTCGATAGCATAGAGTTTGGCTACAAGTCCGAGTTGGAGATTGGTGGTCGTTTCAACGCAGCTGTTTTCTACACCACGGTTGCTGATATGCAGCGCGAAGTGAATCTGTCCGATCCGATATCCGGTGTTGTTCAGGTGATCAAAAACACGGCAGATGCAGAAATCTGGGGTTTTGAATTGGACAGCACTATTGCGCTGGGCAGCAACACCGTATTGTTCGGTTCGCTGGGTTGGTTGCACCCTTCTTACACCAGAGTCATATTCGATCTTAATGGTGACGGTGTCATTGACAACGTAGACAAGAAACTGGATTTGCCACGTGCGCCTGAATGGACTTACTCCATTGGCTTATCCAACGAGATCCAACTGGGTCGCTCAGGTTCATTAACCAGCCGTGTCAGCTACGCCTTTCGTGATGATTCGTCTTATACCGATAACAACCAGGGATATTTGCTGGCACAGGATATTGTAGATTTCGGCTTTGATTTCCGCCCAACCGGTGGTCATTGGGTTGCCTCCATTTACGGTAAAAATATGTTGAACAGCGTCAGTCATGGTGGGGACACCCAGCTGCCTAATTTATTGGGCCCTGTACCTACCGGTGGTACTTTCTCGCCACTGGCCAAAGGCCGGGTAGTTGGTGTGGAAGTTAGCTTCACTTACTAAGAAGTACTTGAGTAAAAGCCCCTGCGATCATTGATCGCAGGGGCTTTTTTTATGTATTGGCGACACTTTTTGGTGGGTGGGTCGCTTCCTCCTCTTATATAGCAGTGGGTCGCAGCGGCCGCATACCCCTCAACCGGGGACGCTTATGTTCAGGATGAACGGTATGCCGCAAAGAGCACATGGATGTGAGGTGCGGTTGGTGGGCTATAGCACGGCAATCAAAGCTGAGCGTAGTGCGGCCTATGGTTGGCGTAAATTCTCGTACCAGTCGGCAATCTGCTTACGTTCCTGGTCGGTGATATGGGTCATATTGCCTAGCGGCATGCTTCGGATGACGGCTGCTGTCTGGTAAATGCGCTCCGCGTGCTGCAAAACCTTGGCTTCTGAATCCAGTTCTATATCCAGAGGTGCGGTCACAAAGCCGGCAAACTCAGGCGATGATGCGTGGCACAGCACGCAGCGTTGTTCCACCAAAGCCGTGATTTCTGCATTGCTAATCGGTTGATAATTTGAGCCTGAGACCGATGTATGATCCGCGCCAGATTTTTGGCTGGCTGTCGGCTGTGTTGCCGGGCTGGATCTTTTGACAGGAGCGGTTAACCAGATAACCGCGCCCAGCAGCACAATAGCCGGAATCAGCGGCCAGGCACTAAACCCGGGCAGATGCCGGATATTGAAATAATGCCGCACTGCTACTGCCGCCATTGAGAATATCAACAATACTAACCAGCCATTTGGATTGCTGTAGGTCGCCGGAAAATGCGCGCTGATCATGATGAAAAGTACCGGCAGGGTGAAATAATTGTTGTGTCGCGAACGCTGCAGGGCTTTTTTGCCTTTTTCCGGATCAGGCTGGCGCTTTTCCGACATGGCGCTGACGAGTTCTTTTTGCGCAGGAATGATGACCATGAAAACATTGGCAACCATGACCGTGCCGATGGCTGCACCAATGTGGATATAAGTAGCACGGCCGCTCAGATATTGGCCCAACACCCAGGTTAGTAATGCGAACCATATTACGACCAGCAGGCCAATCAGCCATTCCTTCCGCGCTAGCGGCGAACGACATATCAGGTCATAAAACAACCAACTGATCAGCAGGGCACAAAGACCGATTGCGACCGATACCATCGGTGTAACCTCGGGTGCCGCCGGGTTGAGCATATAGACGCTGGCGTTCCAATAGAACACCACAATCAGCAGCGCCATGCCGCTTAACCAGGTGGTGTAAGCCTCCCATTTAAACCAGTGCAATGTGGCCGGTAACTGGGGTGGGGCGTTCGAGAATTTCTTCAAATAGTAAAAGCCACCACCATGAATGGCCCATAGATCGCCAGCAGTATCTGCCGGCTGGTTTTGACGTTGCAGATGGTTTTCCAGCCAGTTGAAATAAAAGGATGCGCCAATCCAGGCCACGCCAACGATGAAATGAACCCAGCGCAGCAACAAAGCCAGCCACATGGTCAGGTGTGCTTCCATCAGTGTCCCTTCATTATTCGTTGTTGGCCATCAGACAATCAAGAATGGCTTCCGGCGTTGCCGGTGTTCGTAAATTGGGTAACGCTGTGCCGCCGCGGTATGCAGCGATGGCCTGGTTGATCGCAGCATGTACTGAAATGGCCAGCATTAATGGCGGCTCACCCACTGCTTTAGAGCGGTGGATAGTGGATTCACGATTGCGGCCTTTCTCCCATATTTTCGCGTTGAACACTTTAGGGATGTCACCACAAGTCGGAATTTTGTAGGTTGACGGTGCGTGAGTGGTCAGTTGCCCTTTGTTGTTCCAGCAGACTTCTTCGGTGGTCAGCCAGCCGGCACCCTGCACGAAACCGCCTTCAATCTGGCCCATGTCTATTGCAGGGTTGAGCGACTTTCCAGCGTCATAAAGAATATCGACACGCGCAATCCGTGATTCGCCGGTAAGGCAGTCGATCTCAACTTCTGAGACCGCAGCACCATAAGCAAAGTACAGGAAAGGGCGTCCCGTTAATGTGCCAGCATCGTAATGAATTTTGGGTGTTCGATAGAATCCGGTTGCCGATAAGGAAACACGTCCCAGCCAGGCTTGATTGGCCAGCTCATCGAAGCTGATAGTGTGATCGCCGGCAATGATCTTATTGTTGCAAAATTGAACCTGAGATTTCTGAATCGCATATTTCTTGCTGACAAATTTGATCATGCGTTTCTTGATTTTGCGGGCTGCTGCCTGCGCCGCCATGCCATTCATATCTGTACCGGCAGACGCCGCAGTTGCCGATGTATTCGGTACTTTGCCGGTATTGGTGGCGCTGATTTTGATTCGCCCGAGGTCAATCTGGAATTCTTCTGCCACCACCTGGGCGATTTTAATCATCAAGCCCTGACCCATTTCAGTGCCGCCGTGGTTGAGGTGCACACTGCCATCCTTATAGACATGCACCAACGCACCCGCTTGGTTCAGGAAGGTGGTGGTAAACGATATGCCGAATTTGGCTGGTGTCAGCGCGATGCCTTTTTTGATAACGGGACTGCGTTGATTGAATGCCTCGATACTCTGGCGCCTTTGCCGGTAATCGGACGAAGTCAGCAATTCGGGGATCAGCTCATGCAGGACATTGTCTTCAACGCGCATTCCGTATGGCGTTATATCACGGCCATCTTCGCCACCGGCTACCGCAGCGTACAGGTTGGTTATGCGCACGCTAAGCGGATCCATCTCGAGATGCGAGGCAATGGCGTCCATCACGCGTTCAATGCCCAGAATGCCCTGCGGTCCACCAAAGCCCCTGAAGGCCGTGTTGGAAACGGTGTGGGTTTTGCAACGGAATGAACGGATGGTTACGTTGGGTAAATAGTAGCTGTTGTCGCTGTGGAAAATGGCGCGGTCTGCAATCGCGCCTGACAGGTCGGCAGACATACCGCAGCGCAAAGCATGGCTGAACTCAATGCCCTGAATGGCGCCCTGGTCATCAAAGCCGACGTCGTAGCGAATCAGAAAATCATGGCGTTTGCCGGTGCTGCTCATATCGTCATCCCGGTCGAGTCGCAGTTTCACCGGTTTGCCGGAAGCATCCGCCAGCAGTGCAGCGATGATGGCCCACTGTGCCGCCTGTGTTTCCTTACCACCGAATGCGCCACCCATGCGCCGCACCTCGACTGTTACGGCATTAGCTGGCTTGCCCATGCTTGCAGCAATCAAGCGTTGGATCTCTGTAGGGTGCTGTGAGGACGTCAACACGGTGATATCGCCATCTTCGCCGGGAATCGCCATCGATACCTGACCTTCAAGATAGAAATGGTCCTGGCCGCCAATGTGAAGCTCACCACTCAAGCGGTGGCCGGCAGCACCGAGGGCGGTTTGTGAATCTCCGCGGTGCAATGTCTGTGGGTCGAGCACGTAAGATTTCTGCTCAAGTGCAGTTTCTATATCCAGAATGGCGGGTAATTCCTGATAGTCGACTTTTGCCTTGAGGACCGCCTTGCGGGCAATGCTGCGGCTTTCAGCCAGCACAGCGAACAAAGGTTGCCCGACAAATTCCACCAGCTTGTCAGCCAGCACGGGCTCATCATTCATATGGATTGGACTGATCTGATTCTCGCCCGGAATGTCTTTGGCCGTGAGAACTCTGATGATTCCCGGGTATGCCTCTACTGCAGACAAGTCCATAGCAGTAATGTTGGCATGCGCGTGGCAACTGACGCCGACGTAGGCATGCAGCAAGCCCGCCGGGTTCGGCAGATCATCGACATAGTGTGCAGTGCCGGCTACATGTTTGTGGGCACTGTCGTGGGCAATTGCTTGATAAACATGACGCTCGTTCGCTTCAAGCATGCTCATTGCCCTCCAATCGCACCGGATAATTGACGTCACTGTGCTCCAGATAAAAGCGTTGCAACAGGTTTTGCGCAACTTGCATTCGGTAGTTCGCACTGGCGCGCATATCGCTCATCGGCGTGTAGTCATCCAGTATAGCCTGCATGGCCGCGTTAATAGTCTCCTGCACGAAGGGCCGGCCAATCAAAACGTTTTCGCAATGTAGCGCTCTTTTGGGCGTACCCGCCATGCCGCCAAAGCAAACTCTGGCGTGAGTGATTTGGCCATCTTCAACCTGCAAGGCAAAAGCGCTGCACAGGGCAGAAATATCCTGTTCAATACGTTTAGAGATTTTGTAGGTGGCAAACCGTTGTGATTCAGACGGTTTGGGCAGTTTGATCTGCTGGACACATTCGCCGGCGCGTAAATCCTGCTTGCCGTATTTGATAAAAAAATCTTCCAGGTCGATCTCGCGTTGCCCGTCCACGCTGCACAAAACCAGCCTTGCACCCAGTGCAATCAAAGCCGGCGGCATGTCGCCAATGGGCGAGCCGTTGGCGATATTGCCGCCGATCGTGCCGGCATTTCGCACCTGTGCGCCACCGAGCCGATTGATAAGAGTCTGGAAGCCAGGATACAGGGCGCATAGCCGGTCACTGGCATCAGCGTAAGTTACTCCAGCGCCGATGGTCAGGTGCTTGCCGTCATCATCCAATTGTTTCAATTCATCCACTTTACCCAGATATATGATGGTCTCAAGCCGCTGCAATTTTTTGGTTACCCACAAGCCGACATCTGTGGCACCGGCGACCATCGTGGCGTTGGGGTGTTCATGTAGTAATTCACACAGCGTTTGCAGTGATCGCGGAGAGTAGAACGTTCGGGTTTGGCGTTGTTCATGTCCAGGTGAACCGTCAATTTCATTTCGGAGGTAAGTGTAAGTGTTCGCTGCGCCAGATGATTTTGTGCCAGCTAAGTCTGCATGGGCTGATTCTGTATAGGAAAGGCAGTCGTTACTTTGAATGTTATTTAGCTGCGCAATGCGCTCCGACTCCTGTTGCGAAAACCGGTCAGTTCGTCCAGCGGTCAAAGCCTGTTCGGCTGCCCGCACAATCGGAGCGTAACCGGTACAACGGCACAAATTACCCGCCAGCCCCAGCTCGGTCTGCTCGCGTGTGATTGCCTGATCAGGCTGGTGATGAAACATGGAGAACAACGACATCACAAAGCCCGGCGTACAAAATCCGCACTGTGAACCGTGCTGATCGACCATTGCCTGCTGCACGGCATGTAGCTGAATACCGGGTAGTTGAACATCGGCGGACTGGTTGCCGGGCGTTGCAAGATCTTCAACACATATCAATTGTTTGCCGTCCAGCGATGGCAGAAACTGAATGCAGGAGTTGACGGCCTGATAACGCATACCCTCGCCATGCAGTTCGCCAATGACCACCGTACATGCGCCGCAATCGCCTTCAGCGCAGCCTTCTTTTGTACCGCATAATCCTTTTTGCTCACGTAAATATTCCAGCACAGTCCGGGTCGGGTCACCATTGACAACCTCTTCAATTTGTCCTGCCAGAATAAAGCGAACCGACGAGTGCATGGCGCTTAGCTGCCCCGGTAGGTGCTGTAGCCGAATGGCGAGAGCAGTAATGGCACGTGGTAATGTTGTTCGGTGTTACTGACGCCGAAGCGGATTACGATCTGATTTAAAAACCGCGGTTCAGCGTCCGAAACGGCGGCTGTGTTGAGGTATTCGCCGGCGTGAAATACCAATTGGTATTCGCCGGCAGTTAGTGCGTCACCCTCCAGCAGCGGTGCGCCGCAACGACCATCAGCGTTAGTAGTCGCTGAGGCAATGAGTTGCTCGGGTGCTGAGACCCTGAACAATTCAATCAGGATGCCCGCTGCGGGGTGCCCCTTGGCGGTATCCAGAACATGTGTGGTGATACGTCCCATTTTTGTCGGTACTCCTTGTCGCCCTGACTGTTTATGGACTATCGTAATGCATGATGAATAAAAGTATAACAACTCAATCTCAAAGATACCTGCGCGGTTATGCGGGCAATCCGCCAGATCCCAAATGGCCGGACGGTGCGCGGCTGGCTTTGCAGATCGTGCTGAACTACGAGGAAGGCGGTGAGAACACCCTGTTGAATGGGGATTCTCACTCCGAAGCTTTTCTGTCAGAGATCATTAACGCTCGTCCTTTGGAAGGCGTGCGTCATATGAATATGGAATCCATGTATGAATATGGGTCCAGAGCCGGTGTCTGGCGCCTGAAAGCGCTGTTCGATCGCTATAAGGTGCCATTGACGGTGTTTGCCGTGGGTAAAGCGGTTGAACTCTATCCAGAGCCCGTGCAAGCCCTGCACGCGGCCGGTCATGAGATTTGCAGCCACGGCTATCGCTGGATTGATTACCAGTATGTAGATGAGGCGACTGAGCGTGACCATATGCAAAAAGCCATTGCCGCTATCGGGGATGCGGTGGGTGAGCGACCTCTGGGCTGGTATACCGGTCGCAGCGGCCCCAATACGCGCCGGCTTGTGAGCGAGGAGGGCGGCTTTTTATATAGCGCGGATGACTATAGTGACGATCTGCCATTCTGGGATTACCGTTATGAGACCCCGCAGCTGGTGATTCCCTATACATTGGATGTAAACGACATGCGATTTGTGTCGCCGCAGGGATTTAACAGTGGTGAACAGTTTCTCCAGTATCTAAAAGACAGCTTTGATGTGTTGTATGCCGAAGGCGCCAGTGCGCCGAAAATGATGTCGGTGGGACTGCACTGCCGTATTTCCGGTCGCCCCGGCCGCTTTGCTGCGCTGGAGCAGTTTTTGCGCTACGTGCGTTCGCATGATGATGTCTGGATTTGTCGCAGAATTGATATCGCCAGGCATTGGAAAAGTCAGCATCCACCTGATCTGTCGCAGACAGATAGCGATTGAGCGGGTACAACGTGCAGCTTAATGAAGTGAATGATCGGGAACGCAATCGTGCAAATTGATCTGGGTAATGGCAACGAATATGACAAGAGCCGTTTTCGGGAATTGTTCGGTGGGGGCTATGAGCATTCTTCGTGGGTGGCTGATGCGGTTTTCGACAGCGTGGTCGAATCTCCGGTCCTGGATGGCGAAGTTCAAAAAGGTGATTCTCCGAGGGGCGAAACCCCGGAAGATGCTGTCCTAATTTATGAAGCGCTGGTTCAGCGTTTTGAACAGGTGTTTTTGAGCAGCAGCAAGTCGCAACAACTGGAAGTTCTCAGGGCCCATCCGGAATTGGCCTGTCGGCGCGCCACCAGTGAGCAGCTTACAGCCGCCTCACAACAAGAACAAAGCGGGTCAGGGTTGGATCAATGCAGTGACATTGAGTTAAAGCAATTTATTGAAATGAATAATAAATACATGAATAAAAACAAATTTCCATTTATTATCGCGGTTAAAGGTTTGAGTCGATCTAACATACTTCAGTTATTTGAAAAGCGACTTGCCAACGACAGCGAGACGGAATTTGAAATCGCGTTGCAGCAAGTCAATCGCATTGCACGATTGAGAATAGAGACCCTGTTACATGCCTGAATCCAAGCCGAAATACGTTAATCTGGCAGCGCCTGAATTGGGTGGTGCGATTTGCAGCGTCACCGATGAGTTCTTTGCGCCTGCAAAAAGAATGCTGGCAGCAGAGGAACCTGTTTTCATTCCTGATCTGTTTGATACTAACGGTAAATGGATGGACGGTTGGGAGTCCCGGCGCAACCGGACAGGCGCCAGCGATCATTGTGTTATTCGCATTTGCCCGGGCGTGGTGCGTGAAATCGAGGTCGACACACATTATTTCACCGGCAACTTCCCTCCTGAAGCTTCCATTGACGCCTGCAATGTTCAGATCGAGCCTGATACGGCGACCCAATGGCAGGAACTGGTGTGCCGCTCAGTATTGCAGGGCGATGTTTCGCAGCGGTTCGAAGTCAGCAACACGCACCCCTGGACCCATTTGCGTGTCAATATTTTCCCGGATGGAGGTATTGCGCGTTTGCGGGCTTTTGGCCAACCCACCGGTTCACCTATTGTGCAACAGCGCGAGCGCTGGGTGGACCTGGGTTCAAGAGATGTCGGTGGCGAAGCATTGGCCTGCAATAATATGCACTATGGCGATATGGCCAATCTGCTTTCCAACGATCCGGTTGCAAACATGGGTGACGGTTGGGAAACCCGAAGGCGGCGCGAGCCAGGAAATGATTGGGTGATTTTGAAATTAGGAAGGCGCGGGCGGATCATGCAGGCGCAAATCGACACAGCCTTCTTCCGCGGTAATTATCCCGCACGCTGCAGTTTGCGAGGCGCCAATCCGGAAACGAATGCCAATATCGGCGAAGAATCAGCCGATTGGCCGCTGCTACTTCCACAAGTCGCCTTAGGTCCGGATCAAATTCATCTGTTCGAGGCTCAGCTGATTGACGTGGGCATTGTTTCTCACGTGCGTTTGGATATCTACCCGGATGGCGGCGTGGCGCGGCTTAAGCTACTTGGCATCGAGGGTAGTACTTCGTGATCGTTCGTGCAGAGCCACTGACAGCAGAAAGTTTCCGCCCATTTGGTGACGTTTTGGAAACCAACGGGCGGATTCCGCAGGAAATCAATCAGGGCAATACACAGAAATTTGCTGACCTGGCTGACATCACCATAGGTGAGGGTGGTCGGGTACAGTTCAGCATTTATCGCAGTGATGTGATCGAATTACCGTTCAGGATCGACTTGATGGAGCGCCATCCGCTCGGCAGTCAGTTGTTTTACCCTCTACATCAGTTGCCGTTTCCAATCATCGTTGCGCCCGCTGACGCTTATCCCGATAGTAGCAACATTCGCGCTTTTCTCAGCAACGGCAATCAGGGTATAAACCTGCACCCCAATATCTGGCACCATTATCAGCTAACCCTTCAGCAAGCATCTGATTATATCGTGGTGGACCGCGCAGGGGGTGGCGAGAACTATGAAGAACATCGTTTGCAGGAAGACCTGTTTCTGCAACTATGAGTGAACTGGTTTCAGTAGTGATGCCGGTGCGCAACGGCGGTACTTATTTGCAGTCGGCGGTTGATAGCATTTTGCTGCAGAGCCACGCGAATCTGGAGCTCATTATCGTCGATGACCACAGTGATGATGGTGCTGTTGCCAAGCTGGCGCTATCAGATTCGAGAGTGAAACTGCTAAAAAGCGCAGGTTCAGGCGTGGCCAGTACTTTTAACGAAGGCGTCAAACACAGCCGGGGCAGTTTTATTGCCCGCATGGATGCTGATGATCTGGCACTTCCGCTACGGTTGCAGCTTCAGCTTGAATATTTTCAACACAACCCGGGCGTCGATATCGTTTCCTGTTGCGTTGAGTTCTTCTCATCAGAGCCGATATTCGGTGGACTGGAACGTTATCAAAAATGGTTGAATTCGGTTCGCTCACCGCATGAAATTCATCAGCAAATGTTCATCGAAAGCCCCATGCCAAACCCTGGCGCAGTATTCAGACGGTCAGCACTTGAGCAATTGGGTGGCTACCGAAAAATGCCGTGGCCGGAGGATTATGATTTGTATTTGCGGGCGGATGCTGCCGGCATACAGATGGGCAAACCGGAACCGGTGTTGCTGCGCTGGCGGGAACACCAACAACGTATCACTCACACCGATGCGGTATATACCCGCGAGCAGTTCATGCGTGCCAAAGCACATTTTCTGGTCAATTACCGGCTGCCTGAATTATCTAAGCAGCCCCCACCGATACTAGAAAAGCAATACCGACCGTTACCAGCCAAGTCCAAACAATATGAGTTGCAACAAGATGAGTTGCAAAAAGATGAGCTGCAACAAGATCAGCCGGACGGAATCTCGCCAGCCTCTCGCCAGGCACCCATCATCTGGGGGGCAGGGCCCACAGGTCGACTGATGCATGACTTGATCGTTGAACAGGGCGGTGAAGTGAGCGGCTTCATCGAAGTACACCCGCGCAGGATTGGCGGGCAGAAGCGTGGCTTACCTGTGTGGCCGATTGAAAAAGCTGCAGAACCCGATACACCTATGGTTCTGGTGGCAGTGGGGGCGGCTGGTGCTCGCAAAAAAATTGCTGCATTTATGTCACAACACAATAAGAAGGAAGGTAGGGACTTCCTGTTTGTTGCCTGAATAAATCACAGGATATGTATCAAAGATCAAAATGCCTGCTAGAATCACTGCCATGAAAAAACTCGCATTTCCCAAGGTATTATTAATTCAGGCAGGCTTGTTCTGGTCCGATGCACAGGCCAACAGAGACAAGCTGGATGCTATCGTGCGCAATCAGGCGGGCGATTCCGATATTGTGGTTTTTCCCGAAACCTTCACCAGCGGCTTTCTGGGTGATCTCACCGCCCCTGCAGAAGATATGGATGGCCCCACGGTTAGCTGGATGAAGGAATTAGCCGCATATATGAATTGTGTGCTTTGTGGCAGTGCGGCCATTGCCACAAAGGAAGGCAAGGCCAACCGCTTTTTATGGGTGCAACCGGACGGTGAAGTGCAGTTTTACGACAAGCATCATATGTTCGGCTTCGGGGGAGAAGACGAACGTTATGTCGCTGGCAAAGAACGCAAGGTTTTCAACTATGCTGGCTGGCGGATTTGCCCGCAAGTCTGTTACGACTTGCGTTTTCCTGTCTGGTGCCGGTGCCAGGATGATTATGACATGCTGTTGTTTGTGGCCAATTGGCCCGAACCCCGCACTGCTGCCTGGAGCGCCTTACTTAAAGCCCGCGCGATTGAAAACCAGTGTTATGTAATCGGCGTCAACCGCAGTGGTTCTGACCCTCGTGGCTTTACTTATGCAGGTGCCAGTGCTGTTTACGATCCGTTGGGAGAGGAAGTGCTTCACCTGGGTGACAAAGAAGCAGTAAAAACTGCCCGTCTCGCACTGCGTGAGGTCGCCAGAGTTCGTCGCAAGCTTCCGTTTGCGCAGGACTCAGACCAATTTACGCTGGGTTGATTTAGCGTTGAGAAATCCAGCGCCAGATTGCACCACGTGGAAGGTGTGTGCCAGTTACATTGCCCAACAGGGAATGCGCGTCATTGAGCGTCCACAACATCTGTTTGTGAGCCAGATCTCGGCCGGCGAACAATAAACGGTCGTTGATTTGCAGTTCGGTTTCCGGACCAGGCAAAAACAGGCTCTGCGCACCACGTTCTAACGACAAACACACGCACGACAGCTGTTCGTTGTCTTCACTTCGGCTGTGTCTGCAAATATCATCCAGTTTAACTTCACGTGATCTGGACCTGACATAGTGCAGGTTACGCGCGAGTTCACCTTTAAGTTCCAACACCCAGATATTGGGCGCTCGCTGTTTTAGCACATGCTCCAGCTTGGCTTTGACGAGTTTGGCAAAGCGTTCATCGCTTCTGAACAGGTGTTGCATAAATGACTGCAACAACGGCGTACTGACCACTGACAAAATACGTCGCGCTACGATCAGACTGCGACGTGCAACCAGGTCGGCTTTGAAATTATCGAACAAGGCATCGTGCTGGCGGCGTTCCTGGCGGGAGATGAAAAATAAGTCCGGGTTAAGGTTGCGTGCCGTCATGATGATCGACAGGTTGTCGATGTCATCACCAGTGGCGGCAATGATGCCTACTGCTGACTCTATCCCGGCTTGTACCAGCGTATGGGCTTCAGTACCGCGGCCCAGGACTGCGTTTGGGTAGGCGGGCAGCCTCTCTGGATGGACGTCAACCACAGTCACAGGCAGTGCATTTTTTTGTAGCTGCTCAATCATCCTGCTACCAAAGCGACCAGCACCGCAGACGATCCAGGAACCGGTTGGTGGTTTAACTTCTGTTCTCAGTACGCTGCCCGGCACACTGATCAGCCAGTCCTGCACCAGATATTTTACCGGTGAATGAAGTGCCAGGTTCAGACGTTCGGCGAATATTCGATATGGGTTGATGATGGAGTCGGTATCAAACGAAGCCATGTTATCGCTGACCCGGTCCGTTTCGCTGCGAGCCAGCACCGCCAGTTCGGGTTGCAGAAGCTTTACGGTGATGGCAATGGTCAGATTTACGTGGTCATCGTTGGTGGTGGCGATGACGCCGCGGCAATTGGCTTTGGTCAAACCAGCCAGGGTCAGCACCACACGATCAGCGGACATGCCGTGAAGGGCCGGCACGCTGGCAAACTCATTTGACAGCTTCATCTGCCTTACCGTTTCTTCGTGCTTTTCAATCACAACGGCTCTGATGCCTCGAGCCAGCAGGCCGGACACCGCCATGGAGCCGGTATTACCAAATCCGCAAACGATAAAAAACGGTTCTTTAAGTGAGCGAACCTGGCTGCTGAAACGGTTGCGCTGAAATGCTGACTGAAACTGCTTGTCCAGCACCAATCCCAGCAAAGTACCAACCGAGTAAAGCCAGGCCACTACATTTGGCAGCAACAGTGCAAACACCAACATGCGCTGGGAACCGGTAAAGGTATAGGGGATTTCACCAAAACCGATGGTGGTTTGCATGATGGCAATAAAATAGGCCGCATCCAGCACGCCCATGCGGTAGACGTTGCCCTGATCATCAACCCCCGGCACCGACATCATCAGCATGGTCGAGAAAAAATAAACCAGAATCAGGGTGATCAGCGGCATGCGCATGCGCCGCATCGTCATCCAGACGATGTCATTCATGGGTGATTGTTGGAGCATCAGCGCCGAATACTGATGGTTTCAGCAATCAGCAGAGTCACCGAGACCAGATTGGCTAGCAGGGCACCGCCGGAAAGCGAAACGATACGAGTAATTACTGCAGTTGTGGTGCCAGTATCGGAAACATTAACTGCCCACACCCAGGTTGCAGCCGCAATAATCAGCTGCAAATCCGCAACCAGACTGGTGGCCAGAAGCACGGCCCCCATCTGCGAGCGGTCACCGAATTTCATGATGGTTGCGATCAGGCTGACGGCCAGTGCCCCAGCCAGCTCCATTCCGTCGTGGTGGCTGGGATTGTCAATATCACCAATAAAAAACCCGAAATTCAGGGTCAGTGCCAGAACGATAAAAAACGCAAACATTACTTTTTCAAAATTCATGTCGGGCTCCCTCGCTATTGATTGTTATTGGCCTATTGTACTTGTTGCTGTACTTGCCGTTGTACTTGTTGTTGTACTTGTGGCTGTGGTTCGGCCGCGATCGGTATCACCATGATCAGCGCACCAAACCAGGGTGAATCGAAATACTGCAATCGATCTGTTGTGACCTGCCGGCTTTGTTTTAGACGGTAGACGTTGTATTCAGGCAAGTCCTGAACCAATGTGCCTTCGCCAACAGCGGCTTGTGAGTTGAATACCTCGCCTTGTGGTCGGTTGGCGTTGCTGGCCGGCACGCGGTACTCGAGATTCAGGTTGATGTGCAGAAATCGGCTCAGGCGCAGCTGTACACTGCCGTCGAGCCGATAAAAGTTGCTGCGAAAAGCCTGCAAAGGATCTTGCGCTTGTAGATCGGCGACCACGATATTGGTTGGCGCCCTGATCTGGGAATCTATTACCACCTCGTCATGAACACGAAAAGGCGGATAATAATCGATGTTATTTTGTACCCAGGATGAGTACACCAGCGGCCGGTAGCCTTTGCTGTTGCGAAGTCGACGCCAGACGCCTTCCATGCGTTGCGACTGGTCTGTCAGGACTTCAAGATCGTCCGGCAAACTGGTTTCAGTTAATTCGGGAATACCAGAAAAATTGTGCAACGAGTCGACTTCGATTGCATCCAAATTGGCCTGCAGGTTTTGAAACAGAATCACTTCGACGCGGTAACCACCAACTTCGGCGTGTGCCGCCGCGCTGGTCATAAGTAGCAATAAAGCAAGTATTCGTCTCATATTAAGCAGTCTAATGGGTTTATACCTGATGACCAAGCATCTGTTTTGCCGGACATCAATATTATCACGCGTGAGGCGTGGCCAGCTTGTCCAGAATCTCATGGCAAAGGCGCACACGCTCGTCGGCGGATTCTTCTTCTATCAGAATGCTGAGCCGTTGCGGCCCCTGCAACTTGTAATCCAATGGCCTGCGCTGAATCAGTTCCATCAAGGCGGCCGGGTTGGCAGTAGTGTCCTGATTGAATTCCAGCCTGCCGCCAGTCTCGCCCAAATCAACACGGTTGATGCCGAGTGCTTTGGCTTTCTGGCGCAGTTCGGCGATTTCGAACAGGTGTTTGGTTGGTGGCGGCAACAAGCCAAAACGATCGATCATTTCTACCTGCAATTCTCGCAACTCATCTTCGTCTTTGGCACTGGCGATGCGTTTGTACAAGGTCAGGCGCGTGTGGATATCGCCCAACCAGTCGTCAGGTATAAGGGCGGAGACATGCAACTCGACTTCAGTTTGAGGTTGCAGGCTGCTTTCGAGATCGATTTCTTTGCCAGCGCGCATGGCATCGACAGCTCTTGCCAGAAGTTCGCTGTACAAGCTGAAGCCTACTGAATGGATTTCACCACTTTGGCCTTCACCCAGCAATTCACCTGCGCCACGGATTTCCAGATCGTGGGTGGCTAGCGTAAAACCCGCCCCCAGTTCTTCCAGTGCAGCAATCGCTTCCAGTCGTTTGCGTGCATCGCGGGTCATGCTGCGGTCTTCGGGTACGATCAGATAAGCGTAAGCGCGGTGATGCGAACGTCCGACCCGGCCACGCAACTGATGTAACTGTGCCAATCCGAATTTATCAGCACGGTTAACGATAATGGTATTGGCAGTTGGCACATCGATGCCGTTTTCGATAATCGTTGTGCAAACCAACACGTTAAAACGCTGACGATAAAAATCCAGCATGACGTCTTCCAGTTCGCCTTTGGGCATCTGCCCGTGCGCAATGCGGATGCGTGCCTGTGGCACCAGTTCCTCAATTTCTCGAGTCACACGCTCGATGGATTTCACTTCGTTGTGCAGAATGAATGCCTGACCGCCGCGCTGAATCTCGCGTTGCAATGCCTCGCGTATCAATGCACTGTCCCATTTCGAGACCAGCGTTTTAACCGCCATGCGGCGTGCCGGCGGGGTCGCGATAATGGACAAGTCACGGATGCCCGACATGGCCATGTTCAGCGTGCGGGGAATTGGGGTTGCAGTCAGCGTCAGTAGATCGACTTCGGCGCGCAACTGTTTCAGCTGCTCTTTTTGGCGCACGCCAAAGCGCTGCTCTTCATCGACTATCACCAGGCCAAGCTGTTTAAACTTGACGCTGCGCTGCAAAAGCTTGTGCGTGCCGATCACGATATCGACTTTGCCGGCCTCTAATGCTTTGAGCGTTTCAGTCTGCTGCTTGCCGGTTCTAAAACGAGCGAGTAATTCAATGCGCACCGGCCAATCGGAAAAGCGATCGCTGAATGTAGAAAAATGCTGTTGAGCGAGCAGGGTGGTGGGCACCAGAATGGCTACCTGTTTGTGGCCCTGTACAGCGACAAACGCAGCCCGTAAAGCCACTTCCGTTTTGCCGAAGCCAACATCGCCGCAGACAACGCGATCCATTGGCTGGACAGACTCCATGTCCTCCAGAACCGCGTCAATGGCGCTTTGTTGGTCGGGGGTTTCTTCGTACGGGAAGCCCGAACTGAATTCGGCGTACATGGGCTTGTCCAGCTCAAAGCCAAAACCTTTACGTGCCTGACGACGAGCGTACAGATCCAGTAATTCTGCAGCCACATCGCGAACTTTCCTGGCCGCTTTCTTACGTGCTTTCGCCCATTGTTCGCTGCCCAGCCTATGCAACGGTGCATTTTCGGGCGATCCACCGGTGTAGCGGCTAATCAACTGCATGGATGACACCGGCACATACAACTTGTCTTCGCCGGCGTATTCCAGCATCAGAAACTCTGCATTGCGGTCATCAATGGACAGGGTTTCCAGTCCCCGATAACGGCCAATGCCGTGATCCTCATGTACCACCGGATCACCCGGTTCAAGATCAGAAAGGCTGCGAATAATGGATTCGGGGTCGCGCTCCGACAGTTTTCGGGATAATTTCGGTCTGACTCGGCCTCCAAACAGTTGACTTTCTGTCAGTAAAGCCAGCTCAGAGCCGCAGGTAAAGCCTTGTTCAATCGGCATCACCACCAGGCCCATGTGGGCCCCGGAGGTCAAAAACTCAGTCCAGGTTTCGAATCGTTGCGGACGTAAGCCAAATGCCCGCAATGTCTCGGAGAGGACTTCACGGCGGCCGGTGGTATCAGCTGCGAATACGATGCGGCCGGGGTAGCTGGAAGTGAACTTCAACAATTCCGTGGCAGGCTGGTTGCCACGGTCGTGGATATGCAGATCTGGCGCGGCATGGGTATTGAAATTTAATGCTGAAGCGGGTGCAGCATCGTCGCCCAGCAAGGTAATCGTCGTAAACGTCTGCAGCTGGTCGCGTACTTCAATCGCGCTGTAATACAGCTCCGGCGGGTCGAGCACGGGTCTGGTGACATCATGCCGGCGTTGCTCCCAACGTTCCTGAGTAGAAGTCCAGAAGTCGACAGCAGCATCTTCGATGCCTTGCTGCGCAACCACCAATGGCTTGGTTGGCAGGTATTCGAGCAGGCTTTCGGTACCTTCAAAAAATAGCGGCAGATATTGCTCCAGACCTTGAGGGTGCATGCCGTCGCGCAAATCCTGATAGATCGTGACATCGCGGGTATCGACCACAAATCGGTAACGAAATGCTTTGCGGAACAGTTCGAAAGCTTCACTATCACTGGGGTACTCGCGTGCTGGCAGCATTTCGAAACGCTTGAGCTCTTCAGTTGAGCGCTGGGTTTCAGGGTCGAACTCCCGTAGTGAGTCGATTTCTTCGTCAAACAGGTCGATTCTCAGCGGTAGTTTTCGGCCAGTTGGGAATAGATCAACTACCGAGCCGCGCACCGCAAACTGGCCCGCCTGGTAAACCGGATCTGTATAAACATAGCCTGCCTGTTGAAGCTGCTTGCGAAACTGATCAATGACCAGGGCCTGACCGGTTTGCAGCTGGATGTTTCTGCCCAGTGCATGGGTTTTCGGTGGCAGTCGCTGCATCAGTGTGGCGACTGGAACGATCAACAAGCCATTTTTCATGCTCGCCAGTGATGACAGTGTCGACAGACGTTCGGCCACAATATCCGGGTGCGGTGAAAACGCGTCGTAGGCCAGGGTTTCGTGATCCGGGAAGTGGTAGACCGGTAGCTTGCCGTCGCCGAACAGACGTATATCCTGCTCGAGTAACTGTGCCTGATGGCTGGAGCGTGTGACCACCAATACGATACCCTGGTGTTGCCTGGCGGCGGCCAGCAGGGCCAGCGCGGTGCTACTGCCTTGCAAGCCAGCCCACAGGGCGGGTGCGCTATCAAAGCGTGCTTGAAGAGGGCTCCTTGGTCCTGAGGAAGTCATTTATCAAGAAAGATATATAACATTATGATATTAAGCACAATTACTCTTTATTAATTGCATTCAACGCCTTCTTCACGCGTGCACCAAACGCTTTGAATTCAGCTTCCGGCAGTGCGTACATCGCCAGCCAGGACTTTTCTGCATCGATGGCTTCTTCAGATGCGGACTGTTTGGCTGTCTCGCCTGACATGGACTGGGCCAGGCGATCAACCTGATATTGCATGCGACTCGTTTTGTATTCAGTCGGGGATTCCAGACCGCCTAAAAACTCAAGGCGTATGGCCAGCAAACGAGCATCTGCCAAGAGCGCTTCTGTGTTTTCATCCGTGGTCGTGGGTGGTTCACCGGCCAGCAGTTTTTTGCAAGCCTTGTCCAGATCAGTTTCGAATGGGCCGGCTCCATCACTTTCAGGCCATTGGCTTTTTACGCTGGTTTCTGATTTTTTGCTCAGCGTGCCGGAGGCGGTTCTGCCGCTGACGGCCAGTTCATGAAGTAAGCTTGATTTTACCCACAAACGATCCTGCTTGGCCTGCAGTAGCTTTTGTTCGGCTTTAGCTTCGTGAGAATCGAATATTTCCAGCATCGTTTGGAAACTGGCCAACAGTTTACGATCTGGCTGCTCGATATTTTTCCAGCCATCGCGCAAACCAAGCACCCGGCCATGCTGGGCCGCCAGATCCTTTTCATTAGCCAAAATATCCTTCATTTCCGCACACAGCGCTTTTTGCGCCGCCAACTTTTCCTGTGTGGCTGCTTTTTCGGCTTGTTGCTCTTGTTTCAGATCTGCAAACAGCGGATCCAGATGGGCTCTGAATTGATTCCAAAGCTCCTGTTCTTTGCTGCGCCACAGGCTGCCTGCGTCTTTCCATTGTGACTGCAGGGCTTTGGCTTGCGCGATTGCATCACCACGTTCCGGCATGTGTATCAGCTGACTGGCGGAGCGAATCAGCTTCATCTTTTCTTTTTCGACCCGCGCATATTCGTCTTGAATGACCTGATTGCCGTTATCCAGCGCGCTCTTCAATTGCCTGGCCAGCTTCTGGCGCTTATTCGGCGGAATATTGTTCAGGTCATGCAGCTTCTTACGGCAGCGAGTAATGGCTTTGCCGAGTGCGGTCCAGTCGGTGGGTGTGACGCTTGCCAATTGTTCCAACTCGGCGCAAAAAGTCGCCAGCGATTGTGCATGGCGCGATTGGATCTCACTGCGCTTATCCAAAAAGGACTTGATGGTGTCAAAAGCGGTGTTGCCCGCAGCGCTGAATTTGCGCCACATCCAGGGTGCGGGCGAAAAATGCTTTTCACCTGGAATCTGTTCACTTTGCTCCAGCGACTTCCACTCGCTCTGCAGGCTTTTAACGCTCTCCAGCAATGCATCCGGGTGCAAATCTGCGGCTGGTAGTGCCTCCATGTCGTCAATCAGACGCTGGCGGACCTTGTTGTTTGACCAGTGCTGCCATTCGAGGAGTTCACGAATTCGGGCTTGCTGTGCTGACAACGTCTGGTTGATGGGTTTCCACGCTGGCTCAAAACCGCGAGAGCGCTCTTCATGCGCCTCGCGCAATCTGGATTGTGTGGCCAGTGCCTTGTGCAATTCGCCATTCTCTAACTCTGTGACGAGTTGGCTCAGATGCTTCTCGGCCTTGGAAATCTGCTTTTCAGCCAGTTGATGTTGTTTTTCAACTACCAGAGTCATCTGGCGCAGGACTTCGTCTGCCTGCGTCCAGGCGGAATCATCATCAGCATGGGGTGGCTGAGCTTGCTTCCAGGCTGCATCCAGGCGCTGTCTGAACTGGCTGAGTTTTTTGGCATTAGGTCGCAGCTCATTATCGACTTCATACAACAGAACATCAGTTGCGGCATGTGCCAGAGCCTGACTGGGTACGGGTTCTGCTGGCGTTGCAACAGCGGGTACTTCACCTGTTGAGTCAGCGCCCAGTGGCCCGGTCCCTGGTAAATCGGTCCCTGTTAAGTCGGCCCCGGGCTCAGAGCCAGTAACCGCAATAGGGTCAGGTTTTGGCTTGGGTGGTGCCGCCAGACGCTCACAAACACGCTCATATCGAGCCCGCATTTCCATCGATACCTTGTCAGCTACCCGTTTCCATGCCTGATGTTGGGCTTTGACTTCCACGCTATGCTCAGCTTCGGAATCAATCGCCAGGTGCTCCAGTTCTGTACAGACTTTAAGTGCTTCAGCATTCACGGCTTGTGGGTCCGAGGCAGCAATTAACTCTTCATTCAGGCGATCCTGCAATTGGCTATACAATTGTTTGTCGCGCGTGCGCAGCCCTTCAATTACCCTTTTTAAAGTAGTGTGCTGGGTCACCAGATTCGCAGCCAGACGTCGAATATCTGAATCTTCATCATTAATGGCGCAATCACCCAACAGTCCCTGGCGGGTGACTTTTGCAATGGCAGCACTGCGCAATTGCGCTTCAGGCGCGTGATTGGCCAATTGCTCAATCAAGTCCCGGTCCTTGCTGTCTTTAAGCACTTTCAATCGAACAGCCACTGGCGGGCGGTCATCGGCATTCGATACGGTCAGCTGCCGGATACGTGCCGCCAGCAACGCACAGGCTGCAGGATCCTGTTCGTTGGGAGCAAGCTTAAGAATATTCTCCAGCTGATGAAGGCGTTTGATGGCCGCACAGCGAACGCGGCTGTCAGTATCATTAGCGGCGATCTCCAGCAGTTGAGACAGAAACTCAGGGTCTTGCTCGGAGGTGACTGCAGTGAGTCGAATTTCAGCATTTTTATGCTGCCACTTGGGTTTAAAAAAATGTTGCTTCCAGCTCATGTTATATCAGGCTGCCTTTTGTGATTGGAGGCTGAAATGCCGATCCAATAATTGTAATTGTTCTTCAGAGGTATTGACCCTTACCAGATCGTACAAAATCGGAGCCGCGCCGTTATGGACTTGTTCATTGCGGTCTTTCCCGCTACGACCGTTCAAGTACCAATTGATGTGTTTGCGGGCAACTTTGACGCCGGTGCGCTCGCCATAAAACAGGTGCAGGCGCTGGAGATGATCGCGCATCACCGTGTACACCTCATCAGTCGTTGGTGGCGCCAGTTCCTGACCAGTTTTCAGAAAATGATTGAATTCACGGAATATCCAGGGGTTTCCCTGCGCGCCACGTCCCACCATCAGGCCGGCCGCGCCAGTGAAATCCAGCACTTCAATGGCTTGTTGCGGACTGGTGACATCGCCATTGGCAAATACCGGGATAGAAACTTTCCGACAAATTTCACGAATGGTCTGGTATTCAGCTTCGCCCTTAAAGCGTTGCGCGCGAGTGCGGCCATGCACTGCAAGCGCCGCAATGCCGCACTGTTCTGCTATTTGAGCAACGAGAATACCATTGAGGTTGTCGCTGTCGGGACCTGTTCTGATTTTCAGCGTTACCGGTACGTCCACGGCTGCAACCACAGCTTTTAAAATGCGCTCAACCAGGGGGACATCTGAAAGCAGGGCAGAGCCAGCCAGCTTTTTACAAACCTTTTTCACCGGACAGCCCATATTGATGTCGATGATCTGCGCACCTTGTTCCACATTATATTGAGCCGCCGCTGCCAACCAGTCGGGTTCGCTGCCGGCAATCTGCACAGATATAGGCGCCACTTCACCTTCAAAGTCGCTGCGCCATATGGATTTTCTGGTGTCTCTGAGGCTGGGGTCTGCGGCGATCATTTCGGTAACCACATAGCCCGCACCCAGTTCCCGGCAAAGTTGTCGGAAGGGGCGATCGGTAACGCCGGCCATGGGCGCCAGCGCGATCGGGTTGGGCAATTGATAAGGTCCGATTTGCATCACAATTCCTGTTCTGAATTATTCCTGTCCTGGATTATTCCGGTTGCGGGCTATTCGCGTAACTCATCGCCTTTAGCTTAACGCCTCAAAAATTTGGAAACCGGCGACCCAGGTGCCGATGGCCGAGCCCAGGTTGGAAAAGAAAAACACCAGCAAAATGCGGGTTGCTGGATTGCTGAACCAACCCTTAAGTGTGGTGGTGTCGTCTCTCAACCGCTCCAGGTCGGAGACCTTCGGCTTGCGCAACATTGATTCGACCAGTCCTGTGACCATGCCGGCGGCTACTGCCGGATTCAGCGAGGTCAAAGGCGCTGCTATCATGGCGCTTAAAATGGTTAGCGGGTGGCCGCGGGCTATCAGTGCGCCTAAAGCTGCCAGGCCGCCATTGATAAACACCCACAATGACACCAATCGCCAGCCGAGTTCGGGGCTGCGTGAGAAGCCCAGCCAAAACCCGCCCAGCACGGCTGCCGCAATAATCCACGGAACATATTTAGGCCAACGCTTGGGTTTAGGTAGTTGTGACAGTTGCTCAACTTCGGTGCCTGGTTCAGCCTGGTCGCCTTCAAGATATTTGGCAAGGCCATCAAGATGACCGGCGCCAACCACAACCAGAATCCGTTTGCCGATGTTATCCGTGTTTTCCTGCCGCAAGCGTGCCGCCATGTAGCGATCACGCTCAGCGATCAGGGCTTCGTATAGCTCAGGGGATTGCTCTGCAAATTCGGTAAAAGTCGACTCAAGGATATCGCCTTCTTTTAGTTTTTCAATTTGCTCTTCATCGATTTCTTCAGAACTGACAGTGCTCAAAATCATGCCGGCAGTCATCATGGCGCGCTTGTACCAGGGTACGGCGCGGTAGCTTCGTTTTAAAGTGGTTGCAAGGTCTCGATCGATCAGTTGCAGTGGCACGCCCAGCTTTATAGCTGCATCGGATGCTGCTTTAAGTTCGGCGCCCGGCTCAATACCAAACTGTTCCGCGATGCGGCGTTGATAAGCACCTAACGCCAGACTTGCCATCACCAGACCGGCCTTTTTCTCGCGAATAATGCGATACAGGTCCATGTCTTGCCACTGCTGCTTCTGCGTCAACGCCTGATGGCGGGCAGGGCACAGTTCAACGGCTATGGCATCGAAGTCGCCACTGTTGGCCATACGCTTAACAGCTTCTACGCTGGCAGGCGATACGTGTGCAGTTCCCAACAGGTAGTAATGCACACCGTCGCGGGTAATTTCGCGCACAGGTTGGTCGGCCAGAGGAGCTTCCGGCAAGTCAGTAGCGACGGCAATAGTATCCGGCGCTGATAAGGTTTCAGATTCAGGCATTTAGCATACAGAGCCCTTCATCAGGGCCCCTCAAGAATTAGGCAGTGCGCAAGGATAGCGCAGAAGCG
>Ga0105054_10001593_pt1 | contig 37383 bp, 36 predicted proteins | sample BON02_FD_78091 | JGI IMG/M metagenome (GOLD analysis project Ga0105054, IMG submission 78091) | Freshwater microbial communities from Lake Bonney liftoff mats and glacier meltwater in Antarctica - BON-02 (megahit assembly) | ecosystem: Environmental > Aquatic > Freshwater > Ice > Glacier...
AGCGCGTAGAATTTGCCGGGGTGCAGGCGCGACGGGACCAGGAAGTCGCGCGCGCCCTCAGGGCTGGAGGCCGTCAGGATCGGCGTCTGGTACTCGAGGAAATCCTGAGCGACCATTCGCTGGCGGATCGAGGAGATCACGCGCGAGCGCAGGACAATGTTCTTGTGCAGGGTCTCGCGGCGCAGGTCGAGGTAGCGGTGTTTGAGGCGGATTTCCTCGGGGTATTCCGGCTCGCCAAAGACCGGCAGCGGCAGTTCGGCGGCCTCGGACAGGACCTCGACGGCCATGACCCGGATCTCGATCTCGCCGGTCGGCAGGTTGGCGTTCTTGGTCTCGGGCGAGCGGGCCACGACCTCGCCGTCAATCTTGATGACGCTCTCGGCGCGCAGGCGTTCGACGGCCTCGAAGCCCGGCGTCTCGGGGTGCAGCACCAGCTGGGTCAGGCCGTAGTGGTCGCGCAGGTCGATGAACAGCAGGCCGCCGTGGTCGCGCTTGCGATGGACCCAGCCAGACAGGCGAACATTCGCACCCGCATCGGTCAAACGGAGGGCGCCGCAGGTATGGGAGCGGTAGGCGTGCATGGCGGGTTCGTCTTGGATTGAGGGCCGCAAAGGCCGCAATTCGGGAGGCCGGAAGGGCGCATCATCGTCCCGGAAAGTCAAGGTTTGCGGGGTCCCGAAAGCCGGGTCAGACCCCGGCCCGACCGAAAAATGCAATTTCCGCCACTGTCGAGACATTCGTTCTGCTTTCCCCCCGTGCAGGACGATCAGAGCACACCGCTGCGTCAGAAATGGACGGAGGCCCTCGTGATCCGCGTCAGCGGGCCTCTCGCGCCCGCGATAGCGAACGATCGAAGGGCCATGGCCGTCCGGTGGCGGTCAGGACGGTCCGATCTCGCATGACTGCCGGAGGGGGCGAGAGTCCCGCTTTTCTGTCCCTGAAAGGGCGACGGGATGAGACCGGGAGTCTCGCTTCGCACGTGTCCACAGGCGCGTAAGCTTCTCCACGGCATCGGGAGGAACCTGCGCCGTGGTCTGCTATGAGGGGGTAATGACCGCCCGCCCGACGCCCGCCGACCAGATGCGACTGCCGCTGCAACGCGACCTGCCCGAGGGGTCGGAGGGCTTCGTCGTGTCCGATTGCAACCGGGCAGCCGTCGCGGCGCTGGCCGACTGGCCGAAGCTGATCGGCGGGGTGATGGCGATCTGTGGGCCGGCAGGCTGCGGCAAGAGCCGGCTGGCGCAAGTCTGGGCCGAGAGGGTCGGGGCGGTCGCCATCCACGGGGCCGAGGCCGCGCTGATCGACCCGCTGGAGCTGGATGGGCGGCCGGTGCTGCTGGACCCGGCCCGGGACGTCGATGACGAGACCCTGTTCCACCTGATCAACCTGGCCCAGGCCCCCGGCGGAGCCCTGCTGCTGGTCGCCCGGTCGGCCCCGTCGAGCTGGGAGGCCAGCCTGCCCGACCTGCGCTCGCGGCTGGACGCCATCCGGACCTTTCAGGTTGAGGCCCCTGACGACGCGGTGCTGTCAGCCATGCTGGAGGCGCGGTTCGCCGAGCGAGGCATCCGGCCACAGAAGGACGTCATCCCCTATCTGCTGAGGCGGATCGACCGGTCGGCGGCGGCGGCGGCGGACGTGGTCGAGCGGCTGGACGCGCTGCACAGGCCGGTGACCCGGGCGCTGGCGCGGGCGGTGGTGGAAGGGGCGGAAGAGAGCGGGGAGTTGTTCGAGTGAGGCGTGCTGGAGGCGCACGGGAGCTTGGTTAGGGCGCAGAAGGAGCACGACACCATAACGCCGTTGTGTTAGTGATCCGTCGACGGGAGGGGCTCATGGACCGTGGGCAATTCTTCGCAACTGCAGCAGCGGGGGGCGCGGTCGCCGCGGTCGGACCCGCCAGTGCGTCAGGGCAGAACACACAATCAGAGGTGGCCACCACCTTCCCCGACCGAAGCACGCCGTGGAGCGCGATCAAGCAGCAGTTCGATACCGCGCCGGGCATCGTGCAGATGTCGTCCTTCTATCTCGCATCGCATCCGCGGCCGGTGCGCGATGCCATAGAGCGGCACCGTCGGGAGCTGGACCGGGAAGCGCACGGCTACATCGAGGAGAATGTCGAGCGGCTGGAGCGCGGGGTGCGCGAGGAAGCGTCGCGCTACATGGGCGTGAGCGGGGACGACCTTGCTTTCACGGACAGCACAACGATGGGGCTCGGCCTCGTCTATTCTGGTTTCGGGCTGAAACCGGGACAGGAAATTCTCACCGACACGCGCGACCATATTGTGACGACAGTGGCCGCGACCTACGGCGCCGAGCGATCGGGCGGTTCACTCCGGCAGGAACGGCTCTATGCCGACCCGACAAGGGTCACGGCCGACGAGGTCGTCGGGAACGTTCGCAGAAGTTTACGCGACAATACGCGCCTTCTGGCGGTCACCTGGGTCCATTCCGGAACCGGCGTGAAAATGCCCATAGCCCGCATTGCCGAGGCCGTGCGGTCGCACAATCGCGGCAAGGCGCCGGACCGGCGGACTCTGCTGGCTGTCGACGGGGTGCACGGATTCGGAATCGAGGATGTCGCCACTCCCGATCTCGGCGCCGATTATTTCATTGCCGGGACCCACAAGTGGCTGACCGGGCCGCGAGGCACCGGGCTGGTCTGGGCGACACCCGAAGCCTGGGCGCTGGTCCAGCCGACTATTCCCAGCTTCGACCCGATGTGGCGGGCGGGGCCAATCGAGACCATGCCGCCGGCTGCCTGGCACACGCCCGGGGGTTTTCACAGTTTTGAGCATCGCTGGGCGGTAGCCGAAGCCTTCAAATTCCACTCCGGCATCGGCAGGGACAGGGTCGCCAGCCGCATTCACCATCTGAACAGCCTCGCAAAGGCTGAGATGGCACGGATGCCGAAGGTCAGGGTTCACACGCCATCAAGTCCGGAACTGTCAGCCGGCATTATCGCCTTCGAGGTTGATGGCTATACGCCCGAGCAGGTGGTGCGGCGGCTGCACGATCAACATATCATCGCCAGCGTCACACCCGATTTCTACCAGCCGAACCTGGCCCGCGTGGCGCCGAGCCTTGTGTCAACGGAGGAAGATGTCGAGCGGACGGTGCGGGCGATCGCGGCGCTTTAGCCGTTCGCCTGGTCGCCGTGCCCAAGCTTGGCCTAGGTGCGGGCGATCCGGGCCTTCGCGCTGGAAACGCCCGACGACGCCGTCCTGTCCGCCATGCTGGAGGCGCGCTTCGCGGATCGGGGCACCGGGCCGCAGAAGGACGTCATCCCCTATCTGCTGCGGCGCATCGACCGGTTGGCGGCGTCGGCGGCGGATGTGGTGGAGCGGCTGGACGGGTTGCACAGGGCGGTCACCCGCGCGCTGGCGCGGGAGGCGGTCGAGGGGGTGGCGGCGACCGGGGAGTTGTTTGAGTAGGGTCCGCGTCGCCCCTCCACCACGCTTCGCGCGGTCCCCCTCCCCCGATGGGGGAGGAATGCGGGATTGAATCCTCCCTCATCGGGGGAGGTGGATCGACGGCGTAGCCGGCGAGACGGAGGGGGCCCGGCCCTACAGCCCCAGCTTGGCTTTCAGGATGTCATTGACCGCGGCCGGATTGGCCTTGCCGCCGGTGGCCTTCATGACCTGGCCGACGAACCAGCCGAGGGCCTGGGGTTTTTCGGTGACGGCGGCGGCCTTGTCGGGGTTGGCGGCGATGATGTCGTCGACGGCCTTTTCGATGGCACACGTGTCGTTGACCTGGACCAGACCGCGCGCCTCGACCACCTGCCGCGGCGAGCCTTCGCCGGCCCAGACGTGGTCGAAGACCTCCTTGGCGATCTTCGACGAGATGACGCCCTCCTCGATCAGGGCCACCAGTTCGGCGACGTGCGACGCCGGGACCGGGCTCTGCGAGAAGTCCAGGTTGTCGGCGGCGAGGCGGGCGGACAGTTCGTTGGTCACCCAGTTGGAGACAAGCTTGGCATCACGCCCCTTGGCGGCGGCTTCGAAATAGTCGGCCTTGGCCTGTTCCGAGATCAGCACCACGGCGTCGTATTGCGACAGGCCATAGTCCGCCATCAACCGGCGGCGTTTCTCATCCGGCAGCTCGGGCAGCGACGCCTTGATGCCGTCGATCCAGGCCTGTTCCAGCTCCAGCGGCAGCAGGTCGGGATCGGGGAAATAGCGATAGTCCATCGCCTCTTCCTTGGAGCGCATCGAACGGGTCTCGCCGGCCGTCGCATCGTACAGCCGGGTCTCCTGCGTGATCTTGCCGCCGTCCTCGAGAATCTCGATCTGGCGACGGGCCTCATAGCTTATTGCTTGCGATATGAAGCGGAACGAATTGACGTTCTTGATCTCGCAGCGCGTGCCCAGATGGCTGAAGTCGCCGGTCGCCTTGTATTTGGCGTACTGACCCTCGCGGCAGACCGAGACGTTGACGTCGGCGCGCAGATTGCCCTTCTCCATGTCGCCGTCGCAGGTGCCCAGATAGATCAGGATGGTTCTGATCTTCTTGACGTAGGCCACGGCTTCTTCAGGGGAACGGATGTCCGGGCGCGAGACGATCTCCATCAGGGCGGTGCCCGCGCGGTTCAGGTCGACATAGCTCTCGGTCGGCGACAGGTCGTGGATCAGCTTGCCCGCGTCCTGCTCAAGATGCAGGCGTTCGATGCCGACGTTGAAGAAGGAGCCGTCCTCGGCTTCGACCTCGACCACGCCCTCGCCGACGATGGGGAAATAGAGCTGGCTGATCTGATAGCCGGTGGGCAGGTCGGGGTAGAAATAGTTCTTGCGGTCGAACTGGCTGCGCTTGTTGATCTGCGCATTGAGGCCGAGGCCGGTGCGGACGGCCTGTTCGACGCAGTGGGCGTTCAGGGTCGGCAACATGCCGGGGAAACCCGCATCGACCAGCGACACCTGCTCGTTCGGCCTCGCGCCGAAGCCGACGGCGGCGCCCGAGAACAGTTTGGCCTTCGACGCCACCTGGGCATGGATCTCCAGCCCCATGACGATTTCCCACGGTCCGGTGCGGCCCTGGATGAGATTGGTGGAGGTGGTGGTGTCGGTCATCATCATCTCTTACCCCTCTCCCATCGGGAGAGGGAGGGACCCGCTCGCATCGCGAGTGGGAGGGTGAGGGGTTACGGTGTCGGCCATTCGGGCCTGAGCCTTCACGGCATCGAGCACTTTCGGAAGGTCTTTAACGACCTCGTCGTTGAGGAACCGGAGAACGAACCAGCCGAGGGCTTCGATCTCGCGTTGGCGGACGAGGTCGTAGCTGGCCTGATCGTCGTCTTCATGGATACCGCCGTCGAGTTCGATGACCAGGAGGGCCTTGTCGCCGGCGAAGTCGGCGAAGTAGCGGCTGATCGGGTGCTGGCGGCGAAACTTCAGGCCGTCGAGGCGGTCGCCGCGGAGAGCCTGCCAGATTTTCTCTTCGGCATAGGTCTGGCGCTGGCGGAGGTCGCGCGACCGTTCGGTTCGAGTCTCGCGGTTCATCGACCGTAACCCCTCACCCTCCCACGCCGCTGTCGCGTCGCGGGTCCCTCCCTCTCCCGTTGGGAGAGGGGTCAGGTACGCCGGTGAAGGCTTGCCGAAATGCCCAGAAAGCGCCCCAGCCAATCGTGCCGAAATAAATCAGACCGCCGACAAACCACGCAATTCCACCAAAGTCCCAGACCATCTTCTCATTCGAGTAGGGAGCGCCGTACCGGGTCAGGACGTAGGCACCGCCAACCCACAGGACCAAGCCGGCAACGCTGAACAGCCCCGGGAATGGTCCGAGGAAGAAGTAAATCGTCCGCTCGGGTGCTCCGAGTTGTCTCACCACCACGTCTCCGGCTTGGCGACAAACCCCGCCGCGTCTTCCAGCGCGCTGGCCACCTGGAACATGGTCGCCTCGTCCAGCGCCTTGCCGATGACCTGGAGGCCGAGCGGGAGGCCGCCCTTGTCGAGGCCGGCGGGCACCGAGATGCCCGGCAGGCCGGCGAGGTTGGCGGTGACAGTGAAGATGTCGTTCAGATACATCTGCAGCGGATCGATCTGCTTGTCACCCAGCGCGAAGGCGGCCGACGGCGTCGAGGGCGTCAGGATGGCGTCGACCTTGTCCCAGACGGCGTCGAAATCCATGGCGATCCGGCGGCGGACCTTGAGGGCGCGGACGTAGTAGGCGTCATAGAATCCGGCCGACAGCACATAGGCCCCGATGGTCAGGCGGCGCTGGACCTCCTTGCCGAAGCCCTCGGCGCGGCTGGTCTCATAGAGGTCGGTCAGGCTGGTCGTGCCCTCGGCGCGGTGGCCGAAACGCATGCCGTCATAGCGGGCCAGGTTGGACGAGGCCTCAGCCGGGGCGATGATATAATAGGCTGGCAGGGCGTATCTGGTGTGCGGCAGGCTGATCTCGACGATCTCGGCACCGCCGGCCTTGAGCCATTCCACGCCCTGATCCCACAGCGCCTGAATCTCGGCGGGCATGCCGTCGACGACGTATTCCCTGGGCACGCCGATGCGCAGGCCCCTGACCCCCTTGTTGAGGGATTTCGTCCAGTCGGGGGTCTCGACATCGAGGCTGGTCGAGTCCTTCACGTCGAACGAGCAGATGGAGTGCAGCATGATGGCGGCGTCCTCGACCGTCTTTGTGATCGGCCCGGCCTGATCCAGCGAACTGGCGAAGGCGACCATGCCGAAACGGCTGGCGCGGCCATAGGTGGGCTTGATTCCGACGGTGCCGGTGAAGGCGGCGGGCTGGCGGATCGAACCGCCGGTGTCCGAGGCGGTGGCGGCCAGGCACAGGTCGGCAGCCACCGAAGAGGCGGACCCACCCGAACTGCCGCCCGGGGTCAGGTCAGCATTGGACGTGTTTGACTTCCATGGATTGACGACCGGACCGAAGGCCGAGGTCTCATTGGACGAGCCCATGGCGAACTCGTCCATGTTCAGCTTGCCCAGCATGACCGCGCCGTCGCGCCACAGGTTGGCCGTGACGGTGGACTCATAGGGCGGCACGAAGCCGCGCAGCATGTTGGAGCCGGCGGTGGTCTGGACGCCGTCGGTGCAGAACAGGTCCTTGATCCCCAGCGGCGCGCCCTCCAGCGCCCCGCCCTCCCCCTTGGCCAGACGGGCGTCGGAGGCGCGGGCCATGGCGAGGGCCTTGTCCGTGGTCTGGACGATGAAGGCGTTCAGGCGCGGGTTGGCGGCGTCGATATTGGCGACGAAAGCGCGGGTGATTTCCTCGGACGAAAAGTCGCGGGCCTTGAGGCCGTCGAGGGCGGCCTTGAGGGTCAGTTGGGTGAGGTCGGACATTCTATTCGACCACCTTCGGAACCACGAAGAAGCCGTCGGCCGAGCGCGGTGCGTTGCCGAGCACATCGGCGACCTTGCCGCCGTCGGTGACGACGTCGTCGCGCAGGCGCAGGGGCTGGGCCACGTTGGAGGTCATCGGCTCGACGCCGTCGACATCGACCTCATTGAGCTGTTCGATCCAGGCGAGGATGCCGTTCAGCTCGGCGGCCAGAGGCTCGAGCCGGTCCTCGGGGGTCTTGATGCGGGCGAGGTGCGCCACCCGGCGCACAGTCGCGGCGTCGATGGCCATGCGGCCCTCCACAGTTTTGAACTTCTGGCGAAAACCAGAACCGGCGGATTAGCGTTCCAGCCCCGGTTTCACAAGGATTCTGACGTCGCCGCGCGCCTATTGGGCCGGTGTGACCGTGACCGTAGCCGGGGCGGCGCCGTCGGTGGCGACCGTCCAGCCGACAATAACCCGGTGGGTACGGCTGCCAATCTCGCCGGAGGCCGCGTCCATGGTGCTCTCGTCGATCTCCAGATCGACCCGGCCCGGGGCCTCGGACAGGACCCGGTAGTCGAGAAAGTCGCCGAGGCGGAAGACGCGCCAGCCCTCGGCCGGGGAATCGAAGAAGGCGACGTGGGTGTAGAGGCCATTCATGGCCGGATCGCCGCCGGCGGTGCCAAACAGTTTGACGGTGCGGTCGCCCTGGCGCGTCAGCGGGGTCAGTTCGACCACTGCGGCGGCCTGCTGCTGGTTGTCATCCGTATCGGGCTGGACGATCTCTGCGGGCCCGGTCGCAGTGAGGGGCGCGGCGGGCGCCGGGGCCGCCTGTTCTGCGGGCACGGCTGCCTTGCGGCTCTCGACCTGCGCATCGCAGGCCGTGAGGCCGAGCAGGGCGACAAGAAAGGTGACCGGCTTCATCGGAGGCTCTCCCATCAACGATAAACCACCTTGCGCTTTGACAGGGCGGCTTGCCAGTCCTACCGCCACGTCGTGACCGTTCTATCGCTCGAAGACCTCGCCGCCTCGACCCCGCCGGGCACGCCCTGGCTGGGCCTGGATCTGGGCGAAAAGACCATCGGCGTGGCGGTCAGCGATACGACGCGGATGATCGCCAGCCCGCTGTCACTGATCCGCAAAACCAAATTCACCGACGACGCCCATGCGGTCCTGAATCTGATGGACGGGCGCAAGGCCTCGGGTCTGGTGATCGGCCTGCCGCTGAACATGGACGGCAGCGAGGGGCCGAGGGCGCAGTCATGCCGGGCCTTTGCGCGCAATCTGCAGCGCATCCGCGCCGTGCCCTGCGCCTTTCAGGACGAGCGACTGTCGACCAGCGCGGTCGAGCGGTTCCTGATCGGCGAGCTGGACCTGAACCGTAAGCGCCGCGCCAATGTGGTCGATCGGACGGCGGCTGCCTGGATATTACAGGGCGCGCTGGACCGGCTGCGTGGCCAGCCCCCGCGATGAGCGCCCTGCTGACCGGCGTGGTGCCGGTCTTCGCCATGATCGCCCTCGGCTGGGGGCTGAAGAAGCGGAATTTCCTCGTCGACGAGGGCTGGCGGGCCGTCGAGCGGCTGACCTATTTTGCCTTCTATCCGGCCTTTCTGATCCCGGCGGTGTGGCACGCAGACTTCGCCGGTGGAGCGGCGGGGCCGGTGGCGATGGCGACAGTGGCGGTGGCCCTGACCGTGGCCTTGCTGACGGTCCTGGCCAAGCCGTGGCTGCGGATCAGCGATCCGGCCTTCACCAGCGTCTTACAGGGCGTGATCCGCTGGAACGGCTTCGTCTTTCTGCCCGTCGCCGGCGCGATCTTCGGAACGCCGGGGCTGGGTGTGGCGGCGGTGGCCTTTGGCGTGCTGGCACCGGCCTTGAATGTAGTCTGTGTGCTGGTGCTGGCTCGCTGGGGGGCTGGACAGGGCGGCGGCTGGCGACTGGCCCTGTCGTCGCTGCTGCGGAACCCGATCATCTGGGCCTGTGGCATCGGAGCGGCGCTCAATCTGACGGGAGTGCCCAAACCGGAACTCGTCATGGCGGTGTTTGACCTGATGGGGCCGGGTGCCATCGCCCTGGGGCTGATCACCGCCGGGGCGGGACTCAGCTTCCGCTACGCCGCCTCGCGACCCCTGCTGATGCTGACGGTCACGGCAATCAAGCTGATCCTCCTGCCGGTGGGGATGTACTGGTTGACCGGGATGCTGGGGGGCGACCGGATGGCACAGGGGATCGCCCTGTTGGCCGGAGCCTCACCCGGAGCGGCGGCCTCCTATGTCATGGCACGGCAGATGGGGGGCGATGCGCCACTAATGGCGGGGGTTGTGGCCCTGACGACGGTGGTCAGCGCCGTGACCATCCCGGTCCTGCTGGCCATGTTCGGCTATCTCTGAACACGCGGTGGCTTCCGTTCAGGCCCGCCCGGCCTTATAGGCGGGCCTCGATGAGCCAGCCTGCAGCACTCACCGATCTGATTCTCGAGCGGCTGATGCCGTTCCCGCGCAGCCATTTCCTGTCCGCGGGCGATCTGAACGCAGCGACCACGCCGCCCCTGCTGGATCTGGCAGACGCCTTCGTCGACTTCAACCGGCAATCCTCCAAGTCGCTGGACCTGATGCGCGGCCGCACGGTGTTGAATCTGTTCTTCGAGAATTCGACGCGGACCAGCGCCTCGTTCGAGATCGCGGCCAAGCGACTGGGGGCCGATGTGACGACCCTGTCGCCCAAGACCTCATCGACGGCCAAGGGTGAGACCCTGATCGACACGGCGGCAACGCTGAACGCCATGAAGCCGGATGTGCTGGTGGTGCGCCACGGGGCTTCGGGCGCGGCGGCCCTGCTGTCGCAAAAGGTCGGCTGCGCGGTCGTCAATGCGGGCGACGGGCGGCATGAGCATCCGACCCAGGCCCTGCTTGACCTGTTGAGCCTGCGCCGGGCATTCGGCGACGTAGGCGGCCTGACCGTCGCCATCTGCGGCGACATCGCCCACAGCCGTGTGGCGCGGTCGAATGTTTCGATGCTGTCGATGATGGGAGCACGGGTCCGGCTGATCGGCCCGCCGACCCTTGTGCCCGGCGATGCCGAGCGCTGGGGCTGCGAGGTGTTCCACGACATGCGCGAGGGATTGAAGGGCTGCGACGTGGTGATGATGCTGCGGCTTCAGCTGGAGCGGATGGAAGGGGCATTGGTGCCTTCGACCCGCGAGTATTTCCGCTTCTGGGGTCTGGACCGAGAGAAACTGTCCTGGGCCAATCCGGGGGCGAAGGTGATGCATCCCGGGCCGATGAACCGGGGCGTCGAGATCGATTCGGACGTGGCCGACGACCTGACCGTCTCACTGATCCAGGATCAGGTTGAAATGGGTGTCGCCGCACGGATGGCAGTGCTGGCGGCTCTTTCCGTGCGGCTGGATGGAGACGCGGCATGACCGCCATTGCCATCCTGAACGCCCGGCTGATTGACCCCGCCTCTGAATATGACGGCCCCGGCGCGGTGCTGATCGAGGACGGGCGGATCAACGAAGTCATCCGGGGCTTCGGCGCGGTCGCACCGGCGGGGGTGACGGTCATCGACGCGGACGGATTGTGTCTATCGCCCGGACTGATCGACATCCGGGTCAAGACCGGCGAGCCGGGCGCGGAGCCGAAGGAGACGTTGAAGTCGGCCAGTCTGTCGGCGGCGGCGGGCGGAGTGACCACCATCGTCATCCAGCCGGACACCGATCCGGCCCTCGACGATCCGGCGATGATCGAATTTATCCTGCGCCGCGGCGCGGCCCTGGGGCTGGTCAATGTCCGCGCGGCCGGCGCGGCGACGCGGGCGCGCGACGGCGTCCACATGGCTGAGATCGGCCTGATGGATGAGGCCGGGGCATTGTATTTCACCGATGTCGACAAGGTCATCGCCAACACCCGCACCCTGCAACGGGTGATGAGCTATGCCGCTGCCTTCAGCGCCCTGATCTCCTGCCGCCCGGTCGATCCATGGTTGAGCGAGGGCGCGGTGGCGACGTCAGGCGAGCTGGCGACGCGGTTGGGCCTGGCTTCGGCCCCGGCCATCGCCGAGCGGATCCAGCTGGAGCGCGACCTGGCCCTGGTCGAACAGACGGGCGCGCGCTTCCTGGTTGACCAGATCTCGACCGAGGGGGCGCTGGAGTCGCTGGCGCGGGCCCGGGCGAAGGGACTGGAGGTTGCCGCCTCGGTGTCGATCAACCATCTGTGCTTCAACGAGATCGACATCGGGGACTATCGCACCTTCTATCGGCTGGACCCGCCGCTGCGACCCGAGAGCGACCGGCAGGCCTTGATCGAGGCAGTGCGCGACGGTCTGATCGACGCCATCACCTCAGCCCATGCTCCCGCCCCGGCCGAGGACAAGCGCCGTCCGTTTGCCGAGGCGACACCGGGCGCGGTCGGGCTGGAGACCCTGCTGCCTGCCGCCCTGAGCCTGCACCATGAGGACGGGCTGGAACTGCTCGACATACTGAGGCCCCTGACGCAGGGCCCGGCGAGCTTGCTGGGACTGGAAGCAGGCATTCTCGCAACCGGGGCTCCGGCGGACCTGATCCTGTTTGATCCCGGCGCGCCCGTGGTGATCGATGCGGACTCACTGAAGTCCAAATCCAAAAACTCCCCGTTCGACGGGCGGCGATTGCAGGGCAGGGTCTTGCTCACCGTCGTCAGCGGACGCATCGTCCACGACACACGTTAAGAGGGACGAATCACTTGCAGGATCTGGTCGCCCCCGCTCTCGGCACATTCGCGCTCGCAGCGGTGGGCGGATATCTGCTGGGCTCCATTCCGTTCGGGGTGATCCTGACCCGGCTGGGCGGCGCAGGCGATGTGCGCAGCATCGGCTCGGGCAATATCGGCGCGACCAATGTGCTGCGAACCGGCCGCAAGGATCTGGCCATCGCCACCCTGTTGCTGGACGCCGGCAAGGGTGCGGTCGCCTATCTGATTGTCCAGGCCCTGTTCCCGGGCGTGCCGACGCTGGCTGCCGTCGCCGGTGGTGCGGCCTTCCTCGGCCATCTGTTTCCGGTCTGGCTCGGCTTCAAGGGTGGCAAGGGCGTGGCGACATTCTTCGGCCTGCTGCTGGCAGCGGCCTGGCCGTTGGGTTTTCTGGCGATCGCGAGCTGGTTGCTGGTCGCGCTGCTGTTCCGCATGTCCTCGCTCGCCGCGCTGATCGCGGCAGCGATGGCCCCCCTGCTCGCCTTGCTGCCTCTGCCATTGCCGGGTCTGCCCGCTGCGGCTCCCGTGCTGGTACTGGCCGTGGCGGCTGCGGGCCTGATCTGGGCCCGACACTATCAGAACATCGCCCGTATCCTGTTGGGGACCGAACCCCGGATCGGCGCGAGCAAGGGGTGACCCAGACCGATGCAGAGCGTTTCGCGCGCCTGCGTCTGGCGCGAACCGACCAGATCGGGCCGGTGACCTTTCGACAACTGCTGGAGCGGTTTGGCTCTGCGGAACGCGCGCTGGAGGCCCTGCCCGACCTGATCCGGCGCGGCGGTGCCCACGGCCATTCGCTGGTGCCGGTCGAACGGATCGAGACCGAGATGGAGGCTGGAGAGCGCGCCGGGGCCCGGCTGATCGTTCTGGGCGATGCCGACTATCCCGAGATGCTGGCAGCGGTCGATCCGCCCCCGCCAATTCTGTGGACACGCGGCGAGGTGGCCCTGATGGCGCGACCCTGTATCGCCGTGGTCGGAGCCCGTATCGCTTCGGCGGGTGGCCAGAGAATAGCACGGGGCCTGTCGCAACAGTTGGGTGAGGCCGGACACGTCGTGGTCTCCGGCCTGGCGCGCGGCATCGACGGGGCGGCCCATATCGGGGCCCTGCCGACTGGGACGGTGGCGGTGCTGGGGGGTGGTGTGGACGATATCTATCCGTCCAACAACGCCGACCTCTATGACCAGATCGCCGAACAGGGCTGTATCGTCTCGGAGAGCCCGATGGGTGCGAAAGCCCAGGCGAAAGACTTTCCGCGCCGCAACCGGATTATCTCCGGCCTGTCGCGCGGCGTAATCGTGGTCGAGGCCGAGCTGCGCTCCGGCTCGCTGATCACCGCCCGGCTGGCGGGTGAGCAGGGACGCGATGTGTTTGCCGTTCCGGGCTCACCGCTGGACCCGCGGTCACGAGGACCGAACGAACTGCTGCGGCAGGGGGCCATATTGTGCGAGGGGCTGGAGGATGTGGAGCGGGCCTTCTCGACCCTGCGGACCCTGCGCGAGCCCTTCGCCGGCCATCCCTTTGAGGGTGTGCCTGACGAGATCGAGGCGGCAGTAATCGAACAGGTCGCCGCCCTGCTGTCGCCCACGCCGACACCACGCGATGAACTGGCCCGGGCGCTTGGCCTGCCGATCGGGACGGTGGCGGCGGCCTTGCTGGAGCTCAATCTGGTGGGCCGGGCGACCCTGTTGTCAGGCGGTCTGACCGCCGCTCGAACACCCTGAATTCCGCGCACGATTGACAGCGGCGCTCGCGCCAACCACGTTCCGCCCCCTTTCCGAGCCCGCGCAAGGCCCCCTCCCCGCATGAACCTCGTCGTTGTCGAGAGCCCCGCAAAGGCCAAGACCATCAACAAATACCTGGGTCCGGACTTCACCGTCCTGGCGTCCTACGGTCATGTCCGCGACCTGCCGTCGAAGGACGGCTCGGTCCTGCCCGACGACGATTTCGCCATGAGCTGGGAAGTCGACGCCCGCGCCTCCAAGCGGATGTCCGAGATCGCCGAGGCCGCCAGGAAGGCCGACCGGGTCATCCTGGCCACCGACCCCGATCGCGAGGGTGAGGCGATCAGCTGGCATGTGCTGGAAATTCTGACCAAGAAGAAGGCGCTGAAGGACACCCACGTTGAGCGGGTCACTTTCAACGCCATCACCAAGAGCGCCGTGCTGGAAGCCATGGCCAATCCACGCCAGCTGGATATGGAACTGGTCGAGGCCTATCTGGCCCGCCGCGCTCTGGACTATCTGGTGGGTTTCACCCTGTCGCCGGTGCTATGGCGCAAGCTGCCGGGCGCGCGTTCGGCCGGACGGGTGCAGTCGGTCGCCCTGCGGATCGTCGTCGACCGCGAGATGGAAATCGAGGCCTTCCGGGCCCAGGAATATTGGTCCGTCGAAGCTGACCTGGCCGCTGACAGTCCGCCCTTCACCACCCGGCTGGTCAAACATGCCGGCAAGCGGGTGCAGCGGCTGGACATCACCTCTGAAGCCATGGCCAGCGCGGCGCGCGACGCCATCAAAGTCGGCACCTTCACCATCACCTCGGTGGAGAAGAAGCCGGTTAAACGCGCACCGAGTCCTCCGTTCATGACATCGACCCTGCAACAGGAGGCCTCACGAAAACTGGGCTTCACGGCGCAGCGCACCATGCAGGCAGCACAGAAACTGTATGAGGGTGTCGACGACCAGGGCGGTCTGATCACCTATATGCGGACCGATGGGCTGTTCATCAGTCCCGAGGGCATCGCCCAGGCCCGAGAGGTCATCGGCGAACGGTTCGGGCCAGCCTATGTCCCGGAACAACCTCGATATTACAAGTCTAAAGCTAAGAATGCTCAGGAAGCACACGAGGCCATTCGGCCTACCAACATGGCCCGTGCGCCGGAGACCCTGCGTCTCGATGGCGACCTGCAGAGGCTCTATGAACTGATCTGGAAGCGGACCATCGCCAGCCAGATGGAATCCGCCCGACTGGACCGCACGGCGGTCGAGATCGAGGAACCGAAGGGCCAGACCGCCCTGCGGGCAACCGGTCAGGTGGTGGCCTTCGACGGCTTCATGGCGGTGTACGAAGAGGGGCGGGACGAGAAGCCGAAGGACGGCGGTGACGATGAAGACGACACCACCCGCCTGCCGGCGCTGAAGGAAGGCGCTCTGGCACGGGTCGAGGCCATCCGCACCGACCAGCATTTCACCGAGCCGCCAGCGCGTTTTTCGGAAGCGACCCTGGTCAAGAAGCTGGAAGAACTGGGCATCGGCCGTCCCTCAACCTATGCCTCAATCCTGACGACCCTGCGGGACCGTGAATATGTCCGGATGGACAAGAACCGGTTCATTCCCGAGGATAACGGACGGCTGGTCACGGCCTTCCTCGAACAGTTCTTCGGCCGCTGGGTGCAGTATGATTTCACCGCCGCCCTCGAGACCCAACTGGATGAAGTGTCCGCCGGGGACCTCGACTGGAAGGTGGTGCTGCGGGAATTCTGGACCCAGTTGAAGCCGGCCACCGATGCCGTCACGGCCCGTCAGGGCGTGATCGACGAGCTGGATGAGGCCATCGGACCCTTCCTGTTTCCCGACAAGGGTGACGGCTCCGATACGCGCTTGTGCCCCCTGTGCAAGAGCGGACGGCTGCATCTGAAGGCCAGCTTCAAGATGAAGTCTTCCTTCATCGGCTGCTCCAACTATCCGGAATGCCGCTATACGCGCGGTTTCGGTGCCGCGACCGGTGCCGAAGACGGCGGCGACCGCGATCTGGGCGTCGATCCGGCGACCGGCGCGCTGGTGGCGCTGAAGATCGGCCGTTTCGGACCCTATGTGGAGACGCCTGCGCCCGGCGAAGAGAAGCCGAAACGCTCGTCCCTGCCCAAGGGCTGGTCGCCCGCCACCCTGGTGCTGGAACAGGCCCTGCGGCTTCTGGCCCTGCCGCGCGAGGTCGGAATTCACCCCGAGGACGGCAAGCCGATCTCGGCGGGCCTTGGCCGCTACGGGCCGTTCGTGCTGCACGCGGGGACCTATGCCAATGTCGCCGACATCGACGAGGTGTTCGACATCGGCCTGAACCGCGCGGTGGTGCTACTGGCCGAGAAGCGGGCGGGCAAATTCGCCGGGCGCGGCGCGGCCACGGCTCCGCTGAAGGACCTCGGGGCCCATCCGGTAACCGGCGAGCCGGTCCACGTCATGGCCGGGCGTTTCGGACCCTATGTGAAGTCGGGCAAGATCAACGCCACCTTGCCCAAGGGGACTGTGCCCGAGGATCTGACCATGGAGGCGGCCCTGCCTTTGCTGGCGGCCCGCGCGGCTGCGGCTCCGGCCAAGGGCAAGAAAGCACCGGCGGCCAAGAAGGCCGCACCCAAGGCAGCGACGAAAAAGCCGGCCGCCAAGAAGAAGGCGGCTCCCAAAAAAGCCGCAGCGAAGAAGGCGGAAATCTAAGGCTTCAACAGCCGATCACGCGCTGCATTGAGGCGGGAGGCCAGACCCTCGGTGCCACCCTGATCGGGATGGGCTCGACCCATCAACCGTTTCCATGCGGTATTGATCTCATGCGGCGTGGCGGCGGCGGCGACACCTAGCAGGGATCGGGCCTCGGACTCGCTCATGGCCTCTGAACGCGGGGCCTCTGAACGTGGGGCTCCGGGGCGCTGACGCGAGGCGAGGGTGAGCCAAAGTCCCGCACCAATCAGACCAACCGCCGGCAGCCAGGCACCCCGTAAGGCCACAAGTACACCGGTACCGATCAGCACCGCGCTGAACAGGGTGGCGGCGACCCGCCACTGGGCCCGGCCGCGTCGCTCGCTGTGACGACCGAGACGGATCAAAGTCCACAGGCCAATGGCCGCCAGGACCAACCAGGCGATCAAGGAGTCACGCCGCCGCGTCCAGCGGGGCGTCCAACGCCTTGCCGTCCAGCCCGAGGGCCAGCATCAGGCTGCGCATCTCCTGCCGCGCCGCGACATGGGCCAGGGAGACGGCGACGGGCCGGATCTCATTGGACAGGTCGGCGACCGTCAGTCCGAACGGGAACAGCTCGCGGTAGATTACCCGATCCCGCAGACCCGGTCCCATGCGGAAGCCGACCCGGCGGGCCAGTTTGTCCATGCGCTCTTCCAGCCGTTGGCGATTGCGAGCGGCGGCCACAGCAAGGCGGTTGGTGACCACGATCCAGTCGATGGTCGCGCCGCGGCCTTCAGTGATGGCGCGGTGCTTACGGGCTTCCCAGACGCTCTCGGAGTAGATCGAGGGCATGAGCAGATCGAGGGTGACGGGATCGACCTGACCCAGCAGGTCGAAATCGACGAAACTGTCGTTCATCGGGGTGACGATCTGATCGGCGACGCCGTGGGCCGTGCGCGACAGCAGGGTGTCGCCGCCGGGCGTGTCGATCAGGATGACGTCAGCCTCGGCCCGGGCCCGGGCCAGGGCGGCCTCGAAACGGTTCAGTTGTTCCTGCTGATCGGCTTTGGCCAGGGCCATGCCGTCTCCCATGTCGGGCTCGATCGGCATCGGTAGACTCTGGTTGTTCCCGGCCATCCAGATGGCGCGGTTGGCGAAGAATTTGGCCATCGTCCGCTGACGCAGGTCCAGATCAATGATCGCCACGCGACGCCCCGCGTGCAGCAGGCCGCAGACGATGTGGATCGCGAGGGTGGACTTGCCCGCCCCGCCCTTTTCGTTGCCGACGACAATGACCGCAGGGTCAGCCATGGATGTTCACGCCTCTCTGGCGACCCCCGACTCAGACGGGCGGCCACTGGCTCGTAAAATCGCGTCCGGGGAGGCGGACGTCAACGACAGGATGAACGACGGCTGTGGATTCGGCGATCAGGCCGCCCGATTGCACCATGGGTCGGCAATGCCGGCGGCGGCACAGACTGCGGCGGCTCCGGCGGCTGGCGTGGCGACCTTGAGCCGGACGAGACGACGTCCGCCCACATCGACACCCTCATAGACAGGCGACAGACCGTTCAGGGCCCAGGCGGCCTCGCCGGTCTTGAGCCGGGTCCAGGCCGAGCGGGCCGCAGCCTCGCTGGAATAGGCGCCGAGCTGAACCAGACCGTGAAGCACACGGGGCGCGGTGACCGGACGCGATGCCATTGCGGGGCGCAGGCCGGCGCGAGACGAAGCCGCGTCGATACGAGCGGACACCTGTTGCACCACGGCGTCCGCGACAACCGGCGCGGCGGCGGCGAGCAGCTGTGGCGCAGCGCGTTCAATGGCCGCATCGAGCCCGTCGCGAGCGTCCCAAAGGGCGTGAGGGTCCATCACCTCAACGCGCAGGGCCGGACGCAGACCGGCCTCAGCTGCGGAGCGGGGCGGCACAGCGGCGGCGCGCGTGCCGTCCAGGTTGATGGCCGCGACGGAGTTGGCCAGGTTCTCGAAACGATGCGGATCGCTATCGACCATGCCGCAGGCGTTCAAGCCGGCGGCCGCGACAAACACCATGACTGGACGAGTGAGGGAGCTGGGCGTCATAAGCCGACACTCGCACGGCATGATTTGCCGCCCGGTTCACAAGCAGGCTTAAGCCGAAAGGTTAATCCGTTCATCATGGCCCAGCCCGACTCCCTGCCTGTCGTTCGCAGCGTGACGGCCCTGCGCGAGACCGTCAGCGGTTGGCGTCGGCATGGCCTCACCGTCGGCTTTGTTCCGACCATGGGAGCGCTGCACGAGGGCCACCTGACCCTGGTGCGCGAGGCCGGGCAAAGGAGCGACCGGGTCGTCGCCAGCGTCTTTGTCAATCCGACCCAGTTCGCAGTCCACGAGGACCTGGGGGCCTACCCCCGGCAGGAGGCCCGGGACGCGGAACTGCTGGCCGGTGCGGGCTGTAACCTGCTGTTTGCGCCGTCGGTGGATGAAATGTACCCGGCGGGCACCACCACAACGATCAGCGTTGCTGGGCCGGCCGAAGGACTGGAAGGCGATTTCCGACCACAGATGTTCGGCGGGGTGGCCCTGGTGGTCGCCAAGCTGCTGAACCAGGTCCAGGCGGACGTGGCCGTATTCGGCGAAAAGGACTGGCAGCAGCTGATGGTTGTGCGACGGCTGGTCCGTGACCTCGACATTCCGACCGAGGTCATCGGATCGCCGACAATGCGGGACGGCCATGGCCTGGCCCTGTCCTCACGCAACGCTTACCTGTCCGAAGCAGAACTGGGCATTGCCCGGCGGCTGAACGGCGTACTGGCCACGGCTGCTCTTGAGGCCACGGCGCGGCGTCCGCTGGCAGCCGTCGAGCGCGACGCCCACGCCACCCTGCTGAAGGTCGGGTTCGAACGGATCGACTATGTCGCCGTGCGGCGCAGCGATGACCTCACACCGTTCCGAAACGGCGTGATGGACGCGCCGGCCCGCATCCTGGCGGCGGCCTGGCTGGGTCGGACGCGCCTGATCGACAACATGGCCGTGGCGGCACCAGCGTAATACCCGCCGGTCAGGCCAGAGTCAGATCCATTGTGCCGCCGATCCACTCGATGCGAGAGCGGCGGCGCGCCTCTTCCGAGGCCTCCGAATGCCCGAGCGCCGCCTCGGCTTCGGCCAGAACGAAATAGCTGTAGGGGTCGTTCGGCCAGTCCTCGATCAGTTCAAGCACCTTGGCGCGAGCGCCTGCTGCGTCACCCTTCAGCAACAGCGCCGCAGCGAGACTGCGACGGGTCGGATACCAGATGATCGGCGGGTCACCCCCCTCCGGTCCCTGACCCTGGATCTCGGCGGCGCGGGTATAGGCAGCGATGGCAGCGGTAGCGTCGCCTTCAATCATCGCTGCGCGACCTTCGAGAACGCGCTGCGACAGTTCGGTGAAATCGCGTCGCTCACTGGCCCTCGGACCTGAAGCGAACGACGGCTCGGCGCGCAAGACCATGATGGCTTCGGCCTCGGCCCGCACAGCCGCAGTATCGCCAGCCCTCGCCGCTGCCTCACCCCGTGCATAGTGCCAGCTGACCCGCAGCATCGGGTGGGTCGCGGCCGGTTCCGGCAGTGCCGCCACCTGTTCAGTCGAGCCGAACCGCCCGTAGTTGGCATAGGCATTGTTGGCCGTCATCTGACGCCAGATGTTATCTGCCGGTATGTCCGAATAGGTGGCCAGGAACCATTCGGCCAGTTTGAGACCCTCCTCAGCCCCGCCGGCCATCAGGGCACCGCCCATGCCGAAATGGATGTTGTGGCCATGCAGCGGCATACCCGGCACGCCGCCGGGCGGACGCGCGAGGCGGTCGTACTGCAGATCCAGCGCCACGGCGTTGACGTTGGAAATCATGGCGTCCTTGTACCGGCCGACCCGGTAGAAGGTGTGCGACGGCATGTGGACCAGATGGCTGGCACCCGGCGCCAGAATGGCAAGACGCTCACCGTAAGGGATGGCCTTGTGGGGGTCATCTGACCACTCGGTCAGGTGGATGTAGAGGTGGATGGCACCGGGATCATCGGGAGCCGCCGCCAGGGCCTGCTCCAATATAGTCATGGCGCGTGTAATGCCGGGATCCTTGGCCTTGCCGTCATCGTCCCACCATTCATCGGCCTTCAGCATCCAGGCGTCGGCGGTGATGGCTGCGACAGTGATGTCTGATGGATTGCGGCGCGCGATCCGGTCCATGGCTCCGGCAAAACGCCGGTCCCGCGATCCCTTGAGGCCCGAATAGCGCTGGACCAGTGCGTCGATCATCTGGCGCTGCATTGGCGTGGCATGGCGTGCCAGGCGGCGGGCGTCGCGCGCAGCGGCCAGGGCGGTCGCCTGGCTCTCGTCGTCATTGCCGCCGCCATTGAGATTGGGTCCAAGAGCCCACGCCTCGCCCCAGGCGCACATACCGCAGGTCGGGTCGAGCAGCCGCGCCTTGCGGAAGGCCCGCACCGATTCCTTGTGTTCAAAGGCCCAGCGGAGGCGGACGCCGTGGTTGAACCAGGCCTGGGCCTCAGGCACGGCGGTATCGACGGCGAAGCCACCGGAGCCAAACCCGTCGACCATGACCATATCGGCAACCGGCATTCCGGTTATGGCCGTCACCGCAGGGCCACAGACCTGGGGCCGCTCAATCCGGTCGAGCACAGCACGTTCAGCCGTCGCATCGGCAACGGCGGCCGGGCCGATCATGACGGCGGCCATCGCGACCCCTGCCATCAGAATGGTACGCATGATGTGTTCTCCCCCTGCCGTGTCATCACCTTGTCCTTAAAGCCGGTCGTCGCCAAGAGCCGAACCCGCCCTAGGATCATATGCCACCCCAGTTGTCCGTCCCAAAACACACGGTCCCGAAGCCCCCAGGTTGACAGACAGGATGGTCGTCGGCGGAGTTTCCCGCATTACGCTCAGCCGCAGCGGACCTGTTCGACGATCCCGTTTTGATCGTTGAAAAAAATGTTCAGGCGGTAGGGCGAATAGTCGAGGCTGACCGGGCAGGTCGTGCAGGTGACGCGCCGGTTCACGACATCGACAGGCACAGGGATCTCACTCCTCGATCTGCCGACCAGCCATTGCAGCTCTCCTGCCCGACACAGGTCGGCCATGGGATTTGAGGGCCGCGAGCCGATGGGTCGATTGATCTGCGCTGATTCGATCGCACGCGGTGCGGAGGCTTCTGAGACCGGTGTCGAACAGGCTGCGACGGCCAGCAGCGCGAGGATCAGGCCGCCTTTTCCCAGCGTCCTTCCGGGGACTGTTTCCAGTAGGCCAGTTCGGCACCCTGGTCCTTCAACGTCTTCCAGCGAACCCGCGCACCCGACAGAGCCGCCTCGTCCCGTCCGTCGAAGATGATGAAGCATCGCTCAAAGCCTTTCGTGTCGCCCAGTTCTGAGCCGTCCACAATGAACAGCGCCTGAGCGGCGTTCGGATTCTCGAGCGATTCGGTCAACAGGATCGGCTGGCGCGCGGCCTCAGGTCCGGACGCTCGGCCATGAGCCAGAAAACTGTCGTCGCGCCAGGTCCAGAGCCGCTCGTCGATTTCGTCTAGTAAACGGGAATCGACAGCGCGCACCAGCGCCCGCCAACCCCGCTCGCGTGTCTTTTCCATCAAGCCGGGCAGCACCTGTTCCAGGGTCGACCGTTCCAAGTGGTAGAACCAGATTTCCGGTTTAAAGTCAGACACCTGGCCCTGCCTTTTCACAGACTTACGACTCGTAACTGTCAGCGACCATTCGATCCAGCGTGCGCACGCCCCAGCCGACGGCACCGTCCGGCACAGTCGGGTTGCGACTGTCCTTGACCCAGGCGGTTGGAGCGATATCGATGTGAGCCCAAGGCGTCCCGTTGGTGAATCGCTGCAGGAACAGAGCGGCGGTAATCGAGCCGCCGGCGCGACCGTTGCCGGTGTTCTTCACATCGGCGATCGGGGTGTCGATGTGACGTTCGTAGAAGGCCGGAACGGGCATCCGCCAGGCGTTCTCGCCGACCTTGGGTCCCGCAGCGAGGAAATTGTTCGCCAGTTCGTCGGAGTTCGAGAACACGCCGGCGTACTCAAGTCCCAGAGCCACGATCATGGCACCGGTCAGGGTGGCAAGGTCAAGCATGAATTTCGGCTTGAACCGCTCCTGAGTGTACCAGAGGCAGTCGGCCAGAACGAGGCGGCCTTCGGCGTCAGTGTTCAGGATTTCAACTGACTGACCCGACAGTGACATGACGACGTCACCCGGACGCTGGGCGTTGCCGTCCGGCATATTCTCGACCAGACCAATGACACCGATGGCGTTCACCTTCGCCTTGCGCCCCGCCAGGGCGTGCATGAGCCCCGACACGGCAGCGGCCCCGCCCATGTCCCATTTCATGTCTTCCATGCCGTCCGACGGCTTGATGGAAATCCCGCCGGTATCAAAGGTCACGCCCTTGCCGACGAAGGCGATGGGCTGATCACCCTTGTTGCCGCCGTTCCATTTCATGATGGCGACCTGGCTCTCGCGGCGGCTGCCCATGCCGACGGCGAGCAGGGTGCGGAAACCGAGTTTTTCAAGCTCTTTCTCGCCGAAAATTTCGACCTCAAGGCCCAGTTTCTCCAAGGCCTTTACGCGATTGGCGAACTCGACGGGATAGAGGATATTGGCCGGCTCGGCGACGAGATCGCGCGCGAATTCAACCGCGTCAGCCACCGGCGACAAGCTGTCATAGGCCAACTGTGCGGCCTTCGGATCGGCGGCTACGACCTTGATGGTCTCGATTGAGGGTGTCTTTTCGGGCTTCAGCTTGGTGCGGTATTTCAGAAAACGGTAGGCGGCCAGTCGCGCGGCAAAGGCAGCTCGGGCGGCCTGGTCGGACGTCAGGGAGTGGGCGTCGATGGTCAGTGCGGCAGCGCCCGACAATTTGACGGCCTGATAGGCGGCACCCGCAGCAGCCTCCAGAGCCAGGTCATCAAATTTGGCGACCTCGCCGGCCCCACTGAGGAGGATAATGCCAGTGTCGACTCCGGCCGGGGCGGCCACTATCAGGGTGGTGTTCGTGGCACCGGTGAACCGGCTGGCGGCCATCGCCTTTGTCAGGGCACCGGAGGTGGCGGTGTCGAGCTGGGGGCCCATGCCGGACAGAACCCGACCTTCGTGGACCAGAACGGCCAGAACCTCAGCAGCGCCCGCGGACGCGATGAACTCGATCTTCATTTACTACTCCCGCCGGGCGGTACGCCCCGGCTCTGTGTCGATGGTAGAGCGCGCGCGGTTTCACCGGCGCAATGGTGTGTGTATTAGATGCTCCCCCTCGCCGCCGCCCGCAACGGGTGATTTCTTTCCGTACATGACGCTGATCCAAGGTTATCTTTTCCGGCAGATCGCTCGCCCCGTCGCGGGCGCGTGCGCTGCGCTGGCCGGAATCGGTATTCTCAGCCAGAGCCTAGACCAGCTGGAATTCATCGTCGAGCGGGGCCAGAGCGTCTGGGTCATGGTCAAATTGACTCTGCTGGCCGTGCCACAATTGCTGGCCGTCATCATTCCGATCGGCCTGTTCGTCGGAGCCCTGGTCGCCTTGATCCGATTGCAAAGGGAGCAGGAGCTGACGGCGGTGTTTGCCTCGGGGGTCACCCGCTGGTCGGCGATTCGCCCGGCCGTCAGGATCGCCGCCATCGCGGCACTGCTCACGCTGCTGGTCACGACCCTCGGCCAGCCATGGGCCCAGCGTCAGGCCAGGGCTGAAGCCTTCGCGGTTCGCACCGACCTCGCGGCCTTGCTGGTCGAGGAGGGACAGTTCGTCGAAGGGCCCAACGGCCTTACGGTCTATGTCCAGCAGATCGAGCAGAACGGCTTGTTGAAGAATCTGTTCGTCTATCTGGAAGACGGCGACAAGGTCACGACCTGGGACGCCGCCGAGGCCCGGTTCAGCCGTATCGACGGCCAGCCCTATCTGACCCTGATCAACGGGTCTTGGCAGCGTTATTCTTCGCGTGGCGTGCTGGAGTATTTCTCGTTCGGCCGCCAGGACGTGCCATTATCCCAGTATTCGGCAGTGACCGATCAGGTTCGCTACAAGCCGTCGGATCTCTACCTGACCCAACTGTTTAATCCGTCGCCTGGCGATCTTGAGCGGGTCGGATCAGCGGGCGAGTTGATGGCCGAGGGTCATTCGCGGTTGTCAGCGCCGCTCTATGCCCTGATGGCGATGGCCATGGCGTTGACCGCGATCATGGGCGGGCCGTTCAGCCGTACCGGCTATGGCGTGCGCATCGCCAAGGCGGCGGCCGTATTCCTGATCGTCCGCGTCGCGGGCTACGGCGTGGTCTCGGCCAGCGCCTGGAACGGCTGGCTGAACGTATTCCAGTATCTGCTGCCGATCATGGCGACCGTCCTCGCCCTGAGGCTGCTTTTCCAGGCATTGAAACCGCGTCGCGGCCCGGTCTGGCGGTCTATTCAGCATTTGAGGGCGCGCTTCGCATGAAAAGCCGTACCGCCCTGCCCGCACCCCGGCTGCGGCTGGGCCGAATCGAGCGCTATGTGCTGGTTCAGCAGGCGCGTTCAATGGGCCTCGCCCTGGGCGTTATCGCCGCCCTGATCATGCTGATCGACTTTGTGGAGATTTCCCGCGGGGTCGGCTCTGACGTCGATCTGTCCGGGGTCCGTATCCTCGGGCTGATGCTGCTGAAGTCGCCGCAGGTGATCATCCAGTTGCTGCCATTCGTTTTTCTGTTCGGAACGCTGGCCGCCTTCGTGGGTCTCAACCGGCGCAGCGAACTGATTGCCATGCGGGCGGCTGGTGTCTCGGCCTGGCGGTTCGTTCTCCCGGCAGCGGGAGCCGCCCTGATGTTGGGCGTGATCACCGTGGCAGCCCTGGGACCGCTGGCGGCGTCGGCCGATGGCCTGTTCCAGCGTGAGCGCGCCCGCCTGTCCGGTTCTGCCGCCGGTGCCGAGGCCAGCCCAACGGTATGGATTCGCGAGGGCGACGACACCCGCCAGATGGTGATCCGGGCCCAGCGTCAGGACCGTTCGAACGCGCGGCTGCTGGACGTCACCTTCTTCATCTACACCAACGACGCCGAAAGGATGCGGACCTTCTCCGAACGTATTGACGCCACCTCGGCGTCGCTGTCGAACGGCAGTTGGCGGCTGGTCGATGCCGTGGGGGCCGAGATCGGCCAGCGAGCCGTCGGCTATGCCACCCTCGACCTGCCCTCAAGCCTTGCCGACGAGGAGGCATTCGAGCGGTTCGCCCGACCACAGGCCACATCCTTCTGGTCGCTGCCGGCCCAGGTTGACAGGGTTGAGGCCGCCGGGTTTTCATCGACCGCCTACCGCCTCCGACTGCAGCAACTGCTGGCGACCCCGCTGATGTTCGCGGCCATGTCCATCCTGGCGGCCGCCTTTTCGCTGAGGCTGGTGCGGCTGGGTGATCTGGCCAGAATGAGCGTGGCGGCGGTGATATTGGGGTTCGGGTTCTTCTTCGTCAACCAGGCCGCCTCGGCCTTCGGCTCGGCCGAGGTGATCCCACCGTGGCTGGCGGCATGGCTGCCACCCTTGCTCACGGCGCTCGCCGCCTTCACCTTGCTGTTCTATACAGAAGACGGCTAAGCGATCCGGCCCATCCGTCTCTCCGCCGTCCAGAGTGAACCCCTCCATGCTGCGTGTCCGCCGCGCGCCCGATCTGGCAGATTTGCGCTACCGGCTTCTGGCCGGAGCTGCGGCTATCGCGTTGGCTTCGCTGGCCGGTGTTGCCGAGGCGCAGGTGGCACCCTCGCCGTCGGGGCCGCCCGTCAGGGGAGCCGATGGCCTGACGCCGGATGCCGTCTATATCGAGGCGGATTCCGCTTCGCGCGCTGGCGATTTGATCACGGCAGAAGGCGCCGGAGCCGACCGTGTCCTGGCACGTTTTGGTCAGGCGACCCTAAGGGCCGGAGCGGTCAGCTATGACCTCGGGCTCGGCATCGCCACGGCGGATCGGCAAGTCGAATTTATAGACCCGCAAGGCAACGTCGTCTTCGCCAGCCATCTGGAAATCGACTCGGACCTGAGGGCCGGGGTCGCGGTGGATTTCGCCACTCGCTTCCAGAACGGCTCCAGCCTGATGGCAGCCACAGCGGTGCGCCGCAGCGAGAACGTCAACGAACTCAACTACGCCCTTTTTACCCCTTGCCCGATCTGCGACGCCGACGGAAATCCCACGGAACCCAGTATCGCCATCCAGGCGGAGACGGTCGTACAGGACGAGGCGCTGCGTGCGGTCCTGTACCGAAACGCCGTTTTCCGGGTTGGCGGCGTACCGGTCTTCTACCTGCCCTTCTTCTCGCATCCCGATCCGACCGTCGAGCGGGCTTCGGGCTTTCTGGTGCCGACTCCAAGCTATGACGAAGGGCGCGGCCTGAGCCTTGAGGTCCCCTATCTGCGGGTCATTTCGCCGTCCGAAGACTGGCTGATCAGCCCGCAGCTGAATACTCACGTCGCCCCGTTGCTGAATCTGCAATGGCGTCGCCGTTTCAGCGACGGGATGGTTGTCGTGCGCAGTGGTTATACCTATGAGCGCAGCTTCGGAGACTTTGACCTCGACGGCGATGGCGACGCCGAGAGCAATGTGAAATACGGCGAACGCACCAGCCGCAGCTATTTTCTGAGCCATGGCCGGTTCGATCCTGCCGGTCCCTGGCGCTGGGGCTTCACCGCCGAGCGGGTGTCTGACAAGACCCTGTTCGACCGCTATGACGTCCGCGCACCCTATCAGGACAATGGCCTCTACTATGGCGACCAGCGACGCCTGATCACCCAATTGTACGCCGAGCGGCAAACCGCGCGGTCCTATGTCTCGATTGCCGCCTTCACCCTGCAGAGTTTGCGGGTCTCCCGCTTCGATCCCGTCACCCCGGCGCTCAACGAATTTGAGCCCGACGGGGCCCTGCCCACGGTCGCTCCCCTGATCGAGGCGCGATGGGAGCCTGACGGACCCATTTTCGGCGGCCGTTTGCGCCTGCGGGGTTCGAGCGTTTCGCTTTATCGCGCCGAATATGTCGGCGGGCCCGTCCTGCGTCCCGAAATCATTCCCGCAGGGCCGACCCTGGGACTGCCAGGCGTCGATAGCCGCCGGGTCTCCGGTCAGGCCGATTGGCGTCGGCCACTGATCTCGCCACTGGGGGTTCGATGGGAGCCTTTCATCGACGTGCGTGCCGACCTCTATTCGGTCGGCGACTTGCCACCCGTTCCGGGTTTCGATGGCGAGACCATCGCACGCGGGCGCGCCACGGCGGGTCTGGATATCGGCTATCCCCTCTTTCGTCAGGTCGGGCCCAATGCGGACCTGATTTTGGAGCCGATGGCCCAGTTGTCGGCCTCGACCACTTCGGATCTCGACCCGCGCATTCCCATTGAGGACAGCCAGACCCTCGAATTGGACGAGAGTTCGCTTTTCCAGACTGACCGGTTCCCGGGCTACGATCTCTTCGAAGGCGGTCTGCGGCTGACGATCGGTGCCCGGACGACCCTGCGCTGGGACGAGGGCCGCCAAGCCAGTCTGTTCATCGGCCGCAGCTATCGCGCCGACGAGGAGCCCGCCTTCCTGACGCCGGTGCCGGACGCACCGACGCAGTTGTACGACCCGTCCGGACTGGCCACCCAGTCCTCGGACTGGGTGGTGCAGGGCAGTTTATCGCCTTCGGATCGGATTCGTGGCTGGGGTCACGCCACCATAGATTCCGCCGGTGAAATCCGGCGGGGAGAGGTCGCGATCGACGGTCGCTGGGACCGGCGCAATCTGGCGACCCTCAGCTATATTGTGGATCGCTCGAATCCCTTGGCCGGGCCGCTTAACCGCAACTACGAATTCGTCCAGCTTTCGGGCCAGCAGTTCGTTCATGGCAACTGGGGCCTGGCCGTCTCGGGCATCGCTGACCTGGAGCGGGACATCATCACCCGGTCGGAGGTGGGCCTGTTATTCGACGATGACTGTTTCCGATTCGAGATCGGCTATAGGCGCGACAACACCCGGGTCAGGCCCACCGGACCGTCCGAGGGCATCTATGTGCGCCTAAACCTCGCCACTTTCGGCGGTACAGGGTATTGACGCAGCGACAGGCGCTGACGGTTGTGCAGCCTGGGTTGCGTGGTCCGCAATTCCGGGACGAAATCCGGATCAGCGCCGCTTGAGGAACCAGGACTGACATGGGTTTGCAGCGTTACATGACGGGCGTGGCGATCGCCGCCCTCCTGGCCGGTTCGGCCACGGCCCAAACCGCGCCGCCGGTGCAGCCCGCTGCCGCCGGCAATCTGAACCCTGCCGCCGAAGCTGCGCCCGCCGCGCCGCCCGCCGCGCCGGCCTTCCAGATGTCGGACGGTATTCTGGCCACGGTAAACGACAGCGTCATCACCGGATTCGACCTGCGTCAGCGGATGCTGCTGCTGATCGCCATGACCCAGGTCCAACCCACCCCCGAGAACATTCCGGCCATCCAGCAGCAGGCGCTGAACGCCCTGATAGATGAGCGCCTGCAGGTCCAGGAACTGGCCAAATTTGAAGACCTGGTCGTCAGCGACGCGCAGGTCGAGCGGGAAATCACAGACATGGCCCAGGAAGTGGGAGCATCGCCGCAAGCCTATGTCGACTTCCTGGCCCAGGGTGGCATTCGCCCCAGTACCCTCCGCGAGCAGCTACGGACACAGATTGGCTGGTCGCAGCTGGTCGGCGGACGGTTCCAGAGTCGCGCCCGCGTCAGCAGTTCTGCGGTCACCGCAGCGCTGCGTCAGGTCTCGGAGGCTGCATCGAAAAAGCAATATCTGATCGGCGAAATCTACATCGAGTCCGCCCGCGTCGGCGGTCAGCAGGCCGCGCTGAGCGGTGCCAATCAGCTGGTGCAGCAGATGGTCCAGGGAGCCCCCTTCCAGGCCGTAGCCCAGCAGTTCTCGGCCGCCCCCTCGGCGACCCGCGGCGGAGATGCGGGCTGGGTCGTTGAAGGCACAATACAGCCGGCTCTGCAGCAGGCGCTGGATCAGCTGGCGGTCGGGCAACTGTCGCGGCCCATCCCGGTCGATGGCGGGGTTTACATCGTCTATATGCGTGACAAGCGGGACGGGGCGTCGGCCAGTCTGGTGCAGATCAAACAGGTGATGATCGAGTTGCCCGACACGGCGAGCGAGGCAGAGGTGACGGCGGCGACGCGGCGGCTTGAGACCCTGCGGCCCCAACTGACCTGCGACACCATGCTGGCCCGTGCGACATCCGAACAGGGGCTGCTCGGTGCCGATCTGGGCGAGGCCGATGTGCAGAACCTGGCCCCGCAGTTCCAGCAGGTCGCCCGGTCCGCCGAAATCGGCTCGGTCAGCACCGCCGTGCGCACCCCGCTGGGGGTCCATCTGCTGGGCGTCTGCGGACGCCGCGTCGGCGGTACCGAGGCCCCCAATCCGCAGGAAGTCGAGAGCCAGTTGTTCCGCCAGAACCTCGCCACCCTCGGCCGCCGCTATATGCGCGACCTGCGCGAGGACGCCCTTATCGAGATGAAATGATGACCGCCGTCTCCGCGCCGCTGGCCCTGTCGATGGGCGAACCGGCGGGCGTGGGGCCGGAGATCATCGCCAAGGCCTGGGCCGCACTGCGGGCCGAAGGGCCGGCCTTTGTCGTCATCGGCGACGCCGCCCTGCTGCGCCCCCAGGGCCAGCCGGTCGAGACCGTGCTGTCGGCCGCCGACGCCAACACCGTGTTCAGCCGGGCCATACCGGTTCTGGACCATCCCCTGCCCGCGCCCGTGACTCCGGGCCGACCCGAGACCGCCAATGCCGGTGCCGTGGCCGATTGGATCGAACAGGCGGTCAATCTGGCCCTGACCGGCGAGGCCTCGGGCGTGGTCACCGCCCCGATCGCCAAGGCCCCGCTGTATGCCGCTGGTTTCCGCTTTCCGGGCCATACGGAGTTCATCGCCGAACTGACCGCCGACACGCCGTTCATCGGCACGCGCGGCCCGGTGATGATGCTGACCGCCCGCGACCTGCGCGCCTGTCTGGTGACCATCCACACGCCCCTGGCCGAGGTGCCCGAACGGGTCACGGCCGAGCGGGTCAGCCGCACCGCCCGCGTCGTCCATCAGGCGATGCAGCGCGATTTCGGCATCGCCGCCCCGCGACTGGCGCTGGCGGCCCTGAACCCGCACGCAGGCGAGAGCGGCGCGATCGGGATGGAGGAGATCGAAGTCCTGATCCCCGCCGCGACCGCCCTGCGCGCCGAGGGCATCGCCATCACCGACCCCCGGCCCGCCGACACCCTGTTTCACGACGCAGCCCGCGCCACTTATGACGCCGTCCTGTGCCTGTATCACGACCAAGCCCTGATCCCGGTCAAGACGCTGGATTTCTGGGGCGGGGTCAACACCACCCTGGGCCTGCCGGTGATCCGCACCTCGCCCGACCATGGCACCGGTTTCGACATCGCCGGCAAGGGTATGGCGCGGGCCGACAGTCTGATCGCGGCGATCCGACTGGCGGGGGAGATGGCGGGGATGCGGGCGAGGTAGGGTGCCGTGGAAAACGGTTGGCACCGGGGGCGTGGCTGGCCTACCCCTCATCCGGCCCTGCCGGGCCACCTTCTCCCCCAAGGGGAGAAGGGTTCGAAATTGTGGAATCCCTGTGACCGACCTCCCCTCCCTGCGCGAAAGCCTCGACGCCCATGGCCTGCTGGCGAAGAAGAATTTCGGGCAGCATTTCCTGCTAGACCTGAACATCACTCGCAAGATCGTAGGTCTGGCCGGGCCGTTCGAGGGGCGGGCGGTGATCGAGGTCGGCCCCGGTCCCGGCGGCCTGACGCGGGCGCTGCTGGAGAGCGACGCCGGGCGGGTGGTGCTGGTCGAGAAGGACCCTCGTTTCCTGCCGCTGCTGGCCGAGCTGGATGACGGCTCAGGGCAACTGGTCGTGGTCGAGGCCGATGCGCTGAAGGTGCGCGAGGCCGAGCTGGTCGAGGGACCGGCCCATGTGGTCTCCAACCTGCCCTATAACGTCGGTACGCCATTGCTGATCAAGTGGTTGACCGGGCCGTGGATGCCCCACGCCATGACCCTGATGTTCCAGAAGGAGGTGGCCGAGCGGATCACCGCCGCCCCGGGCGATGACGCCTATGGCCGGCTGGCGGTGATCAGCCAGGCCGTGTGCGAGGCGCGTCTGGTGATGCACCTGCCCGCCGCCGCCTTTACGCCCCCGCCCAAGGTGGCCAGCGCCGTGGTGCATCTGGTGCCGCGCCCTGACCGACCGGACGCGACGACGTTGAAACGGCTGGAACGGGTGACGGCGGCGGCGTTCGGGCAACGGCGCAAGATGCTGCGGTCCAGCTTGAAGACGCTGGGCGGCGCGGCCCTGTGCGAGGCGGCGGGGATCGAGCCGGACGCGCGGGCGGAAGTGGTGGATGGGGCAGGGTTTTTGAGGCTGGCGGGGGCTCTGGCTGCCTAAACCGCCTCGTTCAGCAGGGCGTCCTTGTAGGACTCGACCCAGAGGTTGCGGGAGCGGCACGAGCGTTCGGCGTGGTAGATGTGGGCCAGTTCGGCGTAGGACCGGTCGAAATCGTCATTGACGAAGACATAGTCGAAATCGCCGCAGTGTTCGATCTCGCCCTTGGCGTTGCGGATGCGGCGTTCGATGACCTCTTCGGCGTCCTGGGAGCGGGTGACCAGGCGGCGGCGCAGTTCCTCGAGGCTGGGCGGCAGGATGAAGACGCGGACGGCGTCATCGGGGCATTCGGCGGCGATGTCGCGGGCCCCCTGCCAGTCGATGTCGAACAGGACGTCGCGGCCCTCGGACAGGGCGCGGTCGATGGGGGCGCGGGGACTGCCGCAGCGGGCACCGTGGACGTCGGCCCATTCGAGGAAGGCGTCGGCATCGACGAGGCGCTGGAACTCGGCCTCATCGACGAAGCGGTAATCGCGGTCTGCGACTTCGCCGGGGCGGATGCTGCGGGTGGTCATGGAGATGGACAGCTCCAGCCCGCCGTGGTCGGCCATCAGCCGACGACACAGGCTGGTCTTGCCGGCGCCCGAGGGGCTGGCGACGATCAGCAGCACACCGCGACGGGGATGGCGTTCATTCAACATTCTGGACCTGTTCGCGCAGCTGTTCGATCACGGCCTTGAGCTCGAGGCCGAGGCCGGTGAGCGCGGTCGTAGCCGATTTCGAACAGAGGGTGTTCGCCTCGCGCATGAATTCCTGCATCAGGAAGTCGAGTTTCCGACCGGCGGGGGGTTGTTGCAACAGGGTGCGGGCCGAGGCGACGTGGGCGGTGAGCCGGTCCAGTTCCTCGCGGACGTCGGCTTTGGTGGCCAGGGCGGCGATCTCGAGGACGATACGGTCCGCCAGACCGGGCGCGCCCAGGTCCGAAAGATCGGGAGCCAATTCGGTCATGCGACGGGCGAAACGGTCGCGGATATGGTCGGTCTGGGCCACGGCCTCGGTTTCGGCCTGGGCGACGAGGGCCGCGATCCGGTCGACGAAGCCGGTGATGACGGGAGTCAGTTGCTGGCCCTCGCGGTCGCGGGACAGTTTGAGGGCGTCCAGCGCCTGGTCGATCGAAACGGCCAGGGCGGCCTCGACGGCGGCGCGGGCCTCGGGGGCGTCGACCTCCTCGGGGGCTTCCAGCACACCGCGCAGGGACAGCAGGCCGTCGGCGGACGGCGGGGTGGCCCCCTCCTCCGCCAACTGGTTGGCGAGGGTCAGATAGCGGGCGAGGATGTCGGCATTGACCTTGAGCGACGCGGCACCGAGGTCCGCGCGTTTGGCCTGGACGCCAAGGGTGATCTGGCCGCGATTGAGCCGGGACTGGGCCGAGGCCTTGGCGTGGCGTTCCAGGGTGTCGAAGCCGTGGGGGCCGCGGAAACGGACCTCCAGAGCCCGGCCGTTGACCGAACGGGCCTCGACCGACCAGGTCCAGTCGCCGCCCTCTTCCGCAGACAGCGCGCCATCGGCGCGGCCGAAACCGGTCATGCCCGAGAGCGTGCTCATCCGGCGGGGACCGGGGCGGGAATGCGGATGACCCGGGCTCCGGGCGGGACGGTGACGCCAGAGGGGACTGCGGCGGCGTCAGGGGCCGCCTCGGGGGTGGCGGTTACCGGCTCCGGCGGGGACGGCGGCAGGCCGGCCCGGCGGCGCTCAAGCTCGCGCCAGCGCGCGACATTGGCGCGGTGCTCGTCATAGGTGCGGGCGAAGGCGTGGCCGCCGGTACCGTCGGCGACGAAGAAGATGTCGGTCGTCGATGGCGGATTGAGCACGGCGGCGACGGCGTCGCGGCCGGGATTGGAGATGGCCGTCGGCGGCAGGCCGTCGATCTGATAGGTGTTCCACGGGTTGGGCCGGTCCATCTCCGAGCGGCGCAACCCCCGGCGCAGGGGCACGCCCTTGGTCAGGCCGTATTCGATGGTCGGGTCGCTCTCCAGCCGCATGCCGAGGCGCAGCCGGTTGGTGAAGACCGCCGCCACGCGCGGGCGTTCGGCAGCGACGCCGGTCTCCTTCTCGACGATCGAGGCCAGGATCATCGCCTCTTCCGGCGTGCGGACGACGGTGGCGGTGCCGCGGGCGGCCCACAGGCGGGCGAGGTTCTCGTCGCGGGCCCGGCTCATGCGGGCGATGACCGAGGCGCGGGTCTCGCCGCGACTGATCTCATAGGTGTCGGGCCACAGGCTGGCCTCGTCGGGCGTGGTCTCGATCGAACCGGTGAGGAGGGGCTGGCCGTTGAGGATGGCCACGGCCTGGGCCGAGGACCAACCCTCGGGCAGGGTCACGAAATGGCGAACCACCCGGCCCTCGACCAGCAGGACCAGGACGGAGCGCAGCGAGGTCCCGGTCGGCACCTCATATTCGCCGGCGCGCAGCTTGCGGTCGGCACCGGTCAGGGTGGCGGCGGCCTTGAACATGTCGGTCGAGCGGATCACGCCCGCCGACTTCAGCGTGGCGGCAATAGCACTGACACCCGCTCCGCTGGGCAGGGTGACGATGGTCGACTGACCCTCGCGGGCAGACGGGCCGGGCGCATAGAAGACGCTCCAGGCCGCGACCAGGGTGACGATCAGGAACAGGCTGAAGGTGGCCGTGGCGGCCAGAAACGCCGTCTTGCGGCCCGAACGGCGCTCAACCGACATCAGGCTATTTTCCGGAAGATGACCGAGGCATTGGTGCCGCCAAAGCCAAAACTGTTGGACATGGCCACATTGATCGCCATCGGCTGGCCCTTGCCGCGCACCATGTTGAGGGCGGTCTCTCGCTCGGGATTGTCGAGGTTGATGGTCGGCGGGGCGATCTGGTCGCGGATGGCCAGGATGCAGAAGATGGCCTCAATGGCTCCAGCCGCGCCCAACAGGTGACCGGTCATGGATTTGGTCGAGGACAGGGCGACGTCAGGGGCGTGATCGCCCATCAGCCGCTCGATGGCCCCGGCCTCGATCCAGTCGGCCATGGTCGAGGTGCCGTGGGCGTTGACATAGTCGATGTCGGCCGGGGTGATCCCGGCGCGCTTCACCGCCATCTGCATAGCACGATAGCCGCCGTCGCCGTCCTCGGCGGGGGCCGTGATGTGGTAGGCGTCGCCGCTCAGGCCGTAGCCGACGACCTCGGCATAGAGGGTCGCGCCGCGTGCCCGGGCGTGTTCGTATTCTTCCAGCACCACAATGCCCGCGCCCTCGCCCATGACGAAGCCGGAATGGTTCCTGTCCCAGGGACGCGAGGCCTTTTCAGGGGTGTCGTTATAGTTGGTGCACAAAGCCTTGCACGCCAGGAAGCCGGCGATGCCGATCGGGACGATGGAGCTTTCCGCTCCGCCGGCGACCATGACATCGGCGTCGTCGCAGGCGATCATCCGGGCCGCGTCACCGATGGCGTGAGCCCCGGTGGCGCAGGCGGTGACCACCGAATGATTCGGGCCCTTGAGGCCGTGGCGGATGGATATCTGGCCGCTGGTCAGATTGATCAGGGCCGAGGGGATAAAGAAGGGGCTGACCCGGCGCGGGCCCTGTTCCTTGAGGATAATGGCGGTGTCGGCGATGGGGCCGAGGCCGCCGATACCGGAGCCGACCATAACGCCGGTGCGTTCCCGGTCCTCGTCGGTTTCAGGCTTCCAGCCGGCGTCGGCCAGGGCCTCGTCAGCCGCTGCGATGGCATAGACGATGAAGTCATCGACCCGTTTGCGGTCCTTGGGTGACATGACCTGTTCATGGTCGAACACGCCCGGCTGGCCCGGGGCACCACCGCCACGGCCATCAACCGACGGAATCTCGCCCGCAATGGTGCAGCCATAGCCCTCGGTATCGAAATTGGTGATCGGGCCGATGCCCGAACGTCCTTCGAGGATGCCCTTCCAGTTATGCTCGACGCCCCAGCCGAGCGGGGTGAGCAGACCGAGGCCGGTGACGACGACGCGGCGCATGAGCGCTCCTCGTTACAGAATCCTGACTGCAAACAGTAATGGCCGCCGGGCGACCCCGCTAGGGGCGCACCACGGCGGCCATCAATGCCGTTCAAAACGGGCGGCGATCAGCCGGCCAGTTTCTCGTCGATGAATTTCACGGCGTCGCCGACTGTCTGGATGTGTTCGGCGGCGTCGTCGGGGATTTCGATATCGAATTCTTCCTCGAAGGCCATGACCAGTTCGACGTTGTCGAGCGAGTCGGCGCCCAGATCGTCGATGAAGCTGGCCTTTTCAACGACCTTCTCTGGATCGGCGTCCAGGTGGTCGATGACGATCTTGCGGACTCGTTCCAGGGTATCGGACATGGGGGTCTCTGCTTTCAGGGCCGCACGCGCGGCTGTTTGTCTCAATTCCTGCCGTATGACGACGACACCGCTTACGCAAGCCTAGAACGGGACTCAACGAAGGCGGTAGCTCGGCTTTAGCACAGCCACGGCGGCGGGGAAGGGCCCCCACACCGTCTCCACCCTGTTCGCTCAGCGAATGGGGTGGAGACATTCAATCCCTAGATCATCGCCATGCCGCCGTTGACATGCAGGGTCTGGCCCGTGACGTAGGCGGCTTCGTTGGACGAGAGATAGACGGCGGCAGCGGCGATCTCGTCGACGGTGCCGAGACGACCGAGCGGGATGGTCTTAAGGATGGACTCGCGCTGGGCTTCGTTCAGCACGTCGGTCATCGGCGAGGCGATGAAGCCGGGGGCGATACAGTTCACGGTGATGCCCCGCGAGCCGACCTCCTGGGCCAATGACTTGGAAAAGCCGATCATGCCGGCCTTGGACGCCGCATAGTTGGTCTGGCCGGGGTTGCCGGTGACGCCGACGATCGAGGTGACGCCGATGATACGGCCCGAGCGGCGCTTCATCATTCCCTTCATGGCGGCGCGGGACAGGCGGAAATAGGATTCCAGATTGACGGTGATGACCGACTGGAAATCCTCGTCCTTCATCCGCATCAGCAGGCCGTCTTTTGTGATGCCTGCGTTGGCGACGAGGATGTCGAGCGGCGCGTCGGCGGCTTCTTCGGCCCGGGCGATCAGGCCGTCGACCGATACCGCGTCTGACAGATCGGCGGCGGCGGCGAAGGCGCGTTCGCCGAGTTCATTCGCCAGATCCTGCAGCACCGCTTCACGGGTGCCGGACAGGACAACGGTCGCGCCCTGGGCATGCAGGGCCCGGGCGATGGCCCCGCCGATGCCGCCGGTCGCGCCGGTGACGAGGGCGGTCTTGCCTGTGAGGTTGAACATGAGTCGGTCCTCCGCAATGTCTCGGCTGCGGTCGTATCGGACGCGGGGCGACATCGCCAGACGTCCGTGCTGATATCCCCGTGGGACAAGGAAAACGCCACATGGACCTGAATCGCTTCACGACCCATCGCCGATCCCTGCTGCTGGGCGCGGGCGCGCTGGGCCTCGCCGGATGCGCCGGACTCGCCCGTCCGTCCGTTGCGGGCAGCGCGCGACTTATACCAGCGGTGGGTTTTTCTGACTCGCGGGGGATTCCCGTAGAGGGCGGTCTGTGATTCGCTGGTTCGGCATGATTCGCGGAGCAGACGACATGGCGACGGCGGTAGCGATCACACG
>Ga0105054_10001597_pt1 | contig 37341 bp, 36 predicted proteins | sample BON02_FD_78091 | JGI IMG/M metagenome (GOLD analysis project Ga0105054, IMG submission 78091) | Freshwater microbial communities from Lake Bonney liftoff mats and glacier meltwater in Antarctica - BON-02 (megahit assembly) | ecosystem: Environmental > Aquatic > Freshwater > Ice > Glacier...
GTATTGGCCCCCCACCCCCAGGGTCGTCGGTTCCAGCCCCCCCCAGCCGCCCAAAACCGGTTACCCCCGGGAAGTCTAGGAGAGGCCGACCGTGGCGCGTGCGCAGGCGCCCCCCCCCCCCCCGATCTCGCTGAACGAAAAAAGCCAGCAGCCGGCAAGCCATTGAATCCGCTGAGTCGACCGCGTCTTGGCACAAGGCCCGCGAAACGGCTTTTTTCTGGTCTTTGAGCCCAGCAGCGCATGAAAGGTGTGGGCCACCCAGTCAGCTCCACCGTCGATCGTGAGCCGCAGTCCATCTGGCAACCGTGCACTGCATTCTGTCAACCTGGGACTCCTGGCGCAGCAATTGCTTGCCAAGCGGCCATGCGCTCAGTCCCTGATCAGACCCCTCTCTTGCCGCCGTCCGTTCCAACCGACTGGTGCGCCCAGGAGTTGCTGCTCATGCACAAGGTCATGCGGCTGGTGGGTCGCAGCTTGGCGCCAGGCCTGGTGTTTCGCGAGCTGTTGCACCTGATGAGCGAGCTGATTGGCTTGAACCGTGGGCGTTTGGTGCTGGCCGATGACGGCGGCCCCGCCAGTGGCCCGCGCACAGCTTCGGTGCGTCACGCCTACGGGCTCACCGCTGAGGAAGTGAGTCGCGGCGTGTTCGCCTGGGGCGAAGGCATCACCGGCCGGGTGCTGTCCAGCGGGCTGCCAGCCATCGTGCAAGACGTGGACGCTGAGCCCCTCTTTTTGTTTCGCACTGTGCGCCGTGCCCAGTTGCCTTCGGAAACCGTGGCTTTCATCGCGTTGCCGGTCGCGGTCAACGGCGCCACGGTGGGCGTGCTCGGCTGCCACCGCCTGCGCAGCCGCCAGCGGCACCTGAACGACGACCTGGCCCTGCTGCGCATTCTCGCCACGCTGGCCGGGCAGTTGCTGCAGCTCGAACAACTGGTGGCGGAACAGACCCGCCAGCTGGAGACGCGCAACAAAGCACTGTCGCGCGCGCTCGAGACCCGCACCGCGCGCTACGGCCTGATTGGCAGCTCACCCCCGCTGTTGCAAGCGCTCGGTGAACTGGAGCGGGTGTCGCAGTCTCAGGCCACGGTGCTGCTGCTGGGCGCTTCGGGTACTGGAAAGGAGCTGTTTGCGCGCGCGCTTCACCTGGCCAGTGGCCGGCGCGACCGGCCGTTCATCAAGGTGAATTGCTCGGCTATCCCCGAGACCCTGTTCGAGAGCGAGCTGTTTGGCCACGAGCGCGGCGCCTTCACCGGCGCGGCCGCAGCCCGCACCGGCTGGTTCGAACAGGCCGATGGCGGCACCCTGTTCCTGGACGAGATCGGCGAGCTGCCGCTGTCGCTGCAGGTCAAGCTGCTGCGCACGCTGCAAGAGGGCACGCTGGTGCGGCTGGGCGGCTCGCGCGAGATTCAAACCGATGTGCGATTGGTGGCCGCCACCAACCGCGACCTGGGCCGCGAAGTGCAATCTGGTCGCTTCCGCCAAGACCTGTATTACCGCCTCAACGTGATCCCGATCCGCCTGCCCAGCCTGCGCGAGCGGCGCGAGGATGTGCGGCCACTCGCCTTGCATTTTGTGAGCCGTGCCAACCAGGTCCACCAGCGCAACGTCTACCTCGAACCCCGTGCCCTGGCGCGGCTCGAAGCCCACGACTGGCCGGGCAACATCCGCGAGCTGGGCAATCTGATCGAGCGCCTGGTGCTGCTGGCCGACCACCCGCTGGTGAGCGCGCAAGCGCTGGAGCGCTTCATGCCAGAAGCCATGGCACCCGGATCAATCACCTCGCCCCTGGCCGACAAGACCGCCCCAGCCGACAGCGTTCGCCACTACCAGAGCGCCTTGTCGCACAGCGCGCAAGTCCTACAAGAAACCCTGCTGCGCCACCACGGTAACCAGACCCGCGCCGCGCAAAGCCTGGGACTCACGTTGAGGCAGTTCAGTTACCGGCTGCGCAAGGCCGGGTTGCGGTGAGGGCTTGTTGGCCCACGTTGGGGCTTGGCTTGAGCAGGTGGTCATGCGCCTGTGGCCATCGAGCGAAAAATATCTGAGACAGCGCTGCTACTTGCCCCGAAAGACGGCAAGCAGCTTGTGTCCATCGGGGTCTCTGACACAGGCAAGGTGCCTGGCACCCATGCTTCCCGTGCGCTCTGGCGACCTCTACCCCAGCGCCCTGGAGCGCGCCAGTCGCTCCGAACAAGCCATGAATCTGGCCCTGGCTGAGATGTGCGTGCAGGGGGTATCGACCCGCTTGCGTGTCGAGGTCTTGCAAAAGCTGGTGGCGCCCGAGATCAGCATCTCCAGCCTGCAGATCAGCCGCTGCGCAGCACAGCTGGACACGGGCCTACAGGCTTGGCGCACCCGCCCCCTGGATCAGACGCCTTGCGTGATTCTGGAGGCCCGGTACGAGCGGGTGCGCGAAGCGGGCCAGGCGGTGGACAGCGCGGTGTTGATCGCCATCGGTGTTTAGCGCAACCGGACAGCGCCGGGTCTGTTGGGTGTGTTGGGTGTCTCGGTGGCGCTGTCCGAGGCTGAGGTGCACTGGCGGACCCTGTCTGGACAGCCTGATTGAGCGTGGCCTGCGTGGGCTCAAGTTCATTGCCGGCGATGACCATGCGGCTGCACAGTTTTGTTGATCGACCGCTTGCTGCGCCGCCTGAGGTGATCCTCATTGAGGGCGAGTCATACCGGCTCATGCAGGCCAGCACGCGCGCCGACCAAAATGCGGCGCTGCGTCGCCCTGCACGCACCAAACCCGCCATGTCATGACTGCCCGACGCAGCGCACCAGCGCCCCGTATCGGCCACCTCACGGCTGGGCGGCCGATCACACTGCCCACCGACCAATCGCCTGAGCGAGCCGCCTTGGTCTTCGAAATCCTTGATGAGACGCGCGAGCGTGCCTGAGTCCACCACGGCCCGCAGATTCAACAAGTCCTGCGCAAGCAACCATACAGCACGGCAAACCCGCCAATCAGCACCACCAATGACACCGACGTGCCGTTCTGACTGACGCGCCCACGCCAGCACCCCGAAGCCCGCTCATACGCAACGCAGCACATTCAACCCGGCCCGCAGCGCCTGTGTCAAAAACGCGACCACATAGCCAGATTTGCGCGCTTCATCGCCGTCGGCAACACCAGCTCGTCAGGCTGTGTTTTCCCAGCGAGAAATCGCCGCCAACACATCAGCAGGAATGTCGATGGCCCGGTGATCGATCAGAGATGTGGTCACCAGCACTTGGCGCAAGCGCAAGCGAGCGCCATCGCCACCGACGCACTCAACGTCGACCGTGAGGGATCGCTTGCCAACCCGGCCCACGCGCAGCTTGAACTCTATTTTCTCCCCCATGCGACTCGGCGCCAGAAAGTCGCACTGCAGCGAGACCGTGGGCAAGCCAATGCCCTGGTGACCGATCAGATGCGCGTAATCAATGCCCAGGGCCAAGGTGAACCAGTCTTCAACGACGCCGTTGAGCAGCACAAAATACTGAGGAAAAAAGACAATACCGGCGGGATCGCAATTCGAGAAACGCACGGTGACGGCCTGCGAAAACACCGCCCGAGATCCGTGCGCTTCGGGGCTTGCGTGGTCCTTGCTCAACTGATCCATACCGCTCAGACCTCTGCGGCGCGCGCTGGAGACAAGGTGGCTTGTGTTGCCAGCATCTTTTCTCGCTGGAAATGCGCTTCCATCTGCGACTTGGCCGACACGTATTGCTTGGGCCATACGATCGGTAGGTACCCAATTTTGGCCGCCTCGGTCAGCGTCCAGGCCGGATTCGCCAGGTGCGGACGCGCCACCGCGCACAGATCGGCCCGACCCGCAGCGATGATGCTGTTGATGTGATCGGCCTCGCTGATGGCGCCCACCGCCATGGTGGCAATGCCGGCTTCTTGTCTTATGCGGTCGGCAAAGGGCGTTTGGAACATGCGGCCGTAGACCGGCTTTTCTTTTTTGCTGACCTGACCAGAAGAGCAGTCGATCATGTCAGCACCAGCTTTCTTGAAGGCGCGCGCGATGTCCACCGCATCTGCGGGCGTGATGCCGCCTTCGACCCAGTCGTTGGCTGAGATGCGCACCGACATCGGCCGCTCTGGCGGCCAGACAGCGCGCACAGCGGCAAACACCTCCAACGGGTAACGCAAGCGGTTTTCCAAACTGCCACCGTAGGCGTCGTTGCGGTGGTTGGTCAGTGGCGAGATGAAGCTGGAGAGCAGGTAGCCATGTGCACAGTGCAGCTCCAGCCAGTCGACCCCGATGTTGGCCGCCGCCACCGCGCTGGCGACAAACTGGGCCCGCACCTCTTCCATATCGGCCCGCGTCATAGCGCGGGCGATCTGGCTCACATTTGCGATGTATTGCTGCTCAGACGCCGCCATGATCGGCCAGTTGCCGTTGGGTAGCGGCTGGTCCATGCCTTCCCACGCGACGCGCGTCGATGCCTTGGCACCGGCATGGCCGATCTGCATGGCGAAGTGGGCATCGCTGTTGGCGTGAACCCAGCCGACGATGCGTTTCCAGGCGCTGACTTGTTCTGGCGTGTAGATACCAGGGCACCCGGGTGTGATGCGACCTTCAGCGCTGACGCATGTCATTTCGGCAAAAACCATCGCCGCACCGCCCACAGCCCGCGCGCCCAGGTGCATCAGGTGGTAGTCGCCCACCATGCCGTCAACCGCCGAATACTGCGCCATGGGGGAGACCACAATGCGGTTTTTCAAGGTCAGGCCACGCACCGTGTAAGGCGTGAACATGGGCGGTGGTGCTGTCTTCTCCTGCGGCACCATGACACCGGATCGCTCGGCAAACCAGCGCTCAAAGCCACCCAGCCAGGTGGCATCGCGCAGGCGCAGGTTTTCGTGGCTGATGCGCTGGCTGCGCGTCAGCATCGAGTACATGAACTGGGGAGCCTCGAGCTGGTCGCAGTAGCGCTCTCCACACACCTCGAACCACTCCATCGCATTCCAGGCAGCGTTTTGCAGGCGCAAAACGTCGACATTGCGCAAGGCTTGGTAGCGTTTCAGCACCGCTGGTATCGGCTCTGCCACACCGTCTTTGCTGGCCTGGTCAAACTGGCGGGCCAGCTCGATTGCATCCTCAATGGCCAGCTTGGTACCTGAGCCAATAGCGAAATGGGCGGTATGCACCGCGTCACCCATCAACACCACATGGCTTTGGCCGTTGAAGTGCGACCACTGCGCGCACTTGACCTGCTGAAAATTCAGCCATGCCGAGCCGCGCAGGTGGCGCGCGTTGGTCATCAGCTTGGCACCTTGCAGGTTGTTGGCGAATACTTTTTCGCAAAACGCAATCGATTGATCCTGGTCCGCCTGATCCAGGCCGTGGGCCAGCCAGACGTGTTCAGGGCACTCGACAATAAAGGTGGTGGTGTTCTCGTCAAACTTGTAGACATGCGCCTGAAACCAGCCGTGCTCGGTGTTTTCGAACAAAAAGGTGAAGGCGTCGTACAGCTTGTGGGTGCCCAGCCAAAGGAAGCGGTTGGGGCGCGCCACCACCTCGGGCTGGAAGACCTGCTCGTATCGGCTGCGAATGCGTGAGTTGATGCCATCGCTGGCCACAATCAGGTCGGCATCCGGGTAGTCGAGGTCGGACTCGGCGTCAACTTCGAACTCCAGCTTCACGCCCAGATGCTCGCATCGCGTTTGCAAGATGTTGAGCAGCTTCTTGCGGCCGATGCCGACAAAACCATGGCCGCCCGAACGGATTACCTCGCCCTTGAACTCGAGCTCGATGTCGTCCCAGTGGTTGAACGCGAGCTGAATCTCAGCAGCTGTGACCGGGTCCCACTGGCGCATGTTGTCCATCGTGGCATCGGAAAAAACAACGCCCCAGCCAAAGGTGTCATAGGGCTTGTTTCGCTCCACCACCCGGATGTCGTGGGCAGGATTCTGCATTTTCATCAACACGCCGAAATACAGACCCGCAGGTCCGCCACCGATACAGACAATGTTCATATAACTCCTAAGGCGTGGCGTCGGCGGTGTTCAAGTTAGCCGACGGCTGTTGCAAATGGGGTGGGTGCGAAGGGCGCCAAACGGATCCGCTGATCACATCAGCCCCTCGACGGTATATTACATATAAAATATTCGAAGGTAAAATAAAATGCTAAAGTTGAGCAAAACCGGTGCCTATAGCCCCGAAACAGCCAGTGAGATATGCCGACTGGCGGTTCTTGGCCACGCCTGAAGCTGGTTTTGCATGACGCCACCAACGACGAGGGATCTCCATGGACAAAGAAGCCCGCCTGTTCGGCACTACCCCCGCCGAGCATCCCGAGGAACTGCGCCTGTGGTTGCGCATGCTTACCTGCGCCCAACTGATCGAAACCCAGGTGCGAGCTCGCCTGCGCGACCAGTTCGACACCACCCTGCCGCGCTTTGACCTGATGGCCCAGCTGGATCGTGCGCCTCAGGGGCTGAAGATGAACGAGTTGTCGCGCCGCATGATGGTCACTGGTGGCAATGTCACCGGCATCACCGATCAGCTGGTGGCGCAAGGGCTGGTGGAGCGGGTCGCCGTGCCGGACGACCGTCGCGCCCACCGTGTTGTCCTCACAACCCAAGGGCGCGCGCTGTTCAGCGAAATGGCGAATCAGCATGAGGGCTGGATCGTCGAGGCCTTTTCCACCTTGAGCACCCGCGAGATCGCCACCCTGCACCGCCTGCTGGGCATGGTCAAGGCCAACGCCCACAGCGACACCCACCCTTCCATCGGGACCGTATGAACCATTTCATTGGCGCAGACAACCCCATGCGCGCCCAGTTCGCTGCCACCGCTGCCTATGCCGCGCAGCACTTCGCCTGGTCGTTTTCCCATGGCGTGGGCACCATTACCCTCAACCGCCCGCAGCGCAAAAACCCGTTGACATTCGACTCCTACGCCGAGCTGCGTGATCTGTTTGCAGCACTCAGGCACTCGACCGATGTCAAGGTGGTCGTGGTGACCGGTGCTGGCGGCAATTTCTGCTCGGGTGGCGATGTGCACGAAATCATTGGCCCGCTAACCAAGATGACCATGCCGGAGCTGTTGGCGTTCACCCGCATGACCGGCGATCTGGTCAAGTGCATGCGCAACAGCCCACAGCCTGTCATTGGCGCCATCGACGGCATTTGCGCCGGCGCTGGCGCCATGGTGGCGCTGGCTTGCGACATGCGGCTGGGCACCGCCCACACCAAGACCGCTTTCTTGTTCACCCGCGTCGGGCTGGCGGGTGCCGACATGGGGGCATGCGCCTTACTGCCCCGCGTGATCGGTCAAGGTCGCGCGTCCGAGTTGCTGTTCACCGGGCGCGCCATGACCGCGAGCGAGGGCTTGAGCTGGGGCTTTTTCAACAGCCTGCATGAGAGCGCCGATCTGCTGCCCAAGGCACAGGCGCTGGCCGCCGAGCTGGCCGCAGGCCCGACCTTTGCACAGGGTATGACCAAAACCATGCTGCAACAGGAGTGGGCCATGACGATCGAGCAGGCCATCGAAGCCGAAGCGCAGGCGCAGGCCATTTGCATGCAGACCCAGGATTTCAAGCGGGCCTATGACGCATTCGCCGCCAAACAGAAACCCGTGTTCGAGGGGAGCTGATATGGCTGTCCCGCTCGACCACCTCGCGCTGCCATTTTTCAATGCCGAGCATCGGCAACTTGCCAGTGCCCTGGCCGCCTGGGTGCCGCTGCAACAGGTCGATGAACGCGATGACCGGCAGGCTTGCCAGCAATGGGTGCGGCTGCTGGGTGAGGCCGGGTGGCTGCGTTACTGTGTACCGGCCGAGTTCGGCGGCGCGCTGGCGCAGCTGGACTCGCGCGCGCTGGCGATCCTGCGCGAGACGCTGGCCTTTCATTCGCCCCTGGCCGACTTTGCCTTTGCCATGCAGGGCCTGGGCAGCGGTGCGATCACGCTGGCTGGTACGCCCGCGCAGCAGGCCGCCTATTTGCCGGCGGTCGCGCGTGGCGACAAGATAGCGGCGTTTGCGCTCAGTGAGGCCGATGCCGGCTCCGATGCGGGCGCGATGAAAACCGTGGCCACTTACCAAGATCTCAAGCCAGCCGATGACCACAACAGCTCGAATCCGGTGTCAGCGGTCACGCTCAACGGCAGCAAGACATGGATCAGCAACGGCGGCATCGCCGACTATTACTGCGTGTTTGCCAAAACCGACCCGCAAGCTGGCACCCGTGGCATCACCGCTTTTATCGTGGATGCCACAACGCCGGGTCTGGATGCGTCCGAGCACATCGAAGTCATGGCGCCCCATCCATTGGCAACGCTTCAATTCGATCGGTGCCACATCCCGGCCAGCGCGCAATTGGGCGAGCTAAACGGCGGTTTCAAACTGGCCATGCAAACGCTGGACATTTTTCGCGCGTCGGTCGCCGCTGCTGCGCTGGGTATGGCGCGGCGCGCGCTGGTCGAGGCGGTGGCATATGCGCAAGCCCGCCCGATGTTTGGTCAGCGCCTGGCCGATTTTCAGTTGACCCAAGCCAAGCTGGGCGAGATGGCGGCGCTGATCGACGCGGCTGCGCTGCTCACCTACCGCGCAGCTTGGCTGCGCGACAGCGTCGGCACAGCGACCCCCGTCGCTGCGCAGGCCTACACGGCTGCTGCCGCCATGGCCAAGATGACCGCCACCGAGAACGCACAGCGTGTCATTGACATGGCGTTGCAGATGCACGGTGGCATGGGTGTGAAAGTCGGCACCAAGGTTGAAAGCCTGTACCGCGACATCCGCTCGCTGCGCATCTACGAGGGCGCAACCGAAGTGCAGCAACTGATCATCGGTAAATCGGTTTTAAAGACGCTGTCTGCAGCCACCCACCACCGTGCCTAGAAAGCGAAGCCATGAGCCATTCTGCCCAGACCGACCGCTTTGTGCACGACCGCTTGCCACCAGCCAGCCAATGGCCTGCCCTGCGCTACGAACTGCCCGAATTGCAACAACTGGCGTTGACGCCTCGCCTCAATCTGGTGGAAAGGTTGCTGAACCACGCGCTGGGCAGAGGCTTTGCCAAACGCCCCCTGTTGCGCTCGCCCACGCTCACCTTGAGTTATGCCGAGGTGTGCCAGCGGGTCGACCAACTGGCCCAGGTGCTGGTGCAGGACCTGGGGCTGGAGCCCGGCAACCGGGTGCTGCTGCGCGGCGGCAACTCCATCGAGATGATGCTGGCGTGGCTGGCGGTGGTCAAAGCCGGTCTGATCGCGGTGGCCTCCATGCCGCTGCTGCGCGCCAAAGAGCTGGGGGAAATCATTGAAAAAGCCTTGCCGGCTGTGGCCCTGTGCGATGCGCGATGGCTCGACGAATTGCTGTTGGCGCAAGCACAGCATCCCGCGCTCAAAACCATCGTCCCCTTTGGCCAGACGAATGCACCGGGATCGCTGGCGGCATTGGCCAGCACCAAAACCGGCCCTTTCACTGCCTGTGACACCGCGGGTGATGACATCGCTTTGCTCGCCTTCACCTCGGGCACTACCGGTAAACCCAAGGCAGCGGTGCACACCCACCGCGATGTGCTGGCAGCCTGCGAAGCCTGGCCGTGCCATGTGCTCAAGGCCACGCCGGACGACATCGTGATGGGATCACCGCCGCTGGCCTTCACCTTTGGTTTGGGCGGCTTGCTGGTGTTTCCCATGTGGGCTGGCGCGTCGGTTTATCTGCCCGACGTTGCCTACACACCTCAAGCGATGGCATCACTCATCTTCGAGAGCGGCGCCACGATCTGCTACACCGCACCCACGTTTTACCGCCAGATGGCGCCCTTCATGGCGCAAGAGCTGCAACAGCGCGGACAACCGCCGCGACTGCGCATTTGTGTCAGCGCGGGCGAGGGCTTGCCCGATGCGACGCGCCAACTCTGGAAAACAGCGACAGGCATCGAGCTGCTGGACGGCATTGGTGCCACCGAAATGTTTCATATCTTTGTCTCTTCACAGCCCGGTCGGGTGCGCCCGGGCGCCATTGGCCAAGCCGTGCCGGGCTACAGCGCGCAGGTGGTCGATGAATCGGGACAAGAAGTGCCGCGTGGCACGTTGGGCAAGCTGGTTGTGGTCGGCCCAACCGGTTGCCGGTACATGGACGATGCACGCCAAGCCAATTACGTGAAAGACGGCTTGAACTATCCGGGTGACGCCTTTGTGCAAGATGCCGACGGTTATTTCTTTTTTCAGTCGCGCACCGATGACATGATCGTTACTGCCGGCTACAACGTGGCCGCACCCGAGGTGGAAGAGGCGTTGCTCCAGCACGCCGCTGTGTTGGAATGCGCCGTCATCGGCCAGCCCGACGAGGCGCGGGGCATGGTTGTCAAAGCCTTTTGCGTCCTCAAGCCCGGCCATGCCAGCAACGCTGACATGGTCATAGCGCTGCAGGATTTTGTGAAAGCGACGATCGCCCCCTTCAAATACCCACGCCAAATCGAGTTTCTGACCAGCCTGCCCCGTACCGAGACCGGCAAACTTCAGCGCTTCAAGCTCAAATCCCCCCCATTGACGGCAATATCAAGGCTTGACGTGCAAACACACATAACAACACTTCAACCCGCCGGTTGGGCGCCAGCAAAAGGCTATGCCAACGGCATTGTCGCGCGAGGAAATCAGATTTTTGTCGGTGGCCAAATTGGATGGAATGCCCAGCAGCAATTCGAATCCGACGACTTCATCGCGCAAACCGCTCAAGCCCTGCGCAACATCGCAGCTATCTTGCAGGAAGCCGGCGCTGGCCCTGAGCACATGGTCCGCTTGACCTGGTACATCATCGATCGTGTGGAGTATCAAGCCCGCCTGAAGGAGCTGGGCCAGGTTTACCGCGAGGTCATGGGCCGCAACTTTCCGGCCATGACCTGCGTGCAGGTGGCCGCGCTTGTCGAGGCCCGCGCCAAGGTTGAGATAGAAGCCACTGCGGTTCTACCGGGCTGATAGAAGAACATGTTTGACCATAGCCCGATGGGTTCAACCTCCTTTTGGAGAGAAGAGTTTGCCCAGCGTCTTTGTGCTTTTTGCAACGGTTGATCAGCTCAAACAGCCAATCGGCGCGACAGTTTCAATGCGACAAGTAGAACGCTCATGTGCTTGCTGACGCGAACGCAGAACAAGATGCGTCCATGTGATCGGAGCGAATCCAGTCAAGCCGCAATGGTCAGGCTGCGTTAGGCTGGCGCTGGAGCGCTGGCATTAGCACCGCTAAACAGCTCAAACAAGATGCCACGTAGCCATCGGTTGGCAGGCGAACGGTGGTATTTCGCATGCCAGAAGCCATTGATCGCAATATCAGGAAGCTTTGCTGGGTGTGGAAGTTTCACAAGACCGAAGGGGTCGAGATGGGCGCAACGACAAACCCACCTGCGCGCCTGTCACCAACGCATTGCGCGATTGCTCCGTCAAGGTTGACGGAAAGCGTGTGTACCTGCAAATCGACCAAGGCCTTGGGAATTCGTGTCCAGCTGCGCTGCGTCCTTTGCGGAGTCGGCTTGACCTACCGCAAGTGGCGTGGAGGAGGGGATCGATCTACCCAGCGCAAGCAGGCGAGGGGTTGGTACGCAGTTCGGCGCCATGAAAGAAGAACCGATTGAAAGATTCGTGAAGAGAGAAGTGGTACAAAACCGGGGCACAGGTTAACGCCGGTAGACGACTTGCGACGAAATTGAGAGCTATTTTGTTGATATTTAGATAGTTCATATCTAAAATAAGGGAATCCACTCTCCCCGCTCAGACGCCGCTTACCTACATTCAATTCTTCCATCAACCAACCGACAGGAGCGCCACCCATGACCACCCGCCGACTCGTTCTCACCCGCAGTGCCGCCGTGATTGGCGCCGCCTCCGCTGGCCTCCTGCTGCCCCAGATCGTGCGTGCCCAGTCCGACAAGGTACGCGTGGGCCTCATGCTGCCCTACACCGGCACCTTCGCGCAGCTGGGCAAGGCGATCGAAAACGGTTTCATGATGGCGCTCAACGAACAGGGCGGCAAACTGGGTGGGCGCGAGATCGAGTTCTTCAAGGTGGACGACGAGGCCAACCCCGCCAAGGCGATCGAAAATGCCAACCGCTTGGTGCAACGCGACAAGGTCGACGTGCTCGTGGGCACAGTGCACTCGGGCGTGCAGATGGGCATTCACAAAGTGGCACGTGAAAGCGGTGTGCTCAACATCATTCCGAATGCAGGCGTCCACATGGCGACCCGGGCGCAATGTGCGCCCAACGTTTACCGTGCCTCGTTCAGCAACTCGCAGCCCACATTGGCATTGGGCAAGCCCATGATGGACCGCGGCCACAAGAAAGCGGTGTGGATCACCTGGAACTATGCTGCGGGCGACGAAGCGTTTGAGGGTTTCGAGAAGAGCTACACCGCCGCTGGCGGCACCATCATAAAAAAGCTTGGCCTGCCTTTTCCCAACGTCGAATTTCAGGCCCTGCTGACCGAAATCGCCGCGCTCAATCCCGACGCGGTGGCCTGTTTCTGGGCTGGCGGTGGCGCTGCCAAATTCCTGCGCGACTACGCTGCTGCGGGCTTGAACAAGAACATCCAGCTTTACGGTTCGGGCTTTCTAACCGAGGGCGTTTTGCAAGCGGCCGGGCCAGCGGCCGAGGGTGTGCTGACCACCTTGCATTACAGCGACTCACTGGACACGCCGCGCAACAAGAAATTTCGCCGCGATTATGTCAATGCCTTCAAAAGCCAACCCGACGTGTATGCGGTGCAGGGCTACGACAGCGGCCTGCTGCTCCTCAAAGGCGCCAACGCGGCCCAAGGTGATCTGTCAAACAAGAAGGCCTTGTACGGTGCCATGGACAGTGCGGTGATCGACAGCCCGCGCGGCCAATGGTCCATGAGTCCTTCGCACAACCCGATACAAGACATGTACCTGCGTCAGGTCGAAAACAACGAAAACAAGGTGATTGGCATTGCCGGCAAGGCGGTAGCCGACTCCGGCGCTGGCTGCCGGATGGCCTGAGGCGTGGGCGCAGTCTGCGCCACTCCTTGCCGACACAACCCGTACCCTGTCGGTGCGGGTTTTTTATGTGCCTGACCTGACTGCTCCATGGACCTTGCCAACTTCCTGATCCAACTGCTCAACAGCCTGCAATACGGCTTGTTGCTGTTCATGCTGGCCGCTGGGCTCACGCTGATCTTCGGCATCATGGGTGTGGTCAATTTGGCACACGGCAGCTTCTACATGATTGGCGCCTACCTGGCCTGGTTTTTCACCGCGCAGCTGGGCAGTCTGGTGCTGGCGATCGTGGTGGGGACCGTGCTGGCGGTGGCGCTGGGCTGGCTGCTGGAGTGGCTGTTGTTTCGGCACTTTTACAAACGCGACCACCTCGATCAGGTGCTGCTCACCTTCGGGCTGGTCTACATCTTCGAGGAGACGCGCTCCATTCTCTGGGGTGACGACGTGCATGCGGTGCAGGTGCCCGAGCTGGTGAACTGGTCGATTCCGCTAACCGAAAACCTCTCGTACCCGGTGTATCGGCTGGTGGTGGCGGGTGTCTGTATAGCGCTGGCTGTTGGCTTGTATCTGCTGATCTCTAAAACGCGGCTCGGGATGAAGATTCGCGCTGGCGCCTTCAACCGCGAAATGACCGAGGCACTGGGTATCAACATCCGCCTGATCTACGGCGTGGTGTTCGCGCTCGGCGTGGGCTTGGCCGCCATCGCCGGCATGATCGCCGCACCCCTGGCCAGCGTCTACCCCGGCATGGGCAGCTCGGTGCTCATCATGTGCTTTGTGGTGGTGGTCATCGGTGGTATCGGCTCGGTGCGCGGTGCGCTGGTGGCCGCCCTGCTGGTGGGGCTGGTGGACACCTTCGGCAAGGTGTTGGTGCCGCAAATTGCAGGGATGGCCGTTTACATGCTGATGGCGCTGGTGTTGCTTCACAAGCCTGAAGGGCTATTCAAGCAATGAGCACCGACACACACCCAGAGACCAGCGTTAAAAGCAACATCAGATGAGTACCCCGAAGCCCCAAATCGAAATCCTGCCGCGTGGTGTGCAGGTGCTACTGGCCGTGGGCGCTGTGGCGCTCGCCGCTTTTCCGCTGGTGCCGTCGGAAAGCGCAGGCTTTTACCAGCAGATGGTCACACAGATGATGATCCTGGCGATCTTCGCCATGAGCCTGGATCTGCTGCAGGGCGTGACAGGCTTGGTCTCGCTCGGCCACGCCGCCTACTTCGGGCTGGCCGGCTACGCGCTGGCTTTCCTGACCCCTGCGGACGTCCCCATCAGCCTGTGGTGGTCACTCCCCCTGGCCGCGCTGGGTTCGGGCCTGGCCGCGCTGATCATCGGCTTCTTTGTGGTTCGCACCCATGGCATCTACTTCATCATGGTCACCATGGCATTTGCCCAGATGGTGTTTTTTCTGTTTTTCGACAACCGCGCCCTGGGTGGCTCCGACGGCCTGTACGTGAACTTCCGGCCACACGCCGAGCTGTTCGGGTGGAACGGCATCAATCTGGACAGCAACATTGGTTTTTACTACCTCACGCTGGTGCTGATGCTGCTGGTTTATGCCTTCCTGCGTCGCCTGCTGTTTTCGCCTTTTGGTCGCGTACTGGCTGGCATCCGGGTCAACGAGCACCGCATGCGCGCGGTCGGCTACAGCACCTTCGGCTATCGCCTCACCGCCTTCACCCTTGCTGGTGCTCTGGCGGGCGTGGCGGGCTATCTGTGGGGAGCACAAACCGGCTATGTGAATCCTGAGCTGATGGGTTTTCACATGAGCGCACACGCCATCATGATGGTCATCCTGGGTGGTACGGGCAACTTCGCGGGCGCCATCGCGGGCGCCTTTGCATTCGAATATGTGATGCACCTGTTCAAGGATTTCACCAAACACTGGCAGCTGCTCATGGGCAGTTTCATCGTGCTGGTGGTGGTGTTCGCACCGCGTGGCCTGATGGGCCTGGCCGAGCGCGTGCTCGGGAAACGGAAGATCCCATGAGCGATCTTCTTCTGAGCGCGCAGCACCTCACCAAGCGCTTCGGTGGGCTGGCCGCTGTGGACGGTGTGTCGGTCGAGCTGTTTCGCCACCGCATCCACGCCGTGATCGGGCCCAACGGCGCAGGCAAGTCCACCCTGGCCAACCTGCTCTCGGGTGACTTGCCACCCACCTCGGGCACGATCCAGCTGCTCGGAGTCGAGGTAGCGGGCAAGAGCCCGGAACGCATTTCTAGCCTGGGCCTGGGCCGCAGTTACCAGAAGACCAACATCTTCCTCCCGTTCACCGTGTGGGACAACGTGCGGCTCGCTTCGCAGGCGCGCGAGCGCCACGCCCCCTGGAATCCACTGCATTGGCTGAGCAGCGCCGGCCAGATGCGCGCGGTGAACCAGCGCTGCGAGCGCGCGCTGGAACTTGCGGGTTTGAGCGCTCGCGCTTCGGCGGTGGCGGGTACCACCAGCCACGGCGAGCAGCGCCAGTTGGAGATTGCCATGACGCTGGCCACCGAACCCAGCGTGCTGCTGCTCGACGAGCCGCTGGCCGGCATGGGCCAGGCCGAGTCACAAAGCATGGTCGATCTGCTGAAACGACTCAAAGCAGACCATGCCATTTTGCTGGTGGAGCACGACATGGACGCGGTGTTCTCGCTGGCTGACCAGCTCACGGTGATGGTCAACGGCCAGGTGATCGCCAGCGGCACACCGGCAGACGTTCGCGCCGACCCGAACGTACAGGCTGCGTATCTGGGCGAGGAACACGCATGAGTAAAACCGCCCTTATCGAGGCAAGGGGCCTGCACACCCATTACGGCGCCAGCCACATCCTGTGCGGCGTTGACTTCGCTGTTGCCAGTGGCGAAACGGTGGGTCTCATGGGCCGCAACGGCATGGGCAAGACGACGCTGCTCAAGTCGCTGATGGGCATCGTCAAGCCCAGTGGCGGCAGCGTGCAGATCAAGGGCCGCGAGATGACAGGTGCCGCTACCTTTGAGGTGGCGCGCATGGGGCTGGCGTATGTGCCGGAAGGGCGCGGCATCTTCGGCAATCTGAGCGTGCGGGAAAACCTGGTGATGGCCGCGCGCGCTGGCAGCCGAGGCCAGCACGACTGGACCTTGGAGCGGGTGCTGGAAACGTTTCCCCGCTTGTCTGAGCGCCTGAACCACGGTGGCCAGCAGCTCAGCGGCGGCGAGCAGCAGATGCTCACCATTGGCCGCGCGCTGATGACCAACCCCGACCTGCTCATCCTTGATGAAGCCACCGAAGGCCTGGCGCCGCTGATCGCGCGTGAGATCTGGCGCATTTGTGGGCTGATCCGCGAAAGCGGCATCAGCAGCGTGATCGTCGACAAGAACTGGAAACACGTGACCCAGATCACCGACCGCAACGTGATACTGGTCAAAGGCGAGGTGGTGTTTGAAGGAAGTTCAAACAGCCTGCTGTCGCAGCCGCATCTGTTGGAGCAGTACTTGGGCGTCTGATGGTCAAAGCAAGCGAAGCGGCTTACAGCAGATGAGGGCTTGGCTTGTGGCAGTCTGGGCACGGGTTTTCGGCCGGGCCCGTCTCATACGCCCAGCGGCCCCAGCATTGGCCGCTTGCGCTGTGTCTTCTGCGCGTGGCAGGTTCAGTATGTTTCGAGGTGGAGCCGACCCTGGCGCTTCAGCTCGGCTCCAACCTCGTCCCAGTTCAGACCAGAAACGGTGGCGATGTCTTTGAGCGCGAGCAGCACGCCCTCTTCCATCGCCTTGAGGCCGCAGACGTAGAAAAATGCGTTGGGGTCGCGCAGCAGCAGCGCCAAGTCGGCGGTGCGTTCGCGCATCGCGTCTTGCACGTACTTTTTGGGCTGGCCCGGGGTGCGGCTGAATGCGAACTGGCTGTCGATGAAGTCTCTGGGCAGGTTTTGCAATGGGCCGAAGTATGGCAACTCCTCTTGCGTGCGTGCGCCGAAGAACAGCATGAGTTTTCCGCCTTCAAACCTGCCAGTGGCTCGCAGGCGCCGGCGCCATTCGGTCATGGCACGCATGGGGGCGCTACCGGTGCCGGTGCAGATCATCACGATGCTGGAGCTCGGGTGATTCGGCATCAAAAAGCTGGCGCCGAACGGCCCGCTCACCTGCACCGTGTCACCCACCTTCAGGTCGCACATGAAGTTGCTCGCCACACCCCGCACTGCCTGACCCTGGTGGTCTTGCAGCACGCGCTTGATGGTGAGTGAGGCGTTGTTGTAGCCCGGTCGCTCGCCGTTGCGCGGGCTGGCGACCGAGTATTGGCGCGCGATGTGTGGCTTGCCTCGGGCGTCGACACCGGGTGGCAGGATGCCGATGGACTGGCCTTCAAGCACTGGGAACGGGAGGGTGCCGAAGTCGAGCACGAGGTGATGGGTGTCGTAATCGCTGCCAACTTCGGTGACGCGGAAATTGCCGGTCACGGTGGCGGTGATGGATGTCTCGGCCGCCTTGGGGCCGTAGAGGTTGGTGTAGGCGTGCGAGGCCGACCAGGGCGGGAGCGTGGCGCCGTATTGCGCGCTGTGGAAAACCGGCTCCGGGTCTGCTGCAAGCGGAGGGATCGGCGCAGCGGCAGTGAGTTGCTCCACCGCATCACCCGTTTCGGCAACCCCCTCGGGCGCCATTTCGACGGGCAGTTCGTCCCAAGTGAGCTGATCTGCCACCGAGTAGGCGCGCACCCGCAACATGCTGTGCCAGTTGTCGATGGAGCCAGTGGGGCACGGCGGCACGCAGGCCATGCAGAGGTTGCAAATGTCGGCGTCGACCACGTAGTTGCGGTCGTCGTGCGTGATCGCGCCGACCGGGCAGGTGGCTTCGCAGGTGTTGCAGCGGATGCAGATCTCGGGGGCGATCAGGTGCTGCTGGATGACAGCGGCTTCCATGGGGGCGTTCATCTGTTTTCTCCGGCTGCTTGTGCGGGTTGCGTTGTTGAGCGTTTTTTGACTTCGTGTGGGCACCGCCTGGGCTGATGCGATCGGCCCTGTTTGTGTCCCCCGCCGGCCGATGGCCGTCTCCTCCTTGACCTCACTGTGCCGGTCGCCCCAACCCACGCTCGCTGGCGCGCAAAAAGGTTAAGAAATACAAGACAGTCGCCGACGCGCGTGCCTTAATCCAGGGCGCCACGGAACCGGCTTTACTGGGCCGCCAGCGCCGTCCCCACTCCAAGCGCAGAAGGCGCGCCAGAGAAGGGGGGGAAGCCGCACAGCGGCGCAGGGGGGAGTCACCCAAACCGCACGTAATCAAACTCCGCCGGCTGGCGGTTGATCCCCATGACCGGCGGCGCGATCCAGTTGGCGAACTTGCCCGGCTCGACCACGCGACCCATGAGGCTGGCGACAAAGGCGCGGTCGCCTTCGCTGGGCAGCCAGTTGTCGCGGTTGGCGTTCCATTCGGCTTCGCTGACCACGCGGCCATCGGGTGACGCTTTCACGCCTTTCAACATGCCAATGTTGCGGTTGAAGGCCTTGTGCGGAACGCTCAGACGCACAGGTATGCCGGCTTTCTCGATCACCTTGTTCCAGCGCCCGATGCCGCCCACGCTGTCCTTGATGTAGTCGTCGCGCAGCACTTCGTTCAAGGCGTTGAGCATCGGCACTTCTTTTTCCACCAGCTGGCCGTTTTGCACGTTGAGCACCTTGTAGAACTGACCACGCAGCTGGTGGTCGTCGGTGCGCTTGCCTTCCTCATAGCGGCCTTTGAGACCGGTGGAGTAAAAGGTGGCGGCGTTGCTGGACTCGTCGGCGCCGAACAGGTCGATGGTGACCGAGAAGTGGAAATTCAGGTAGCGCTGGATGGTCGGCAGATCGATTACGCCGGCGGCGCGCAGCTTGGCGGGATCGTCGGTTTTGAGCTCGTTCATCATCTGGCAGGTGCGGTTGATGACACGGCTCACGCCCGACTCGCCCACAAACATGTGGTGCGCCTCTTCGGTCAGCATGAACTTGGTGGTGCGGGCCAGCGGGTCGAAGCTGGACTCGGCCAGGGCACAAAGCTGGAACTTGCCGTCGCGGTCGGTGAAGTAGGTGAACATGAAGAAACTCAGCCAGTCTGGCGTTTCTTCGTTGAAGGCTTCCAGGATGCGCGGGTTGTCGGCGTTGCCGCTGTTGCGCTCCAGTAACGCTTCGCCTTCCTCGCGGCCGTCTTTGCCGAAGTATTTGTGCAGCAAATACACCATGGCCCACAGGTGGCGGCCTTCTTCCACGTTGATCTGAAACAGGTTGCGCAGGTCGTACTGACTGGGCGCGGTCAGGCCGAGGTGGCGCTGCTGCTCTACCGATGCTGGCTCGGTGTCGCCCTGGGTGACGATGATGCGGCGCAGGTTGGCGCGGTACTCGCCAGGGATGTCTTGCCAGGCGGACTCGCCCTTGTGGTCACCAAAATGGATTTTGCGGTCTTGCTCGGCGGGGTTGAGGAAAATGCCCCAGCGGTAGTCGGGCATTTTCACGTGGCCAAACTGTGCCCAGCCCTGCGGGTCCACGCTGGTGGCGGTGCGCAGATAAACGTCGAAATTCTGCGAGCCGTCCGGGCCCATGCTGTCCCACCACTTGAGGTAATTGGGCTGCCACTGTTCCAAGGCGCGTTGCAGCGTGCGGTCTTCGCTGAGGTTGACGTTGTTCGGGATCTTGTCGCTGTAGTCGATGGTGGACATGCTGTTTTCCTGCAGGCTGAAAGGTCGGTGGAATGGCACTTTGGTTGCAGCTGGCTCCACCGGGAGACCCACCGCACAACAAGACGCGAGGGATCAGACGCGCGTCCAGTCGAACACGGCTTTGTCGCCTTTGCCGTAGACCTTGAGCGCACCCTTCTCGCCGACCGCGTTGGGCCGCTGAAAGATCCAGTTTTGCCAGGCGGTGAGGCGGCCAAACACGCGGGTGGCCATTGTTTCAACGCCGTTGAAGCGCAGGTTGGCTTCCATGCCGGTGAGGGCGTCGGGGTTCATGGCGACGCGCTCTTCGATCGCGATGCGGACCTCGTCGGCCCAGTCGATGTCGTCGGGATTGGCGGTGACCAGCCCAAGCGCAAAGGCGGCATCGGCGTCCAGCGGCTGGCCGATTTTGGCGCGCACCGCGTCGAGTTCGGAGACACCGCCAAAGAAGCGGCGCTCCAGGCGGCTTTGGTTGGTGGCCATGGTGAAGGTGCCGAAGTTGATCTCGCCCATGGTGATCTTGGGTGTGTTGGCCGGATCGTCCGGCAAGGCCAGCTGGTAGCTGCGGTCGCAAGCGAGCGCCAGTTCCAGCAGGCTGCCTGCGAAGCAAGAACCAGCTTCGATCAGTGCAAACAGGCTGCGTGAGGACACGTCGAGCCGGCTGAAGGTGCGGCGCAACAGGCCGATCGTCTCGCGCACCAGCCAATGGTCTTGATGCGCCAGCAAGGTCGCGTCCATGGCCAGCACAGCGGCGGCACTGCCCTCGGTCTTGATCAGCCAGGTGCCGATCTCCAGCTCGTTGGTGCGCATGTGAAGGATGGCGTCTTCTAGCTCGCGCGCCATCTGCAGCGGGTACCAGGCCGCGCCGGCGGCCTCAATGCTGACGCTGTCAGCCGGCTGGGCGCCGGCGGGCGCCCTTACCAGCCAAGTGGCGGTGCGTTTGGCGCGCTCGATGACCACACTCACGTGTTCGTAATGCAGGGTGTCGGCGTCGAGGCGGCGAGCCAGCGGGGTGAGCGCCACACCCTTGCCATTAGCGGGACGGTCGCTCTGCTCGGCGAGCTGAAGCGCGCGCGTCTGCACCGTCTGCGCAAACGCCTGCGGCTTGGCGATGGCATCTACCAAACGCCAGTCTTTGGCTTTCTGGCCGCGCACGCCCTCCACGCTGGTGCAGAAGATGTCTGCCAGGTCGTGACGCACATGGCGCTTGTCGCTGATGCGGGTCAGGCCACCGGTGCCGGGCAGCACGCCGAGCAGCGGCACCTCGGGCAGGCTGACCGCGCTGGAACGGTCGTCCACCAGAATGATTTCGTCACAGGCCAGCGCCAGCTCGTAGCCGCCACCCGCACAAGCGCCGTTGACTGCGGCGAGGAATTTCAAGCCGCTGTGCTTTGAAGAGTCTTCCAGCCCGTTGCGGGTTTCGTTGGTGAACTTGCAGAAGTTCACCTTCCAGGCGTGGCTGGAGACGCCCAGCATGAAGATGTTGGCGCCAGAGCAAAACACCTTCTCTTTCGCGCTTGTGACCACCACCGTGCGCACCGCCGGGTGCTCGAAGCGGATGCGCTGTACAGCGTCGTTCAGCTCAATGTCCACCCCCAGGTCGTAGCTGTTGAGCTTGAGCTTGTAGCCGGGGCGCAGGCCGGCGTCTTCGTCGAAATCGGCCTTCAGCGTGGCGACCGCGCCCTCGACCGTCAGCGTCCAGTGGCGGTACTGACTCGGGTCGGTGCGGTAATCGACCTGTTCGGGCAAAACAGCGTGCAAGGGAGCAGGAGCGTTCATGGCGATTTCCTTGACCGGGTCCCTGGCAGACTGGCGACCCATTGCATGCATCATATTGCATGAAATGGACAGGTCAAGCACGCTTGTGCTTGCTGCGGGGTTATTCCGGCAAGGCCAGCAGGGCCCTGGCGCCCTGGCGCAGCAGCGCAAAGGTGGGCGCCAGCGGCTGCGCGCTGGTGTTCACCGTGAGCTGGGCCTTCTCATAAAAAGGGCTGCGCCCGGCCAGGATGGTTTTGAGATCTTCCATTGCCTCGGCGCTGGCTGCCATCGGCCGCAAGTCGCCCTGGGCGCGCACCCGGTTCATGTGGTCTTCGGGGTTTGCCTGCAGCCAAACGGTGGTGCAGTGGCCGAGCAGCAGATTGAAGGTGGCCGCGTCCGACACCAGACCACCCGGTGTGGCCAGCACAGCCTCGGGGTAGATCTGGATCGCCTCTTCCACCGCGCGGCGCTCGTAGCGGCGGTAGGCGTTTTGTCCATACAGGCCCTGGATTTCCGACACGCTACAGCCGGCAAATTTCTCGATCTCGCGACTCAGCTCCACAAACGGGTAGCCCAGGTCGTCGGCCAGCATCTGGCCCAGGGTGGACTTGTCTGCGCCACGCAGACCGATCAGCGCCACGCAGTGGCTGCGCGGGCCGGTGGAGGAACCGGTGCCCAGCAGGTCGGCGAGCTGGGTGCGCACCAGGCGCAGCGTGGCCTCGTCGCGCCCGTGCAGCAGCTCGCGGATCAGCATCCACTCGGGCGAGCGGGTGGTCTCGTCGCCCAGCAGCTCGGCCAGCGGGCTTTGCAGCGCCTGCGCCACCTGCAGCAACAGCAGGATGGACACATTGCCCTCGCCGTACTCCAGGTTGGCCAAGTGGCGCTCCGAAATATCAGCCGCCTGGGCGACCGCTTTGCGCGTCATGCCCCGACGCGCTCGCACGGTGCGCACCCGCTCGCCCAGGGCAGCCAGAAACGCGTGCTTGGCGGAAACGGACTGCATGGCGGCAGCCGCCTCAGGAACATGCAATATATTGCTTGACATGGTGGGTGGTTTTGCTAATCTCTGTCAGCCGCACGGTATTTCATGTTGTGCCGGACCACAAGTTGTACCACCGGCCAAACGGGTCGCCCAAGCAACGGCCTCGCAGCGCCAGGCAAGCCAGCACCACCCCGAGGAGACGCCCATGAGCCATCTCGCCAACATCGCCCCGCTGGGTGAAACCTTCAACTTTGCCCAGCACCTGCTGGACGCCAACGCCGCACGGCCAAACAAGACCGCCTTCATTGACGACCACGGCAGCCTGGGTTATGGCGACCTGGCCAGCCGCGTGCGCCAGATGGCCACCGCCCTGCTGGCACTTGGCATCAAGCGCGAAGAGCGCGTGTTTTTGCTGATGCACGACAACAACCATTGGCCGATCGCCTTCCTGGGCGCGATGTACGCTGGCATCGTGCCGGTTGCCGTCAACACCCTGCTCACCGCCGACGACTGCGCCTACATGCTGGAGCACTCGCGAGCGCAGGCGGTGCTGGTCTCTGGCGCGCTGCTGCCGGCGTTGACCTCGGCTTTGGTCAAGTCCGGCCACGAGGTGAAGAAAGTGGTGGTGTCGCACCCGCAGGCGCCACTGCAGCCGGCCGAAATCGCGTTTGACGATTTCCTGCACCTTCGCGCCTCCACCCTAAAATCCGCCGCCACCAGCCCCGACCACCCCGGCTTCTGGTTGTATTCGTCCGGCTCCACCGGCCGCCCCAAAGGCACGGTGCATTCGCATGGCAACCCCTACTGGACCATCGAGCTGTACGGCAAGCGCGTGCTGCAACTGCGCGAAGACGACGTCTGCTTCTCTGCCGCCAAGCTGTTCTTTGCCTACGGACTGGGCAATGCACTGACCTTTCCGATGGCGGTGGGCGCGACCACCCTGCTCATGGCCGAACGGCCGACGCCCGAGGCTGTGTTCAAGCGCTGGGCAGGCGAAGCGTGGGGCCCCCACAGGGCTGCGCCCCTGCCCCCCGAGGGAGCGCTCGCGTCGCTGGGAAACCCGTCCCCGCTTGGCCGGCCCAAGCCCACCGTTTTCTATGGCGCACCCACCGGCTTTGCCGGCATGCTCGCCCACCCTGCGCTGCCCGCGCGGGGCGCCATGGCATTGCGCCTGGTGTCTTCAGCCGGCGAGGCCTTGCCCGCCGAGCTCGGCGAGCGCTTCAAGGCGCATTTCGGTGTGGACATCGTCGACGGCATCGGCTCCACCGAGATGCTGCACATCTTTCTCTCGAACCGCCCCGAGCGCGTGCGCTACGGCAGCACCGGCTGGCCGGTGCCGGGCTACGGCATCGAACTGCGCGGCGACGACGGTCAGGCTGTGCCCGACGGTGAGCCCGGCGACCTCTACATCGAGGGCCCCTCGGCCGCCACGATGTACTGGGGCAACGTTGAGAAGACGCGCGACACCTTTCAGGGCGGCTGGACCAAGAGCGGCGACAAGTACATCCGCAACAGCGACGGCAGCTACACCTACGGTGGGCGCAGCGACGACATGCTCAAGGTCAGCGGCGTCTACGTGAGCCCGTTCGAGGTCGAGGCCACGCTGGTGCAGCACCCGGCGGTGCTGGAGGCGGCCGTGATCGGTGTCATCGATGCCAATGGCCTGACCAAGACCAAGGCATTCGTCGTGCTGATCGAAGGTCAGACCGCAGACGAAGCCACGCTCAAGGCGTTCGTGAAAGACAAACTTGCGCCCTACAAGTACCCACGGCAGATCGCGTTTGTGAAAGACCTGCCCAAGACCGCCACCGGCAAGATCCAGCGCTTCAAGCTGCGCGAGCAGGAAGCCGGCAACGCATGAGCGCACTCGCCGGCGGGTTCTGCGCCGTGCCCTGGTGCGGGCGCACGGTGCGGATCGAAACCCGTTGGGTGGCGCCGGAGCGCAGGCAGGCGCCGCTGATGGTTTTTCTGCACGAAGGGCTGGGCTCGGTGTCGATGTGGCGCGACTTTCCCACCCGGCTGTGCAATGCGCTGGGCTGGTGCGGCCTGGTCTATTCGCGCCCCGGCTATGGCCGCTCCATACCCCGCGCGCCCGACGAACACTGGGCGCCCGACTTCATGCACCAGCAAGCGCTGGAGGTGCTGCCCGCGCTGCTCGACACCCTGGGCATCAACAGGCGCCAGCAGCCGCCATGGCTGTTCGGCCACAGCGACGGCGGCTCGATTGCGCTCATCCATGCGGCGCGCCACCCCGAGCGGGTGGCGGGTGCCATCGTGCTGGCGCCGCACATCCTGGTCGAAGACATCTCGTTGCGCAGTATCGAGCTGGCCCGCGTGGCGTTTGAACAGGGCGATCTGCGCGAGCGGCTGGCTCGCCACCACGACGACCCAGACTCGGCTTTCCGGGGCTGGAACAACGCCTGGCTCTCGCCCGCATTCAGAGACTGGAACTTGATCCACGAGCTGCCTCTCATCCGCTGCCCGCTGCTCGCGGTGCAAGGCCTGGACGACGGATACGGCACGCTGGCGCAGATTCGCGGCATCGCGAGCGCCGCGCCGCAAACACAACTGCTGGAGTTGCCCGCCTGCGGCCACTCACCGCACCGCGACCAGCCTGAGGCGGTAGTCGCGGCGGTGCAGCGCTTCGTCAATCCGGGTTGAGTCCCGGGCTGATCAGCCGAGCGTGATCTTGGCGAAGTTGGCCACGCGCTTCCACTTGGCGGCGTCGGCCGCCAAGAAATCGCCCATGGCCTTGGCATTGAGGAAGCCCACATCGGCGCCGCGGGACTCCATCGCCTGGCTCACATCGGCCATGGCCAGCACCTTTTGCAAGGCCGCTTCCATGCGCGCAATCACATCAGCTGGTGTGCCTGCGGGCGCGGCCACACCGTAAAACGAGCTGACGTCGAAATCGCTCACACCGGCCTCGATCAGCGTGGGCACATTGGGCAGGGCCTTGCTGCGCAGGCGCGTGGTCACAGCCAGTGCCTTGACGGTGTTGCCCTGGATCTGGCCCAGCGCCGAGGGCAGGTTCTCGAACATCATGTCGACCTCGCCCGCCATCAGCCCGGTGATGGCCGCTGCGGCGCCGCGGTAGGGAATATGGGTGATGAACGAACCGGTGCTGCTCTTGAACAGCTCGGCGCTCAGGTGCAGCGAGGTGCCGTTGCCGTTGGAGGCGTAGTTCATCTTGCCCGGCGACTGCTTGGCGCGCGCGATCACGTCGGCCACATTGTTGAGCCCCGACTTCGGGTTGACCAGCAGCACGTTGGGCACGCGGCCCAGCAGGCCCACTGGAACGATCTGCTCGGGCTTGTACGGCAGCGAGGCGTAGAGCGCCGGGCTGATGGTGAGCGGCGGCGAGGCCATGAGGAAGGTGTAGCCATCCGGCTGGGCGCGCGCCACATCGGCCGCGCCGATGTTGCCGCCAGAGCCCGGCTTGTTCTCGATCACCACCGGTTGACCCAGCTCCTGCGCCAGCTTCGGGCCGATCAGCCGGGCCATGTTGTCGATCAGGCCACCGGGCGGGAATGGCACCACCAGGCGGATCGGGCGAGCGGGCCAGGCCTGGGCCAGCGCCATGCCGGGGGCGGCCAGGGCCGCGCCACCGATCAGCAGGGCCTGGCGGCGTGACAGGGCATTCAAAGAGAACTTCATGACAACCTCGACGATGGGGGGGAAGAGATCGCTCGGTCTGTGAAACCGCGCGTGGTGGTGGCTGGCGATAGAGCCGAACAACATAGGTCAAGGCCTCAGGTTGTAAAGTCATCATACAAGTCGACACACAAAGGCTAACGCGGGTTTTCCCCTGACAGTGGGCCTGCCTTGCGGCTTTTCCGAGGCGCGCGCGCTCCGAACAGCGCTGGGCACAGCGCTGGGCACAGCGATGGGAGTGGCACCGGAAACCGCTGCTGTGAGGGGGCTTGCGAGACGGTCAGCCTCCTGCTGCCAGAAGGCTGGATCGGCCTGCCGGATGCGCCCAATCGCGTTGTCCATGTGGCGTGATGCAGCGCGGCGCGCGCGGGCTGCGTTGCCAGCTTCGATGGCCTGGGCAATGGCTTCGTGCTCAGCGTGTACCTGGCGGGCGAAGTCTTTGCGTCGCGCCTCGCTGGCGCGCGTGGCACGCGTCACGCCACGCAGGAACTGGCGCAGACAGTCCAGCGTGCTGATCAGAAAGAAATTGCGGGCCGCCAGTGCAATGGCACGGTGAAAAGCCACATCTTGCTCAGAGCCGTCGCCGCGTTCGCGCACCGCATCGTCCAGCGCCTGCATGGCCTGGCGAATGCCCCGCAAGCCGGCCTTGCTGCGGCGCGCGGCAGCCAGCGCCGCCACCCCGGCCTCCAGCCCCGCGCCACGCAAAGCCTGAGGCTCGCGCTGCGGCAGTTCGGTTACCGGCTGCGCAAGGCGGGGCTGCGGTGAGGGGCCTGTGGAAAAAGCATTTGGGTTCTTTCGGCCAGTGCGGCGCGAACACGCGGTTTTCCATGGTGTTGCACAGGAAGTGGCGAGAAAGTTGCTCGGGCGCTGTCATGCCAAGCCGCTATCTCAGGACGGATGGCAACCCAGCCCGGTGCTTCTTTCGTGCCCAGCAACGCCGGGCGGCGCTATGCCAGGGGTTTGAGCTTGCCCAGCATAGAGGGCAGCAATTCGGCTACCGTGGGGTGGACTGGCAGAGCGTCGCGCAGCACCTGGTAGCGAGCGCCAGTGGCCATGAAGACGCTGATCACCTGGATCACCTCGTCGCAGCAAAACCCCAGCAGCGACGCACCGACAATTTCTTCGCTTTGCTGGTCGACCAGGATTTGCATCAGGCCCGTGGTCTCACTCTCTTCTTTGGCCCTGCCGACGTCCTTCATCTGAATACTGGCCACCAGCGTGGCGCGGCCTGACGCTTTGGCTTGCGCCGCCGACAAACCAACCCGCCCCAGCGGCGGGTCGGTGTACATCGAGTAGGTCGACACCCGCCCATCGGCGGAACGCGCGCCACCCTGAAGATTGGCCAGCACGATCTCGCCGTCTTGGTAGCTGGTGTGGGTGAAGGCGCCGCGCTTGTTGATGTCACCCAGCGCCCAGATGCCGGGCACGTTGGTCTCCAGCTTGCCATTGGTGTGCACGTAGCCGCGCTCGTCGGCCTCGACACCCACCGCCGCCAAATTGAGGCGCTTGGTGTTGGGGCTGCGCCCGGTGGCGATCAGCAGGTGCGAGCCCTCCACCCGCTGATCGCCCACCGTGACAGCAACAGTTGCATCCGACCCCTTCTCCACCCGCTTCACGTCGTGACCGGTGAGAAATCGGACTCCCTCTGCTTGCAGCATCTCTGTGATCGCCATGGAGATGTCTTCGTTTTCGTGTCCAGCGATGCGCGGGCCGGTTTCGATCACGGTCACTTCGCTGCCGAGACGGCGAAAAATCTGCCCCATTTCGATGCCGATGTAGCTGCCGCCGATGACGATCAGATGGCGTGGAAGCTCGCGCAGCCGCAGCAGGCTGACGTTGTCCAGGTGCGGCACCTCATCAATGCCTGGCAGCGGCGGAATGAACGCGCTGGTGCCTGTGTTGAGAAAAACCTTCGTGGCTCGCAGCATCTGGTCACCAGCGGTCAACTCAAACTGGTCGCCGTCTCGGCCCACGAAGGCCCCCACGCCCCGCAGCAAGGACAAGCCTTCCTGTGCGGCGATTGCCTTTTCCAACCCCGCGCGCGAGGTGTCAACCCGGTGCTGCATCCGCTCCATCGCTCCCGCGAAGTCGATGTGGATCTCACCGGCCTGAATGCCAAAGTCGCCCGCACGCCGCACCAGGTGCGCAATGCGCGCGCTTTTGCGCAGGGTTTTGGTCGGCGTGCAACCGTAATTGACGCAACAGCCGCCCAGCAGTCCTGCTTCGATCAGGGCCACTTTCTTGCCCTGGCCTGCCAGCGTCATGGCCAGACTCGGCCCTGCCTGACCGGCGCCGATCACAGCGATGTCGAAATTGATGGCGGGTTTGCTTTTGCTCATGCGATGTTCCTCATGCTTGGACTTTGAACCCGGTTAGGGGGGCGTGTCTGATCAGCATACCTTTGAGAGGGTCTTGCGAGTTAGTCGACTCAAAGGCAATGGCCATGCCGGAACCCGCTTTTGGGTGGCGCTTTCGTGCCAATGCTGATGCGAGAAAGCGCCGCAAACCCACCTTCTTGCACCCGCTTGAAGCTGCGAATCCTCGTCTCACTGCAACCAACCCACAGCAAGAGACGGCGATGGAGCAAGAACAAATGCAACGCTGCCTGAATGTGGTGGTGGCGTCTCGGGCCTCTGGCCACAAGGCCAAAACATGGGCCCAGACCCATGGCGTGCCCGAGCGCTTGTTGGCAAGCTGGAGCGGGCATGCCCGGTGCTGGCAGGCGCGTCTGGACAGCGTGGTTCCCGCACCGAAGTTTTTGCCTGGCCCTGCGGCTTCGCGGCCGCTCACCCCGCGCCAGACGCTGTGTTGGCCACGCGGTGCGCATGCAAATGCGCTGTGGCGGCACGCGCGAGATCCAACACCGACGTGCGCCTGGACGCTGCCTTCAACCGCCAGCGCGCGCACGAGGTGCAGCATGATCACTACCGGCAAGGTCTGTGTTGCCGCCTGAACGTGGTCCCGATCCGCCTGCCCAGCTTGCCCTTGGCATCCGGTCTGTTGGCGCTGCCTCTGGCCCACACCGCCGCCCCACCACCGCAGCACCCCAGCTGGCAGTGTTTGCGGCTGCCCAAGCGCCCAGTCGCACAGCGCTAAGGCCCTGCACGACGCGCCGCTGCGGCACCAAGGCAACCAAACCCGCGCCGCCCAAAGCCTGGGCCTGACCCTGACCCTGACCCTGTGGCAATTCAGCTACCGCCGGCGCAAGGCGGGGTTGCGCTGAAGCGCTTGTTGGCCTGCCCTTGGGGCTCGGCGCGAGCGGGCGGTTGGGCGTCAATGGCATTCACGCCGAAACCACCCGAGGTGGCGCTGTTACTTGACCCGACAAATGGCACACAGCTTGTGTCCGTCAGGGTCTCTGACATAGGCAAGGTGCATGGCACCCATGCTGCCCGCACGCAGCCCTGGTGGCTGCTCGATCGACTGGCCGCCATGGGCGACAGCGGTATCGTGAAACGCTTTGGCCTGTGCGTCTGAATTGCACAGAAAGCCGATCGTCGCGCCGTTGGCAGCGGTTGCTGGCTGGTCGTCAATCGGCTGGGTCAGCCCGAAAGTACTTCCCTCATGGCGGTAGAAGAGGCGTATGTGGCCGGTGGCCGCCACATTTCGGATCGGCTCGCCCGCGCCCAGCACGCCCAAGACAGCGTCGTAAAAGCGCTTCGAGCGCTCAATGTCATTCGATCCGAGCATCACATGGTTCAGCATGGCGGTGAAGAAGAGGTTGGTTGAAGAAGGGGGTGATCCTAAGCGCGCCAGAGGCCGGGGTGTCTGACGAGCCCGCTGGTGCCGGTGCCGCTCCGCCTGAGCGAAGGGCCAGGCCTCACGCGCGCTGAGCTCACCCAAGCGCCACCGGATTGAGCCGCAACAAGGCGAAATTCAGCGCGGCGGCGAAGCTGACCCAAGCGAGGTAAGGGACCAGCAAGAGTGCCGCAACCCGGTGGAGCCGCCAGAACGCGACCATGGTGGCAGCGATAAGCAGCCAGAGAAGACAGATCTCTATGAAGGCAACAGCGCCTTGCTGCCAAGCAAAGAACAACCATGGCCACAGCGCGTTGGCCAGCAGCTGGGCTGCGAAGAGCTTCAGCGCGACACCGGCACCGCGAAAGCCGTATTGCCGCCAGACCAACCAGGCGGAAATGCCCATGAGCACGAAGAGCACCGACCAGACCGGCCCAAACAGCCACGCGGGTGGTGCCCAAGCTGGCTGCAGCAGCTGCCCATAGAAGCTCGCATCGGTGGTTGAGGCGAGTCCACCGATTGCACCCGCGATAAAGCTCGCCAAGAGCCAGCCGGCAAGCCCCAGGGTTTGATGTGTTGCAGAAGAGCGCGCCATGGGTGAACAGCGGGCCTACCGTTGAACCGAAGCAGGCAACAGCGCCAGGGCGGCACTGGGCCAGAACGAAGCGAGCCCGCGTGCCGATGGGCCGTTCGCGCTACGCTTGGGTGAGGAATGTTGCATCAGACCGCGACGCGCTGCGCAAGGGCTTCCTGGGCCAGCGTGTTGATGCTTTTCCCTTCGGCCTGCGCGGCGATGGCGAGCTTCTCATGAAGCTCTGGCGAAATCCGAAGATTGAACTTCCCGGAGTAGCTGCGCCTCGGGTCGATGCCTTTCTCTTTGCAAACCGCAAGAAACACATCCAATGAACTCTTGAACTCTGACCGGAGTTCCTTGGGATTCTTCGCATAGAAGTCTGCTCCGCCTGTCAGGCCAAGAATCTCCCCTCTGAGCATGTCAATCTCAGGGTCGTATTCGATCTTTGCGTTGTAGCCGTCGACCGTCATCACGTTCATCGCTTCACTCCATGCTGTTCTAGCCGCTTCTTGACCGGAACCACAGCGCCCTTGTCAGCCTTCGGCGAGGGGTGCGGTCTGTGGAAGACGCGTACTTCATTGAAAAGAAAAATGGAAACTCGACTTCCCTGGTGTTCACTGACTTCGGCACCAAGGCGGGTGAAGAGGGCTTTGATTTCTTTCCAAGCGATGTTCGCGCTCGTTGGGTGCACGAAAACTGCTTCGAGTGTTCGCTGATGGGCGCGCTTCATGCGCTGTAGGGTACCGGATCTCAGTACCGAGCGAAACGGTTGCGTTTTCTGGTGCCTAAGGTTTGAGATGAGAGGACAAACACCGGCTCGCCGGTGTTTTTCCTCTCGATTGAAGGGTTGGGCTTCCTGCGGCCGCTGCTGCAGCACGTCTTGCCCAAAGGCTTGCAGCGCGCCAGAAACTTCGGCTTTCTGCACCACAACAGCCGCCGCGCCTTGCCCTTGCTGCAACGACTGCAACAGCTGCACTTGCGGCCATCGTCCGCCCAGGCGCCAGTGGACATTCCCGTGCAGCGCTCCATCTGGCGCTGCGTCTGTGGCGGGCCAATGGTGGTTGTGAGGCAGCGCATCAAGCCCGATGCGGTGCCGCCTTGCACCGCGCCACAAACCGAACCGCCCGACAAGCGTGTTCCGGTGGAGGTGACAAAGCACTGAACCGGCTGGCACCCGACCCCATCAACCCGGCCTGAGCCCATTCAGCCCAGCCGGGCGGATCGGCTCGTGCTTTGAGCAGCACTTTGGGCTATCGGCTGGCCTGAAACCCAACCAATGACAGCCATCGCGCGCGGCCAATCCTTGGGCAGACCGCCGCCATCTGCCCGCCGCCGCCCGATCCCACGGATCAATCTACAGCGGCGCAACTCCCCTTTTCTTTCTTCCTGAACCGGGCTTGTCCAACAAACGGATCAGATCATGGCTGCGCGCGATCTATCCTTACTCGTTAGGCCGTACTTAGGGAGAGGGGGCAGTTGCCTTCATTTGGTTACGGATTCAATTCTGGCGACAAGACGGATTCCGGCTCTGGTGAGGCGATTTGGATCGAATCTTGATCGATTCAAGGCATTCAGGCGAATCGTCTCGGCTTCGGTGAGAAGTGCAAGCTGGAAATGACTTCGTACAAAGTTGAGAAACTCAGAATCGCTTACTTCGGATTCGATCTTGGCAATCGCCATCCGTGTTAGAGCCCTGTGAGGGCATACGTGTTCAATCAAAACCTTCTGGCCGGCCTGATGGGCAAGATGCGCCTCTTCAGAGAACGGCGCTTGCGGCAAGTTTCGTAGATTATTGATGTGTGAAAGTTCTGGATAGCAAAGCTTAAGACCAAGGATGTTGAGTATCCGCTCGGCGCTATGGATAGCTCCACCGTTATCAGTGAAGCCACCCGTCAACATGCGCGCGCGAAGTTCTGCCGCCAGTCGGAACATTTCGACAAGCTTTAGTGGCTCATACTTCTTCGGTCTTGGGGCAGACTTTGATGAGGGCATGCGGTTCTAGGTGTTGGATTGTGAGGCCTAAAGTTTGAGCTATTGCTCCGGCCCGCTGAAGTTTGAAGAAATTGAGCTTTCACCACGGGCGGTAGGTGTTGAAATCACCGATGACTTCACAGGGCCGGATCGATAAGCGGGCGTGACACGCCGTTGGCGCTCTGCTTGACCGAAGGGTTGGGCGTCACTGCGTGAGTACCTGTGCGAAGGCATTCTTCGGCTCTGCCCCCGACATAATTAGGTTGATGATTTGACGGCGGAAGTTCTTGATTGCCGGATCAAGCGCAGCCTTGTTTTCGGAAAAGTATTTGTACATGAGCATTGATGCTTCGTCTTCGGTAATCTTCTTCTTCGGCTTGCGTCGCTCCTTGGCGGCAGCGACTTCGCCGGTGAATTCAGTCTCGACGCTTCGCCAGTCGTATGCGAAAACTTGCGCTCTCGCTTCATCTGGGTTAAAGCTGCGGGTGAAGCCGACACCGCACTCTCCAGTTGATCTGTTGACGACCAACGAGGACAGATCCGGCAATTGACGTTGATTGGTGAAGGCGCGAACGAAGTCCAAGCGCCTGCCGACCGAGACCGGGATAGCGTTCTGAACTGTCGCGTTTTCCGGAAAGGCCATCTTGGCTCGTTCCACAAGTGAGCCGTATGTAATGGTTTGGGAACAACGCGCCACTTCTACCAGTACTGCGTAGTAAGCCAGTGCAAGTTCAAGGTCTACTTGCGTGGGCAACGAAGGTAATTCTGTGGGCATACGTGGAGAGAAAGTCGTGTTTGTGACGCCTAACGTCGGAATTCAGCGGTTGGCGCAGCCATCCGATGGAATGACCAGTTAAAGCCGGCCCAACCAGTAGCCTGGCCGCCGCCGATGAGAAGCCACCACAAGCACCTCGATCTCCGTGCCTGACTGCCGATAAAGAACGTTGTAGGGAAAGCCTGGCACTCGATACCGTCGGATACCGGGAGCAAGTTCGACACGAAACCTGTCCGGATGCGCACAAACCTCGGCCATCGCCGCCTCGAACGCAGCGAGATACCGAGCGCCCAAGCCAGGACGCTGCTCTTCGTAGAAGGCGACGTGCTCAAGATGCTCGACCCGCGCCGCCTCACTGAAAAAGTAACTCACTTCAGCAATGCTTGGGCTTGCCGACGTACCTCGTCAGCCGAAACACGCTTCGCAGAACCCTGGTCCAGTTCTTCGGCGCGACGCGCAGCTTCCTGCAACCAGAGCTGGGCAATCTCAGCCTCGGACAACGCATCGAGACTTGACAACAGTTGCTCAGCAAGCTCTGCTCGCTCCTGAACAGGAAGCGACAGTGCTTCTCGACGGATTGTTTCGTTGTTCATAAAAAATAGTAGCACTGTGGCAAGCAGGCTTTAACGAAGAGGTTACCGGCGCTGCGCGGCTTTATCGAGCAGCGTCCATCGACCGAAGGGAGCGAGGTTGACTGCCGGGTTGGACGAAGCCGCTACGCGGAGAAAAAACTGCAACAACCGCAGCGATTCCGTAAGGTGTTGGCGCATGCCCTGATGGTAGGGGATGCGAGCCTTCAACCTGCGAGGGGTTTGCCCATGTTTACCCACCCAAGCGGCGTCAGTCCCGCCGATTTCCCCGAGCCCTTCGCCGGACTGTACCGATCCCACCTGCAGCACCTCCAACTCAAAGGCCTGCAGCCCACGACGATCGATGCTTATGCGCGCGCCATGCGCCGCATCGGTGCGCACTTTGACTTTGAAGTCAGTGCCCTCGGCCCGGCGCAGCTCGCCGACTACTTCACCCAGATGAAGGCCCAGCACTCCTGGAGCGGCGTCAAGCTCGATCTGTACGGCCTCAAATTCTTCACCCTGCACGTGTTGGGTCAGCCCTGGCAGATGCCCGGCTTCATCCGCCCACCCAAGACCAGCCGCCTGCCCGACATCGTCAGCATTGAGCAGGCCCAGGCCATCTTCGATCACACCCGGTGCTTAAGCTGCCGCGTGCTCTTCTTCACCCTCTACAGCTTGGTTCTTTGCCTGAATGAAGGCTTGGTCTCCACCGTGGCCGATGTCCATGGCGACAGTACATGTGGAATTAATTGGAATCTGACCCCAATTATCTCTTGAGCGTGAGGCAGATCAGTATTGCGCCAACGATTGTGTGTCGCATGAGAGCTTCTCCTGATGGGGCAAAACGCCGCCGACACGCGCGGCTTTCAAGTGAAGGCGAAGCCGCAACGTAAAAGCTGTCGCTGTGCTTGGCATTGTTAGAGCATTTTTTTGACATGGTCTACAAATGAACGAGCATCGTCCGACCTGCCCAGCGCTTGGCCAATCGCCACCAACTCTACAAACAGTCCATCAGTTGTATTAATTATCATCATCTTCTCGATTTTCCCCAAGCGCGCTATCAACTTCTCCTCAACCTTCCGTTCCTTCGCGCTTAAGTGCACACCACCTTTGACATTCGCGATGTACTTTATGACTTCACGACGGTTGAACGTTTTTCCTCCAACTACCCCGGAAATGGAAGCAAGATACTCACTAAGAGTAAATTCGTGATCTCCAGGATAGCCGTCTTCTCGAAGAGGCGGACCAAGTTCACCTATTGGCTCATGGCCTTTATTCATCAGCATACATGCCATATATATACCGCGGAATTCGGCGCCTGCTGCCAGAGCAAATTCTATTTTGGTTAAGTCATTTGGAGTGGCTAGCGTATCCAATGAAACAGCGATAAGTTTGGGCTGCTTAAGCTTTCCAATTGCTCTCCATGCTGTGCCATAAACATCTTCTACTAGCAATCTACGCAATACAGCACTCCCGTGACGAATTTCACGCTCGGAAATTTCTCCTCCCCATTCGGAAAGATACTCAAGATCTTCCGCAACAATTTTCAGATCATCTAGGGTCATATACTGGCGCTCTAACGTTCGAGTTAAGCGGGCGACGACGGCAGGACGCCAAGCCCGGGCTGATGAAAATGTACCGCGTACCGCCAGACCGGGCTTGGTGGCCTGCCGTTGGCGCTCCGCTTGAACGAGGGGTTGGGCGTCAGTGTGCCGGCTGGGGGAAAGCATGAGCGACTGCAGTACCTACTTTGGGAGACTGGCTTGCTTGGACAAGGCGTTCCTTGAAGCACGTGCTTCACCCGGAAAGCGGCCCGTGATGACGTAGCAAACGAAGGAGAAGAGCACGCTTGTAATCCAGAAAAAGACTGCGATGCCAACTGCGAACCATGCGATTGGCCCGATTTCTGGCCCTTCAGAGAAGATTGCCCAAAGCACATATCCAACGGTTCCGTACTGAAGGAGTGCTCCCACCCAACCCCACAGTGTGCGGAGAACTCCGCACAGATCGGAAAGGCGATTGCGCAGAAGTTCATTGCTGTATCGCTCGAAGAACACATTGATTAGCTTTGGAAGGTGGTCTTCTTTCTCGAGCGCCGAGATGGGTAGTGCGAGCTTGGTCGCGATCTCTTGAAGTACGCGCTTCTGATTGCGTTCCGCCTCCCACTGGCCAAGCCAAATCAGCAGGAAACCGAACGCCGTCAAGGCGACAACAGTTCCGGCCACGTGAGCAAGTGCGATGAACATATGGTAGGAATTCTGACGCCTAACGCCTGAGTTCAGCGGCATTTGAGGCGACGCCTTTTTTTGCGTTAGCAAAAATGGTTGGCGGGTCAAATTTCCGCTGCAACGATTTGTTATGTGCCTTGGCTGGCATTTCTCGCAATAGCCCTCTTAGTAAACTCGGCCAAGGTGCCGACGTTATCCATTTCAATATTTTCAGCCCACACATTTAGATTTAAAAATGCATTTCTGAAATCTTCCCACTCGAGATCATTTGAGTCGAATGGTTCCAGGCCTCTTGCGAAGTTGAATAGCTTGCCGACCAGCGCCTGTAGCTCAGCGACCCGATAAAAGTAGGTGATCAGATTGTGCTTTTGAGGCGCAAATTGACTCTCATCATTTTCTTTGCGTATATATTCCCGAAGACGTGCATCATGAATCTGCATTTGCATAAGTATTCGGGACAGATATTCGCCCACCTCCGGTTCAGCATGCTGAATGCATTTAATAAATACGTCCCTGTAGCCCTGCAACAGCGTAGGGCTTGCAAAACCCGGCCGGATTCCAGCTTGAGCTTCCCACCCAAGCTCAAATACTGCGGCTGATTCCTTGAAATAGGTGACGAGTTCACTCAGCGCAGCTGGGAGAAATGCCTTCGATGCAGCGAACTCGCGCTCGCGCTGCTTTTCCGCATTGAACTTAGCAATATTGAATGCGATAAGGCTCGACACAAAAGCCAACATCCCAACGTTTACGCTCTGCCAACGATCCCATACGCTCTGAACGTAAACCCAGCTCCAGTTTCCCTGAAACCATGGTGCCGCGAACATGCAAACGATGTATAGTGCGGACACCGGAATTCCGACCCAGTTGAGCAGAACTACCAACTTGTCTGCTTTAAGGAAGCCTAGGGGTCTCAAGGCTAATTACTCCGTTGTGGAAGTGGGAGGCACATAACGCCAAAAGAACCGGCGGTGAAACCGTCCGGTTGCTTGTTTTGTTATGACTGGGGGCTTATTCATGGCACTAGCTCATAGTCATGACCAAATTCTTTTGTTTTAAATAGACGAAACTTCACATCATTTAGCTCTATGAATGGAAAGCGATTTTCGTACTCCTTGACTTGATCATCAAATGCTTCTTTGCCATCGGAGTGGTAGCGCCAGAGTATTGGGCCATGTAAGCAGTCTAGATAGAAATTGCCAATAAACACTGCCTCGCCTGGCTTGACCACAAAAGTGCCGCCAACGGGCCTGCCACCAGAGTATAATTTGTCTCTCTGCGCGGTTAGAAAACCTACTTTAGAAATAGAGTCGGCAACCTTAATACTGATAGCGCTGATCGCATACTCTCCCGGTTCAAGAGAATATGCATAATTTAAAAATACTGGAGCTACCATTAGTCGAGAAGGGCTATGCAAAACGAGGGATGGTGTGGCTTCGTTGTCAATTGTGCTCATTGGGAGTTTGTCAAAAGCCAAACTTATGAGTTGGGCGTTTTCATGACCACCACA
>Ga0105054_10001601_pt1 | contig 37283 bp, 30 predicted proteins | sample BON02_FD_78091 | JGI IMG/M metagenome (GOLD analysis project Ga0105054, IMG submission 78091) | Freshwater microbial communities from Lake Bonney liftoff mats and glacier meltwater in Antarctica - BON-02 (megahit assembly) | ecosystem: Environmental > Aquatic > Freshwater > Ice > Glacier...
ACGAAAAGCATTATCATTGAATTCTAAATACGCTTCAATTTCTTTTTGTATATCGTGGTATTGCGTGTAAAACTCATCATTCTTTGCGTTTCTTGCATTTGTGAGATTGCTGTTTGCCATATTTTATTCAACTATTCTTTCGTTCTTAAAATTAATTTTCTGTTTACAGATGCTGTATTTTCTGTTTTCGTTAGTATCAATTGTCGTATTCAATGTCTAAATGTTTATATTTTTCACCAACTTTTTCTGCTTTTGCTTTTACGGTAATCCATTTATTTAGGTAAAGGCTTTCGGTATATTTGGTCTGTTCAAGTCCATCGTCTCCATTTATTTTAATCTTGGGCTTCGACATTTCTTCATCATTGTCTATGTTTCTTATAAATGCGTTTCCAGTTCTTGTGTCTGTATTTAAATGATATATGTAAATTTTGCATTCTTTAAACTCATCGTCTATTGTCATTCCTTTTTTAGAAATCTCAATGTCCTCAACACTTGATTGAAAATCTTTACAAAATTTAATATCCATAAACGCAAGAGGAGTTTCATCTGTTTGAGATACATTTAATATTGAAAGACTTTCAAAGTGTTCGCCAATTTGTTCAGTTATTTTTTCAAATTTACCTGCCGATTTTATAATGTCAGCTTTAATAAAGTCTTTTAAGTTTTCGGGTTTATTGATTAAGGCTTTTTCATAAACTTCATTAAGAATTGTTTCTAACTCTTTAAGTTTTTCGGAAAATTCATTGTTTTCTGAAGTAAATATATTCTTGTCTTCAGTGAAGTTTTCAGAAATGTAACTAATATAATTTGCAATATATTTATCAATTGGTGCTTGGGGTAGAAAAAGATTTCCTCCTTTTTTATCTTTTTGGCTTATGTCTAATTCAAAGTTTATTTTAAAGCTTCCTTCCGCATACGGTTGTAATAAAGCTTTAGGAACCAAATTGAAACCTTTTAAAGATTTTATTCTGTCTTCTAGAAATTCTGTGAAGCCATTTTGTATTTTAGAAACCTCATCCGCAATTGCCTTGTTCAGGTCTGCTAGTTTACCCTTTAGGCTAATTGAAAAAGTTAATGAATGTGCTTTTACTGTTGCTGGACAATAAGATTCGGTTGTTGGCAGATATTCAACAGGTAATGAGTTGAAATTAATGTCGAAAGCTTTTTGAATTTTAAATTTAAAGTCCTTTTGAACAAGGCTTAAAGAACTAGATTGTTTAAGTATTTCTAAATATGAAATTTTCCCATTCATAAATTGATGAAATTCCTTATTTGTTAAAATAGTATGCAATGTCAAGATAGTTTTTGTGTCATCGTCTTCTTCAAGATGTGAACCTATTATCTTATTACCATATTTATTTGTTCCAATATACAGAATAGGGAAGTCGTCAAAATGAAGAACAGAATAATTACTAACGATTTCTACTTGGTCGTTTTTTAGTATTTGTTTTGTATGTAAATTAAATTCTCTCATTCTATGCAAATTTAACTGTTTCAACAATAACTATTTTATCTAAATTGAAATCATCAGCTTTGAATAAATTATAATGACTTTTGTCGTCCTCCTCTGGTGAATACTTTACTTTACCAGTGTCCTCATTCAATCTAAATTTCAAGTAGTGTGCCCCCTTTTTAGGGTTGATTGTAAATGTGGTTTTATATTTTTCCAATATTTGATTTTCAAATTCAGGCTTTAGTTGGTTAATTGAAACTCCTTTGAATGAACAAATGGTTTCGCAGTCGTCCGTCTCAGGTCGGATTTCTCTCTCCCAATGTGTAAGAAAGTCCTTATCTTCAACTTTGTCCTTCCTAAGTTTTCTAACGTATTCGTTAGATGTGTCAATTACTGCTTTTGATAAACAGTCACAATCAGTGTCAGAATGTATATTTTCAAATGTCATATTGCCTTAAATGTTTATTCGTTTACTGTCGGTTGTGTCGTCCTTTACGCTTGCACCTAACGAATCGCTATACGCATATTGCGTATATTTCCGCTTTATCTGTAGTTACTAACTTGCACTTAATTAACTCAAAAAGAGTATTATACCCGATAATTATCGGATAAATAATTACTTTTGTTAAATTCAATCTAAAATATTTCATTTCGATAATTTAAAGATGTTAAAGCTAGCATGAGTAAAATTAACATTTTTTCTGAAAGTAGCATCTATATTTCCAAATTATCCAGCGGACTGTTACCATTGATCAAATCCTTTTGTGATACTTTATCGGGAGTATCCGAATTTATTTTATACTTTTTATTAATTATAAATGATGTAAAATGTATAAAGCGAAATGTTTGGAAGGCATTTAAAAATTAGATTTAAAAACATAAATCTCTTATTATGAGTTATTTATACAAAGGTGTTCGATTTAAAAAGGGGAATGTTTATGCTAAAGTTCCATTTGGTGGTCCAGCCCAAGTAGTGGAGTTTACCCTGTTAAAATAACACGAAAGCTAGGAAGATAATTTCTAGCTTTTTATATTTTTTGAAATTGTGAATATTGAGCTAACATTTAAAGATGATTTTAGAATGAAATGGGATCAAAAAAGATTAAAAAATTGAATTAAAGCAAATAATCTAATTTAGTGATATGTCTTAAAAAATATAGTTAAATTTGTCTACCAAAACATATTTAATATGATTCAATTATCGAAACGATTAATGGAAATGGAAGAATCGGCAACGATTGCTATGTCTAGAAAAAGTCGTGAATTAAAAGCAGAAGGAAAAGATATAATTTCGTTAAGTTTAGGAGAGCCAGATTTTTTCACTCCTCAATTTATTAAAGATGCTGCTTTAGATGCAATGAATAATAATTTCACAATGTATACTCCTGTTGAAGGATATGAAGATTTGAGAGAAAGTATTTCATTGAAATTCAAAAGAGATAATGGATTAAATTATTCAAAAGATCAAATTGTTGTTTCTACAGGAGCTAAACAATCAATTGCAAATACAGTTTTAAGTTTGATAAACCCTGGAGACGAGGTGATTGTTCCTGCTCCATATTGGGTTTCTTATTTAGAAATTGTTAAAGTAGCAGAAGGTAAATCTGTTATTGTTCATGCTGGAATTGAAAATGATTTCAAAGTTACTGCTGCTCAATTAGAAGCTGCAATAACTCCAAAAACAAAATTAATTATATTCTCAACTCCTTGTAATCCAACAGGTTCTGTTTATAGTAAAGAGGAGTTAAAATCATGGGCGGAAGTATTAAAAAGACATCCAAATGTCTATGTGATTGCAGATGAGATATATGAGCATATTAATTTCACGGGTAAACATGAAAGTTTAGCTCAATTTCCAGAAATTTATAATCAAGTAATTACTGTTAACGGAGTTTCAAAAGCTTGGGCAATGACAGGTTGGAGACTAGGTTATATTGGTGCTCCAAAAGAAATTGCCAGTGCTTGTAATAAAATTCAAGGTCAATTTACTTCTGCAACTTGTTCAATCACTCAAAAAGCAACTATTGCAGCAATGAAAGCTGATCCATCAGTTTTGAATGATATGATAAAAGCTTTTCATGTTAGAAGAGATTTAGTAATAAAAGCTTTAAACACAATTGACGGAGTTAAAACTAATTTACCTGAAGGTGCTTTTTATGTATTTCCAGATATTTCTCATTTTATTGGGAAAGTAACTGAGGAAGGTAAAACAATCAATTCAGCGGAAGATTTAGCAATGTATTTGTTGAGTGATGCTTTAGTAGCGTTGGTTTCTGGTGATGCTTTTGGTGATGCTAATTGTATTCGTATTTCTTATGCTGCATCAGAAGAAACATTAACCGAAGCGATGAAAAGAATCAAAATTTCTCTTGAAAAATTGAATAAATGAATTTTAAAGAAGTAGTAGAACAATTTAAACAAAAACGCATTCTAGTAATAGGAGATGTGATGATTGACGCTTATTTACGGGGAAATGTAAATAGAGTTAGTCCTGAAGCACCCGTTCCAATTGTAAGTTTACAAAAGGAAGAAGATCGATTAGGAGGCGCAGCGAATGTTGCTATTAATCTTGTTTCAATGGGAGCTTCAGCTATTATTTGTTCTGTTATCGGTAAAGATACGTCAGGTGATAAAATGGTTGAACTTTTAGAAGAGTATTCAATTTCTTCAGAAGGTTTAGTCTTTAGTTCTGATCGCCAAACAACAGTTAAAACTAGAGTGATTGGTAATAACCAACATTTATTAAGAATTGATTCGGAACAAACGAACGATATTAATTCGATAGAAGAAAATGAATTGATATCAAAAGTAGAAGAAATTCTTAAAACGAATATTGATGCAATAATTTTTGAAGATTACAACAAAGGGGTTTTAACTGAGAAAGTCATTCGTGAAATCATTGAATTGGCTAATTCTAAAAACATAGTGACTGCTGTTGACCCGAAAAGTAAAAACTTTTTTGCGTATAAAAACGTTACTCTTTTCAAACCAAATCTTAAAGAATTAAAAGAAGGAGTTGGTATGAATTTTTCATTTTCGGATATTGAAAAATTTGAAAATGCGGTAAATCAATTAGAGACTAAATTAGGGAACTCAATTTCATTTGTGACACTTTCTGAACATGGTGTATTTATTAAAGATGCTGTATATCAGTATTATATACCTGCCCATATTAGAAATATTGCTGATGTTTCAGGCGCAGGAGATACTGTTATTTCATTAGCTACACTTTGTTTAACAGCAGGATTGCCGATTAAAGAAATTGCAGGAATCGCAAATTTAGCAGGTGGATTGGTTTGTGAAAAAAGCGGGGTTGTTTCTATTGATAAGGATTTATTGATTGAAGAAGTTGGATTAGGTCTTAGTTATTAGACTGTTTAGTTTTCAGAAGTATAAAATACCAAAAAATAATGAGCAAAATAGAAGTAAAGCCTTACGGTAATTCAGATAAAACAAAAAAAGAAGAAGTAGCGGAGATGTTTAATAATATTTCTAAAAAATATGACTTCTTAAATCACTTTTTGTCCTTAGGTATTGATAAAATATGGAGAAGAAAGGCGGTCAATAAATTACGCGATATTCAACCAAAACGAATTTTAGATATTGCCACAGGTACGGGTGATTTTGCTATTGCTTCATTAAAGCTAAATCCTACTGAAGTTATTGGTATTGATATTTCTGCTGGAATGCTCGAAGTTGGAGTCGAGAAAATGAAAACGAGAAAATTCGACTCTATTATTACATTAAAATTAGCGGATTCTGAAGCGTTACCATTTGAAGATAATTACTTTGATGCATTAACAGTTGGGTTTGGTGTTCGTAACTTTGAACATTTAGAAATAGGTTTAGCAGAAATGCTTCGTGTAATTAGAACAGGTGGAAAAGTAATTATATTAGAATTTTCGAAACCTAAAAAATTCCCTGTTAAACAAGGGTATGGATTCATTTCGAAATATATTATTCCTTTTTTCGGAAAAAGAATTTCCAAAGATGAAAAAGCGTATGCCTATCTACCTGAGTCGATTGCTGCTTTTCCTGAAGGAGAAGAAATGATTGATATTTTAACTAAATTAGGGTATAAAAATGTGGAAGCTGAATTAGTTTCGGGTGGAATTGCCACAATTTATAGTGGAACTAAATAGATCTATTTCTCACAATATCTTATTAGTAGTTACGTTATTACGTGTATGAAATTATTTGGTTTTTTGTTTTTTATGATTCTTTCCCTTTCGTTGTATGGGCAGAAAGAGAAGCCTCAAAACTATAAACGTTACGATGAGAAAGCGTTGCATTTCGGGTTTATGCTCGGATTCAATCAAAATGATTTTATACTTTACCAAAAATTAAATGCTTATTCTCAGTATGGCTTACTTTCTTTAACGAGTAAGAAGGTGCCTGGTGGCCAAGTTGGTATTGTTACTACTCTTGCATTGGGGACACCCGTTGTGAGATTGAGATTTATTCCAACTTTATCTTTTCAAGAACGCGTGTTAAATTATACTTTCATTAATAAAGTTGACCCAAAAGGGAAAAATAATGCCTACGAAAAAAGAGTCGGATCTACCAATTTAGATTTTCCTTTAATGTTTCAATTTAGAACCTTGCGTTTGAATAATTTTGCAGCTTATTTATTGATAGGGGGGCAATATACAATGGATCTACAATCACAAGAGAAAGCAAGTCAGAACTTTATAGATCCTTTTATCAAAATTAAAAAAAATGATTATCAAGCTCAATTGGGTTTTGGAACCGAGTTTTTTGCACCTTATTTTAAATTAGGGATAGAGCTTAAATATTCCCAAGGATTTAATAATTCATTTATACAAGATAATACCGAACCGTCTAATCCAATCGATAGGTTGTATAATAATACATTTTGGATTTCATTTATTTTTGAAGGTTAATGAGTCAGTCAATTCAATTTCAAGTATCTCCTGAACAAGCTAAGAATGAATTGTTTCTAAAAAAAAGAATTCAAGACGAGATCGGTTTGTTAAATGATGATTTTCAATTCGTTTGGCGAAAGCGTTCCATTGATGCCCGAAAATCAACTATTAAAATCAATTGCTCTTTCGAAGTTTATACGGATGGTGAACAGATTGTTCAGGAAGTGTATTATGTTTCTAAAGATGTTTCAAATTCACCTGAAATTGCAATTATTGGAGCTGGTCCAGCTGGACTTTTCGCTGCATTGCATGCAATCGAATTAGGGTTGAAGCCTGTGGTTTTTGAACGAGGGAAAGATGTTCGTTCAAGACGGAGAGATTTAGCGAAATTGAATAAAGAATCAGTTGTGAATAGTGAATCTAATTATTGTTTTGGCGAAGGTGGAGCTGGAACATATTCAGATGGAAAATTATATACGCGTTCTAAAAAAAGAGGTGATGTATTAAAAGCATTAAAATGGTTTGTTCATTTTGGGGCTGATGATGCTGTTTTGGTAGATGCCCATCCTCACATTGGGACAAATAAATTGCCTCAAATTATTGTTGCAATGCGTGAAGAGATTATTAATGCTGGAGGAGAGGTTCTTTTTGAATCAAAAATTACAGATTTATTAATCGAGAATAACGAAATGAAAGGAGTTGAAATAAACGCTTCCTCGACGCGAATGTTTTCGAATGTTATTTTAGCAACAGGACATTCAGCAAGAGATATATTTGAATTATTGTATGCTAAAGGTCTTCAGTTGAAGGCTAAATCGTTTGCTTTAGGAGTTAGAGTAGAGCATACACAAGATTTTATTGATCGAATTCAATATTCAGGTAGATTGAATGATGAATTTTTACCACCTGCTTCGTATTCATTAGTCGCTCAAATTGATGGTCAAGGTGTTTATTCATTTTGTATGTGTCCAGGTGGAATTATTGCTCCTTGCGCTACATCTGAAGGTGAGGTAGTTACAAATGGTTGGTCGCCTTCTAAAAGGAACAATCCGTATTCAAATTCGGGTATTGTTGTTACAGTAAATCCGGAGGACTTACCTAATTATTCGATAGACAATCCTTTGATTGCATTGGAGTTTCAGAAATCTGTTGAAAAAACATGTTGGGAAGCGGCAGGTAAAACTCAAAAAGTACCCGCTCAATGTTTAAAAGATTTTGTGGACGGAAAAATTTCAACTTCATTTCCACGTTCGTCCTATGTTCCTGGGTTGACAAGTGTAGATTTGAACAAGGTTTTACCTTCATTTATCGCCAAACGATTAAAAAAAGCTTTTGTAGAATTTGGAAAGAAAATGAACGGTTTTTTAACGAATGATGCTGTTCTTCATGCCCCAGAGTCACGAACTTCTTCACCAGTTCAAATTCCAAGAGATGAAAAAACAGTAGAGCACCCAGAAGTGAAAGGGTTGTATCCGTGTGCTGAAGGTGCTGGATATGCTGGAGGAATTATTTCAGCTGCAATTGACGGAATGAAATGTGTTGCTGCTATTAAAACAAAGTTAGAATGTTAGAAGAAGAAAAAAAATACAACGAATTAAATTTTAATATCGTTTTAGTTGAACCTCAAATCCCAAATAACACAGGTAATATTGGGCGTCTGTGTGTAGCTACAAAGAGTAGGTTGCATTTAATTCATCCCTTAGGATTTGAAATTACGGACGCAAGAGTGAAAAGAGCTGGACTTGATTATTGGCCTGATTTAGAAATTTGTCACCATGCTGATTTCAAATCCTGGATTGAAACATTAGATTCAACTGCAAATATCTATTTCTTTTCAGCAAGAGCAGAAAAATCATTTTATAAAACTGAATTAAAAAAAGGGGATTACTTGATTTTTGGTAAGGAAGCGGATGGTTTAGGAGTTGAGATTCTAAAAGAATACCGAGATAATTTAGTTACAATTCCATTTCCAGGAAAAGTCAGAAGCTTTAATTTGGCGAACGCGGTTGCAATGGCCTTAGGGGAAGGAATGAGACAGGTTTTGTGATTTATTGTCCTCTAAAAAATTCAGATAACAATATTCCAGTTGCAACAGAAACATTTAATGATTCAGCTTCTCCAAAGCGTGGAATAGTTATAGGTTCAGTAATAAGGTCAATTATTCCTTTTGAAATTCCTTTACCTTCATTTCCTAAGATTAAAATCCCTTTTGGTTCAACTGATTTTTTATAAATATTTTCACCTTCCAATAAAGCTCCAAAAATTGGTTCGGATGTTTTTTTTAGGTATGTTTCTAATTCACAGTAGATTACGTTTATTCTAAAGATTGCCCCCATACTTGCTTGTACAACTTTTGAATTGTAGATGTCTACAGTGTCGTGTGAACAGATTATTTCTTTCACACCAAACCAATCGGCTAATCGGAGAATAGTTCCCATATTTCCGGGGTCTTGAATACCATCCAAAGCAATTCTAAAATCAGTAGTAACTGTTTTAATTGGTAGTGTTTTTAGTAGGACTAAGGATTTATTTGGATTTTTTAAACTTGATATTGATTTTAATTCTTCATCTGTTGCGAGAGCTGTTTCAAAATCAGGATTTTCTGTTATAATCGAGCTGTCTTTTGTAACACAAAGAAAATGAATAAGATGAGGGGTGTTTGTTAAAGCTTCTCCAACCATTTTTTCCCCTTCAACTACGAATAAACCTAATTCTTCACGATTTTTCTTCAACTGAAGGGAACGAATCCACTTTATCTTATTTTTTGATAGATTTTGCACCTTTGTTTTGTTATTTTTGCAATTCAAAATGAATTATTGAAACATTTTAAATTTACATATCATTTATTAATTCTCTTACTTCTTTTAATAAGTTGTAAATCTACGAAGTTTGTTCCGAAGGATCGTTATTTATTAAAAAAGAACAAAATTGAAATCAAAGGGGGAGATGTAGATGAAGCAGAGTTGAGCTCAATAATTCGTCAGCAACCAAATAGAAAAATGCTTGGTTTGAAATGGGATTTGTTTCTGTACAACAGAATCGACTCAGCAAAAGTAACTGATAAAAGAATTCGGAAAAATATTGAAAATCGGTTTGAAAATCAACGACGTAAATTGAGACAAGATAAAATTAACGAAAGAAGAATTCTGAAATCCCAACGTCATAATTTGCCCTTTTATAAGAAAAAAAACATTGAACTTATCGATACTTTAAAATCAAATATGTTTTTAAAAGAGTGGTTGAAGTATAAAGTTGCTGAACCGCCTGTAGTTTTTGATAGTGTGTTGTATTTGAAATCGATTGAACAAATATCAGAATATTTAAAGAAAAAAGGATTTTATTATTCGAGTGTTTCCGGAAAGTTAAAGTACAAGAAAAATAGAAAAGTAAAAGTGAAATATATTGTTGAAACTGGTAAACAATATATGATTGATTCGATTTATTACGAAGTTGAAAATACAGTAGTAAAGCAAGAGTTAGAAAAGTTTTTTTTAGAACATGAAAGTAATTTAAAAAATCAACCATTTGATTCAGATGTTTTAGATGAATACCGTAATTCTATCGCCCATTTTTTAAGAGATAAAGCTATTTACGGATACAGTCCAAACAGTATTAGGTATGAAGTAGACACTAATAAATTAAAGACGACTGTAATTTTAGGTATGAATTTTCAAGAAAGAAAAGTTTTTTCTGAAAAAGTAAAAGATAGCTTAGTTATTAAAAAATACCAGAAGACATATGTTGATAATATCTATTTCCATATTATTGATACAAATTCTTTTAATGGGAATTTTAAAGATACTATCCGTAAACTTGGTCTTTCTTTAAATGGGAAATATTTACCTACAATAGACACTTTGTTTTATGATAAAATAAAACAAAAAAACTCAGAAAATTCTACAGTAAATAGAATGGCCTATTTTCTGTATAATGGAAATGTGTTTTTAAATCCATTGATAATAGAAGTTCAATCTCTTCTTGAGAAGAACGGTGAGATTACCGATTTTTTTATTGAATCTACATATTCTAGATTACAACAATTAGGTCTTTTTCAAACAATTAAAACGGAGATAATAGAAATTCCTGAAACAGATAAAGTACAAGTTCATTATTATTTAATACCTGCAAAAAAGGAGGTTTTTAGTACTCAATTTAGAATAACAACTACACAAAACTCTTCTCAAACAGGCGCAAATACTAGTTCTTATTTTGGATTGAATTTAGGTTTAAACTACACAAACAAAAATTTATTTAAAGGTGCTGAGAAATTAACGTTTGGATTAAATACAACTCTTCAAGCTGTACCTCCAGTTAATGATCAAAAAATCGACAATAGTGATTTAAAAGAATTAACTACAAAATTTTATCAACTTGAAATAGGTCCATCAATAAAATTAGAGTTGCCAGGTTTGTTTTTTATACCAAAAGTAAAAATCAATAAATCTAGACAGGCAAAGACAATTTTCTCGGGAAATTATTCACTCCAAAAAAGGGATGTATATCTAAAAGAAAATATTCAATTTAATAGTACTTGGAAATATGATATTAGAAACACACAAACGATTCAAATGGGGATTCCACTTATTTCAGTTTTTCAGTTTGTAAGTATTATTAAATCTGCTGATTTTGAGAGTTACTTATTGGAAAAGAACAATCCATTTTTGACGAATACTTTTAGTAAACAGTTTATTTGGCAAGATTGGCGAGTTTCATTTGAGTATAGGGATAAAAATAAAATATCTAAAAAAAGAACTTCAACTTTTTATTATTTGGGTTCATTTGATTTAGCTGGTAATTTAGTGTCAGCTTTTAGAAAATTTCAAAATGTTGATACAGCTGGAGTTAATAAAGGACAATATAGGGTAGGGGGCTTAATTTATTCACAATTTACTAAAATTGATAACACGATAATTTTTACACAACCAATTAGGAAAAATCAAAGTATTAATTTACGTACTTTGATTGGTGCGGGTCTGACTTATGGGAATTCTAACACTTCCATGCCATACGATTATAGTTTTTTTGCTGGAGGTTCAAATGATGTTAGAGGTTGGAGACCTAGTTCATTAGGTCCAGGTTCTTATAAACACTATTTAGATACAAATGGTACAAGTATTCAGATTGGAGATTTACGTTTAGCTATTTCAGCAGAATATAGATTCCAATTAAATAAAAAGTGGAAAGCCGCACTATTTATTGATGCTGGGAATATTTGGACTGTAAGGAAGGATAATAACCGAGTTGGTAGTCAATTTTCAAGTGATTGGTACAAAGAGATTGGAATAGCTCCAGGTATCGGTATTCGAAAAGATTTTGGTTTTTTTGTTGCAAGAATTGATTTAGGATGGCCAATTCACGACCCATCACTTCCAATAGGTGCAAGATGGATATTCCAAAATCATAAAGAGTATTTTGATGAAATTAATAATTTCATAATTAATAATCCTGGTATGAGTGATAATGCGTCCAATAAGATCTCTAATTCTACTCTTCCTTTTACCCCAAGATTAAGTTTCGGTATTGGGTATCCTTTTTAATATTTTTTAAGGTTAAAAAATTTAATATCAGGATGATGTGCATTAAAAGATTCTTTACCATTTATTTCAAAAACACTTGTTATGTATCCAGTTGATGTGATTTTTAAAGTGTATTTTTCACTAGAAGGGGCTTGAATTGAAAAGTAACCGTATTCATTTGTTAGTACACTTTTATTAATTTCAATTACTGTAATTTTTGAATATAAAAGTACCTCTTTTGTCTCAGGGTCTTTTAAATAGCCAGAAATTGTGATATTCTCTTGGCTAAATAAAAAACTAATAGGAAGTAAAAAAAAAGGATTAGATTGATTTTAAGCATTTAACTTTTTTTAAGTTTGAATATTTAACTTAAGAATAGTTAAAAAATTGTTTAGTCCTCTAAAACAGTTAAATTAGCAAATCTTAATAGCAATGTTTTTGCACCTTTACCAGGGAAAAATATGGTTGCTTTTTTATCACTTCCCTGTCCTTCAATTGTCGTTATTTTTCCACTTCCAAATAATTCATGTTTCACATTGAAGCCAACTTTTAGATCGAGAGATAAAGAATCACTTTTGCTTGAAACAGAAGCTTGACTCATAGATTTCATACCTGCTGGTGCAGCTACAGTTTTGTTTAATCCACCTGTGTATGGTTTGTCAAAAGCGGTTGGTCTAGAATTTAACGATCTGCCACCACGTCTTTCAGAAACTTCAAAATTTAAATATTTTTTATCTATTTCATCAATGAAACGACTGGGTTCTGCTGTTACAAGATTTCCCCAAATGAAACGAGAGGTTGCGAATGATAAGGTGCAAGATTCTTTTGCACGAGTTACTGCTACATAAAACAATCTTCTCTCTTCCTCTAGTTCAGTTCTAGAATGTAGAGCCATTTGTGAAGGGAATAAATTCTCCTCTAATCCAACGATAAATACATGTTCAAATTCTAAACCTTTACTCGAGTGAATAGTCATCATTGTTACATGGTTTATTTCTTCGTCACTACTTTGGTCAGCATCAGTTAATAAAGCAACATCTAACATGAATTCAGAAAGTGACTTTTCACCATCTTCTCCCTGTGAAACAGTAAATTCTTTAATACCAGCTAATAATGCTTCAATGTTTTGATAACGTTCTATTTCTTCAGGACCTTTGTCTTTTTCTGCGTGTAAATCTTTTAGTATTCCAGATGATTTAGCAATTAATTTAGCGAGTTCGAAAGCATTCATCGAATCTAATTGAGCACCAAAACTTTTAATCATTGTGGTGAATTCGTAAATCTTATTTTTTGCTCCCTGATTAATTGGTACTGGAAATGCGTTAAAATCACAGATTACATCCCAAATTGAAACGCCGTGTTGGTTTGCTGCTATAATGATGTTCTCAATCGTTGTTTTTCCAATCCCTCTTAATGGATAATTGATTACTCGTTTGATGGCCTCCTCGTCTCTTGGATTTGTGGTTAAACGGAAATAAGCTAAAATGTCTTTAATTTCTTTTCTTTGGTAAAATGATAGTCCACCGTATATTTTGTAAGGGATATTCAATTTTCGCATCGACTCCTCAAAAGCTCTCGACTGCTTATTGGTTCTGTATAGAATAGCGAAATCATTGAATGATAACCCTTTACCTGTTTTTAAATCATAGATTCGATTCGTGATTATTTTTCCTTCTTCGTTGTCGGTTATGCTTCTGATGATATTTATTTTATCACCTTCTTCATTGTCTGTCCAAACATTTTTTTGAATTTGATCTTGATTTCTTTTGATAACACTGTTTGCTGCTTCAACTATGTTTTTTGAACTTCTATAGTTTTGTTCCAATTTAAACATTTTAAAATCAGGGTAATCTTTTCTGAAATTTAAAATATTTTCAATATTAGCTCCACGGAATGAATAAATACTTTGAGCATCGTCGCCAACTACACAAATGTTTTCATAAACTGCTGCCAATTTTTTAACAATTAAATATTGAGCGTAATTCGTATCTTGGTACTCATCTACTAATATGTACTTGAATTTTTGCTGGTAGTGAAGCAAGACATCGGGAAAATCACGTAAAAGTACATTTGTCTTATATAGTAAATCATCAAAATCCATTGCTCCAGATTTAAAACATCTATTTGCATATGCAGCATAGATTCTCATTAGTTCTGGTCGTTTTGTTTGTCGATCTTCTTCTAATATTTCAGCGTTTACGGCATACGCTTCAGGTGAAATCAAATTATTTTTAGCGGATGAGATTCTTCCTAATACCATGCTTGGCTTATAGATTTTATCGTCTAAATTGAAACCTTTGATGATTTCTTTCAAAAGACTTTTAGAATCTTGTGTGTCGTAAATAGTGAAATTGGTAGGGTATCCTAAACGATCAGCGTTGTATCTTAAAATTCGAGAAAAGACAGAGTGAAAGGTTCCCATCGTGATGTTTTTCGCTTCAGAAGTACCGACAATTTTACCGATACGATCCGTCATTTCTCGCGCTGCTTTATTGGTAAAGGTTAAAGACATAATGTTAAAAGGATCAACTCCCTGCTCGAGCATATAGGCAATACGAAAAGTTAATACTCTCGTTTTTCCTGACCCTGCACCTGCGATAACCATTGTTGGACCTTCAATGTTCTCAGCTGCTTCACGCTGACTTGGGTTTAATTCGTCTAAATAACTCATAAATAAAATGTCTAATTTCTAGTGTCTAACAATCTAATGTCTAGATAACACAAAGATATGAAACTACTTTGAAGGATTTTTTTGAATTTTAAACAGATTTTAGCGATTTATAAACAAGAAGAAAAACTTAGTTTAAAATATGGTTTCGAAGGTTTGAGAATAATTTATAGCGGTTTTAATAATTGATCAATTTGAATTTTTAATATGCGTGTCGGGAACTTTGTCTCAATAAAATAGTAAACCTACCTGAAAAGGTGTGATACCTTTTTGGCAAAGTTCCCGATAGGCATAATATAGTTTTAATGTAAATAACTTGTTTTTTATTTAAATTTTAATAAAAATTAAATTTTTGATGAAATTAATAGGGGGTTGTTGAAAAAAAATAGAGTTATTTTTGATTTACCCCCTATAAAATTTATATTTTTACAAAAAAAACAATTTATCATGGCGACAAAAAGAATGCAAGCGTATTACGATGTGTTAAATAGAACACCTAACAATGTTGAATTTGACGGTAAAATTTCTGAAATTTTTGGAGAAAATGTTTTTCATGCTGAAATAATGCGTGAATATTTGCCAAGTGAGGCATATAAATCAATGATGGATTCAGCTAATAAAGGAACTCGTTTGGATCGTAAAATGGCTGATCAAGTTGCTTCATCTATGAAGGATTGGGCGTTGACGAAAGGAGCTACTCATTATACCCATTGGTTTCAGCCTTTAACGGGTTCGACCGCAGAGAAACATGATGCGTTTTTTAAACCAGTTGGACCAGGTAGAGCGATTGAGCGTTTCGATGGTGATTTATTGATTCAACAAGAACCAGATGCATCTTCTTTTCCAAATGGAGGAATTAGAAATACATTTGAAGCCAGAGGTTATACGGCTTGGGATCCTTCTTCTCCAGCTTTCGTTGTAGATAAAACATTGTGTATTCCAACTATTTTTATATCTTATACTGGTGAAGCCTTGGATTATAAAATGCCATTGTTAAAAGCATTGCATTCGATTGATGAATCTGCTACAGCTGTTTGTCAGTATTTTGATAAAAATGTGACTAAAACAGTTGCTACTTTAGGTTGGGAACAAGAGTATTTCTTAGTAGATTCAGCACTGTTTAATGCACGTCCAGATATTATGATGACAGGGAGAGCATTGTTTGGACATACACCCGCGAAAGGTCAACAATTAGATGACCATTATTTTGGTTCAATTCCAGCGAGAATTACTTCATTTATGAGAGAATTTGAAACTGAATCTATTCGTTTAGGGATTCCAGTTACAACTCGTCACAATGAAGTTGCTCCAAATCAATTTGAATGTGCTCCAATTTTCGAAGAATGTAATTTAGCAAACGATCACAATCTTTTATTGATGGATATTATGGAGAAAGTAGCTCGTAAACATAATTTCCGTGTGTTATTGCATGAAAAACCTTTTGCAGGAGTGAATGGGTCTGGAAAGCATAATAACTGGTCATTAGGAACTGATACGGGTGTTAATTTATTAGCTCCTGGTAAAAATCCAAAATCTAACTTACAATTTTTAACATTCTTCTGTAATACAATCAAAGCGATTCATGATTATGCAGATTTATTAAGAGCGTGTATTGCAGGGGCAGGAAATGATCACCGCTTAGGTGCAAACGAGGCTCCTCCAGCAATTATATCTGCTTTTATTGGTTCTCAGTTGTCTTTTACATTAGATGAGATTGAGAAGAATGTGAAAGCAGGTAAAATGACTCCAGAAGATAAAACTGAATTGAAATTGAATATCGGTAAAATCCCTCAGATTATGTTGGATAATACGGATAGAAATAGAACTTCTCCTTTTGCTTTTACGGGTAATAAATTTGAGTTTAGAGCGGTTGGTTCTTCAGCTAACTGTGCTTCTGCAATGATTGTAATCAATACCATTGTTTCTAATCAATTACAAATTTTCAAAAAAGATGTAGACGCAAGGATTGAAAAAGGAGAAAGTAAAGACGAGGCTATTTTAAAAGAACTTCAAAAAATGATTAAAGAATCTAAAAAGATTCGTTTTGAAGGAAATGGTTACGGTGAAGAATGGTTGAAAGAAGCTGAAAAAAGAGGTTTGTCTAATTTGAAAGATACACCAAGGGCTCTACAAGTTTTGGGTGATGAAAAAGTGATTAAGTTGTTCAATGATATGGGTATTTTAACTCCTAGAGAATTAGAGGCTCGTCAAGAGATTGAATTTGAGTCGTATATCCATAAAATTCAAATTGAAGCACGTTTAATTGGAGATATTGCTCAAAATCATATTGTTCCAGCGGTTATTGAATATCAAAATAAACTAATTCAAAATGTTCAAGGTTTGATTTCTGTACTTGGAGATGTGGTAGGAAAAGAAGCTGGTAAGGCACAACTTGAATTATTACTTAAGATTTCTGGACACATGAATAAAATGAAGTCTGTTTGTGATGAAATGTTAGCTGCTCGAAAATTAGCGAACAAGGTAGAGGGAAATGAAGGGAAAGCTATTGCATATTGTGATAATGTGAAAGTTTTCTTTGATGAGATTCGTTACCATGCGGATAAATTAGAGATTTTAGTTGACGATGAGTTATGGCCATTGCCTAAATTTGGTGAAATGTTGTTTACTCGTTAATTAATTGATGTATAGTTGATTATAAAAGCTCTTCTTAGGAAGAGCTTTTTTTGTCTAATAAATTCACTATTTTAGCGTTGTGTAAAAAAAAGTTATGAAAAAAATAGTAGAATTGTTTTTTGTATTTTCATTTTTTTTTAGTGCTTGCGCTCAATTAGAACCGAAACATACGTTTAATGTTGAAGTAGGGATTCCTGTCCCGGTAGCAAATCCATTTTTTAAAGGGGTTATGAAAAGTGTAGTCAATATTTCCCCTTATTATCAGTATCGTTTAAAGAGTTCCTTGGCTTTCGGGGTAGGGGTGAATTATTCACATTTGCAAATTGATAAATTTAAAATCCCAAATGCTGAGCCTGTGAAAGGCGGAATGCATAGCGGTGGAGTATTCTTGAAAGTTAGTCATGAAAAATTTCATAATGAGCAATTTGCGACTGATTTCGGGGTGAAATTTGGATATAATAAAAACTATTTTGAAACAGATTATAACGATACGATTTATGGGAAAGCCCAGACAGTTAACTCATTTTCTGTAACGCCAACTTTAGGTTTTATTTTAAGTGTGGATGAGTTTACATCTTACCGATTTACAATCGCTTATGCCGTAAATAATTTTGGTTTTTCTCCAAGTCGCTTAGGTATGAATACTAACGGTGGGTTTGATCCATCTAAATTTTCAACATTTACCCAATGTGCGATTTTTGGTTTTGGTTTTACGCATTATTTTTCTAAAAATAAACCTACTGATTAATAGTTTGTTATGTTGTTTTTTTAAGATTTAAGATTTATGTTCGTTCAAACAAATTCAATTCAATCTATTCGAGAATATTTTAAGAATAAATTATCTTCCTCATTTTCAGATAATGAAATTAAGTTGATTGGAAATGAAGTTATCAGTCTTCGATTAGGTTTAACTAAAAGTGACTTGATTGGTTCTGATGAAAAATTGCTCTCTGAATCTGATTTACTTTATTTTCGTTCAATTGTGAAACGATTAATGAATAATGAACCATTTCAATACATTGTTGGTAACGCCCATTTTTATGGGTTAGAACTTAAGTCAGATAAACGAGCTTTGATTCCTCGTCCTGAAACGGAAGAGTTAGTTGATTGGGTAAAAACTACCTTTGCTCAAAGTGATGCTGAACTACGAATAGCGGATATTTGTACAGGTAGCGGTTGTATAGCATTGGCGTTGAAGTCACTATTTCAAAATTCTACAATTATTGCTTCAGATATTTCTAATGAGGCTCTTGATTTGGTTAGAGAAAATTGTGAAGTTACAGGTTTAAATGTTGAGGTGAAAAATATTGACGCTCTTGATGAGGTAGGCTACGTTAATGATTTTGAGTTTAATACGTTTGATTGTTGGGTCTCAAATCCACCTTATATTCCAGAGGAAGAAAAGAGTAAAATGGCTGAAAATGTTTTGGAGTTTGAACCCCATTTAGCTCTTTTTGTACCAAATGATAATGCATTGATTTTTTATAAATCAATTTCCAGATTGGCTGCAAAATATTTAAAATCAGGCGGTTTTTTATTTTTTGAGATTCATGAGGATTTATCAAGTGAAGTTGTATTGTTGTTAGAAGAGTTTGAATTTGTAGAGATTGAAGTGAAAAAAGATTTACAAGGGAGAAATAGAATGGTTAAAGCCGTTAAAAAATAATTAATAAATGGATAAGTATCTAGCTAAAAATGAAATAGATCGTTTATCTAAAGTGATAAATGAATATAATGATCTGTATTTTATTGAAAGTAAATCTGAGATTTCGGATTATGATTTCGACATATTATTAGAACAATTACAAGTTTTAGAAAATCAGTTCCCAGAGTTTGCTTATAGTTATAGCCCCACAAAAAGAGTTGGTGGGGATATTTCAAAAAAAATGGAATCGGTTGTACATCGTTTTCCAATGATGTCGCTCTCAAATACTTATTCTGAAGAAGAAATTATCGAATGGGAGAACAGGTTAAAAAAATTAGCTGAAGGTCCAGTTGAATATGTCTGTGAGTTGAAATACGATGGTGTTGCAATTGGGATTCAATATGAAAATGGAATATTAAAACAGGCTATTACGAGAGGAGATGGGACAAAAGGGGAGAATGTAACTGCGAATGTTCGAACTATCAAGACGATTCCTCTGCAATTAAAAGGAGATTTCCCTGCGGATTTTGAAATTAGAGGTGAAATATTTTTTCCTCTTAAAAAATTCTTAGAGTTAAATGAGCAAAGAGTTGATATTGGTGAAGTTGAGTTTGCAAATCCAAGAAATACAGCTTCTGGAACGTTGAAACTACATGATTCTAAGGTGGTTGCGGACAGAGCGTTAGATTGTTACTTATATGGTATGTATGGGTATGATTTACCTTTAGAAGGGCATTATGAAAGTGTTTTAAAAGCGAGCGAATGGGGGTTTAAAACTCCAAGTCCAGATAAGAGAATGATTTACAAAACTGATTCGATTGACGGAATCATGAAGTTTATTCGTTTTTGGGATAAAAATAGAAGTAAACTACCTTTTGAAATAGATGGAATTGTTATAAAAGTCAATGATTATCTTCAACAGCAAGAGTTGGGATTTACAGCTAAGTCGCCTCGTTGGGCAATTGCTTATAAATTTAAAGCGGAAAGAGTTGAAACTGTTTTAGAGTCTGTTTCTTATCAAGTTGGCAGAACTGGAGCCGTTACACCAGTAGCAAATTTAAAGCCTGTTCAATTAGGAGGAACAACAGTTAAAAGGGCTTCGCTACATAATTCTGATCAAATCCAAAAATTGAATCTTTACATCGATGATACGGTTCAAGTTGAAAAAGGTGGAGAGATTATTCCTAAAATCGTTGGTGTTAATTTGGCTAAACGAACTGAAAATAGCTCGAAAATTGAATTTATTGAAAATTGTCCCGAATGCAATACGACTTTAGTTCGAAGAGAGGGTGAAGTGCAGCATTATTGTTTAAATGATATGGATTGTCCGCCTCAAATAAAAGGGAGGATAGAGCATTTTATTGGAAGAAAAGCAATGAATATCGATGGACTTGGAGCTGAAACGGTTGATGTTTTAGTTGAAAAAGGTTTAATTCATTCGTATGCAGATTTATATGATTTAACATTTGATCAAGTTGTGAATTTAGACCGGATGGCAGATAAATCAGCTGATAATTTGATAAAAGGATTAGAACTATCAAGAGAAGTTCCTTTTGAAAGGGTTTTGTTTTCGTTGGGAATACGATATGTTGGTGAAACGGTTGCTAAGAAATTAGCGAAAAGTTTAAAGTCGATTGATGTTATCCAAACAGCTACTTTTGATACTTTAATTGCGGTAGATGAAATCGGAGAAAAGATAGCAATTTCTGTTCAACATTTTTTTATGGAAGAAAGAAATATTGCTATGATTAATCGTTTAAAATTAGCAGGATTACAGTTTCAAATTAAAGAAAAAGAAGGGATTACTGAAGTTTTTAAAGGTGCTATTTTTGTTGTTTCTGGAGTTTTTACAACCTTTTCTAGAGATGAGTTAAAAGAAGTAATTGAAATGAATGGAGGTAGGAATGCATCTTCAATTTCTGCTAAAACGACTTATGTTGTTGCTGGTGAAAATATGGGTCCTGCCAAATTGAAAAAGGCTTCTGATTTAGGCGTTGAAATTCTATCAGAAGATCAGTTCATTCAATTGTTGAAAGGGTGATTTTTTTTATTTTTGTTCTTTGTTTTTGGGGCAATAAAAAAAAGAACAAGACTAATTTAAATATTGATGAAATATTATTCTAATTTTAAACTTCAAATAGATAGATAGCTAGATTTTATTTTGAAAAGTTATTTTTTTGAAGTTTTGTTATTAAATAAATAAACGGTTATTAAAAAATGAACAATATTTTTAAAGGTTCAGGAGTAGCATTAGTTACACCATTTAATATAGATAATTCTATAGATTATACTGCATTAAGAAAATTGGTTCGTCTTCAGATTGATGGTGGAATTGATTTTTTAGTTGTTCAAGGTACTACGGGTGAATCACCAACACTGTCATCGGAGGAAAAACTAAAAGTTTTGAATACGGTTATTGATGAGAACAAAGGGAAGTTGAAAATCGTCTATGGTATTGGAGGGAATAACACATTTCAAGTTGGAGAAAATTTCAAGTCGATTCCGTTAGGTGTAGATGGAATCCTTTCGGTATCACCTTATTACAACAAGCCGACACAAAAAGGAATAGTCGAACATTTCACCTATTTAGCATCTTGTACTAAATTACCAATCATTTTATACAATGTTCCTGGAAGAACTGGTTCTAATATGTTGCCAGAAACTACACTTGAATTATCTAAAATTCATTCTATAGTTGCAGTGAAAGAAGCTTCTGGAAATATGGAACAAATTATGGAAATCATTCGTTTACGACCTGAAGGTTTTGGCGTGTTATCAGGAGATGATGCACTTACAATGCCTTTGATTGCTGTTGGAGCTGATGGTGTTATTTCCGTTGTAGCGAATGCTTTACCAGAAAAGTTTTCTAAAATGGTAAGCGCTTCGATAAATGGAGATTTAGCCACTGCCAGAAAAGAACATTACGATTTATTACCTATTACAAAAATGTTTTTTGAAGAAGGGAATCCTGGGGGAGTAAAAATTGCATTGGCTAAAAGAGGTATTATGGAATCTCATTTACGTTTACCATTGGTTCAAGTATCTGAAAGCTTAAAGCTGAAAATCGAAAATGAATTAAATAATATTTTATAATCATATATTTTAGAGATGTACTTTATTGCGTTTCTATATTATCAATAAATAATAGTTAAAACAAAAAAATGAACGTATACAATTCAATCGTAGAACAAATAAAATCCGCATCAAGTATTATTATTACAGCACATAAATCGCCTGATGGAGATTCTATTGGTAGTTCATTAGGATTGTATCATTTTATCAAGAAATTAGGAAAAGAAGTTGTGATTTGTCATCCCGATCCAGCACCAGATTATTTACTTTTTTTAGAAGGTGTTGAGACGATAAAAACAATGTCAAACGAAAATCTTGAAATTGAACATTTATTTGAAAAATCAGATTTAATTTTTTGTTTGGATTACAATGCCACAGATAGAGTAGGTGAGGGTATGCAGTATTTGCTTGAGAAATTTGAAGCAAAAAAAATTATGATCGACCATCATTTAAATCCTCAAGATTTTGCTTTTATAACTGTTTCAGAGACAAGTGTTTGCTCAACTTCTCAATTAATAGTAGAGTTGATTGAACAATCTGGAAATGGAGATTTGTTGGATGAAAAAATAGGCACACCATTATATCTTGGGATTTTAACAGATACGGGTTCGTTTAGATTTCCCTCCGTTCAACCTAGAACACATGAAATTTTAGCGAAACTATTGCATGCAGGTGTAAAACATTATTTAGTACACGAAACACTGAACGATAACAATACATTTGATAGACTTCGATTGCAAGGATATGCGTTAAGTCAAAAAATGGAAGTGATTGAAGAGTATAATGTCGCTTTAATTTGGTTGACTGCTACTGAATTAGAAAAGTACAATTATAAAAAAGGAGACACTGAAGGATTCGTGAACATTGCTTTATCAATTAAAGGGATGAGAGCAGCTGTATTTTTCGGAGAAAGAGATGGAATAATTAAAATTTCGTTTCGTTCAAAAGGTACTGACAATCCAGTAAATGTTTTAGCGTCTGAAAATTTTAGTGGCGGTGGTCATGCAAATGCTTCAGGAGGAATGAGTGACTTGACTATGGATGAAACTTTAGCGAAAATTAAAGGTTTAATTCCTCAGTATTTTAAAAAATAAAACAATGGAGTTTTTCATTTCTGCTTTAATAGCAATTCTTTCATCAAGTATTTGGATATATTATTTTTCAAGTACAGGTTTAAGTCAAGGGATAAAAAAAGGGTACATCTTAATGATGTTTTTATTGGGTGTTTTTTCTTATTACTTATTTTATAAAGTTGTAAATTGTTTATTAGGTGGTTTTACGATAGATTTAAGTCGTGAATCCGTAAGTCAGTTGTTTATAAGTGTTGTTAAAAATGGTTTAATTGGTCAGTTTATAAAGTTGACCCCAATTTTTATAGTCTATTATTTATTTAGGAATAAGTTAAACCAGCCATTATACGTTCTTCTGTTTTTTTCAATTTCTGTTTTAGGATTTGCTTCAGCTGAAAACCTAAGGTATTCTCTGAGTCATGAGTTTTATGTTTTTGATGAAAAAGTAATTTTAAGAACATTAGGTGAACTTTTTTGCACTTCTATTGTTGCTTATTCATTAATTGATTATAGATTTAAAAGTAGAAAAAAAAAGCCATTAAGAATCGTTTTGTTTATTTTATTAGCAGCAGTGCTACACGGGTTTTATGATTATTGTCTTTATTATGAGAGACTGAATAGTTTAGGTTTTATCGTTACTGTATTTTTATTCTTTTTTGGAGCTTCTGTTTTTGCAGTAACAATCACTAATTCGATAAATATTTCAGAAAACTTTTCTTACGGAAAAATCTATGGCAGCAAGAAAGTAATCAATAAAATGTTGAAATTCTATGCTCTTTTGATTTTATTTCAATTGCTGTATTTAGGTTTTAACAAACAGGTTTTATTCGGCTTTAATAATTTAAAAGATACACTTTGGTTTACAGGGTTGATTATATTTGTTTCAGTTTCAAGAATGAATTATTTAAAAACGATTGAGCTACGTTGGAATAAATTAAAAGTAGAATTACCATTCGGGTTTTATAAGATTGATGTTTTTAATGGTAGAAAATTAAAAAGAAAATTTAAATTCAAGGGAGAAACTTTTAATGAGAAAAAAATTGAAGATTATTACGGGGTAATGTGTAGTATTCATCCACTTTCAAATAGAGATTCTTTTATCACGAAACCTAAATTAATTATTTTAGAGAAAAAATTATTTTTTAAACATGATGAGACTTTTTATTTAATCAAATTGGTTTCTGAGAATTTAGAAGAATATATGTTATTAAAACCTAAGACATCTGGTAAAGATATGGTGAAAAGAAAATATCCAATTGTCGCTTTATTAACGGTTCATCATGTTGAAGATTTTTCTAATTTCAAACTTACGACAGCTGATTTTCAATTTAGAGAGTGGGTTTATTTAAAGCATAAATAAAAAAATCATTAAGTTAACTGATTTTAAATCGGTAATTTTACAAAAAAACAATAATATGTCTCATTTAATTTCTCCTTCAGTACTTTCTTGTGATTTCGCAAACATTCAACGTGATGTTGAAATGATTAATAATTCAACTGCGGATTGGTTTCATGTTGATGTCATGGATGGAGTTTTTGTTCCTAATATTTCTTTTGGATTCCCTGTAATTGAGGCGATTAAAAAGCATGCAACTAAGCCGTTAGATGTTCATTTAATGATTGAGAATCCTGATAATTATATTTTAGAATTTAAAAAAGCAGGTGCTGATATTTTAACTGTTCATTATGAGGCTTGTAGACATCTTCACAGAACTATTCAAGCAATCAAAGAAGCTGGTATGAAGGTTGGTGTTGCATTAAATCCTCATTCACCTGTTTCTTTACTAGAAGATGTGATTTGTGATTTAGATTTGGTTTTGATAATGTCTGTCAATCCTGGTTATGGTGGGCAAAAATTCATTCAGCACGCGTTAACTAAAGTGAAACAGGCAAAAGAACTAATTTTAAAATCAGGATCAAAAGCTTTAATTGAAGTTGATGGAGGTGTGAATGCTTCAACTGGGGCTGATTTATTGAAAGCTGGAGCAGATGTTCTCGTTGCAGGTAGTTTTGTTTTTAATTCTGAGAGTCCAATTAAAACAATAGAAGATTTAAAAAAACTTTAATTTTTCAATTGAAAAATTAGTAACTAATCTCATCAATCTACGTTAGTAAAAGTATGAAGACTTTATTTTTAATTTTGGGTTTATTTCTAATGAGTGATTTAATTGCTCAAGAAGACTCTTTATTGAAAGCAAGGGAAGGGAAATTAGTTATCTTGCTGAATGATTTGCGTTTAGCTACTAAAAATAGTGAGAAAGAGACGAAGAACAAGCTGTTCAAAGAATATTTACTTGAAACTATAAAAATGAAAAATGCAATAAATTTTTCATTTTCGAAATTGAATACAATAGGAACAGTTTCTAGTGATGATAAAAAAATTAGACTCTTTAATTGGAATATTGAGCAAGATGACCAATCTCAAAAATATTATTGTTACATTTTAAGATACGATGACCGAAAAAAAGAGTTTTTAGTTTCTGAATTGATAGACAATTCCTTTTTACTTCCTTCAAAGCCTGATGGTATTTTAGACGGGAAAGATTGGTACGGCGCTTTGTATTATAAAATTATCCCCATTACTAAAGGGAGTAAGCAGATTTATACTCTTTTGGGGTTGGATGCAAATACCACAATGAGTAACATCAAACTCATAGATGTTTTGTCGTTTACAGGTAATGTTCCAAAGTTAGGCAGTCCGATTTTTAAAACAAAAACTGAAACATTAAAAAGAGTGTTTTTTGAGCATTCTGAAAAAGCTTACATGTCTTTGAAATATGAAGACAATTATAAAAGAATCATATATGATCACCTTTCTCCAGAAACACCTAGTATGACAGGGTTTTATTCGTATTATGTTCCTGATTTTTCATACGATGCATTTATTTTAGTAAAAGATAAATGGATATTGCAAGAAGAAGTAGTTGGAGTGAATGGTAAATCGAACGAGAAAATAAATGTTTTGGTTCAAAATAAAAAAACAGGTAAATTAGAAGAGTTTGAAATTAAGGATAAATGGATAGATCCAACCGATTCAAAAGCTGCTGCTGGTGGAAATGTACATGTTGCAAGAACCCCCGAAAGTCCGGTGGACGAAAAAGATGAAAAGGAACTGAAATCGAAGACCAAAAAAACAAAAGAATACAAACCAGATACTTATTCAGCATACCCTTACAGTGAACCTAAAAAGGGTAGAAAAAGAAATAGAGTAGCAAAATAGATCCAATTTTAACCCAAACACTAACAATCAATCAACAAAATCCTTATATTTAGCAAATAAATTTTTAGAACACATGAGCAAAAATATCTATTTAGTATTGCATGATTTCACCGCAGTTGGTGATGCTGCTTTAAATTATGCTGTTAATTTGAGTGATAATCTTGTAAATGTGATTAAACTAATTCATTTAGTAGATGACATGAAGGCTATTTCTAATGCTCTAAACAAATTAGATGAGATAATTTCAAAAACTAATAAGTCAGATAATACTGAGATTATTAGTATTGTCCGAGTTGGAAGTATTTATGAAGAGATTGCGAAAGTTGTAAAAGAAGAGAAAGTAAACTTAATCATCATGGGAACTCATGGTGCAAAAGGAATGCAAAAATTGATGGGAAGTAGAGCTATGAAAGTAATTACGAGTTCTGATGTTCCATTTTTTGTTATTCAAAAAGACACAAAAGCAAAAACGGTAAAAAAGATATTAGTACCAATTGGTTTAGAAAAAGAAAGTTTACAAATCATAGATATAGCAGGAGACATTGCTAGAATGTATGATGCGGAAGTTTCCTTGGTTGCTGAAAAAAGAGATGACCCATTTTTGAGTCAAAAAATAAAAAATAGAATTCTAATAGTTCGTAAACAATACGAAGAAAGACAAGTTAAATGTCATGTTGAACTTCTACCTAGTGAAAGCTCTTACCAAAAGAAAATTATTAATTACTGTGCTGAAAAAGAGATAGATTTAATTGCAATTGCATATCACTCTAATAGTATATTGCCTCAATTCGATACTTTTGCTCAAGATTTAATTGAAAATCCAGATTTACTTCCATGTGTAATAATAAATTCAAAGACAACTTCAACGTTCTCTTTTTAATAAATATAAAATGAAATTAGGTGAATACAATGTTTTAACGATTCTAAGAATTACAACCGTTGGTGCATATTTAGGAGATGAGTTTGATAATGATGTTTTATTACCTAATAAATATTTGACACAGCAAATGTCTGTTGGTGAGGATATTCGTGTTTTTTTATACAATGATTCTGAAGATAGATTAGTTGCTACTACTGAAACACCTGACATTATTTTAAATGAATTCGCTTACCTTCGCGTAAAAGAGGTAACACCTTATGGTGCTTTTTTGGATTGGGGATTGGAAAAAGATTTATTAGTTCCTTTTCGTGAGCAAACCAACAAATTAGAAGAAGATAAATATTACTTAATTTATTTATTATTAGATGCATCGACTGATAGGTTAGTTGCGACTGCTAAAACAAACAAAAGGTTTTCTGTTGATACTGAAGAGGTTGAATTAAATACAGAAGTTGAATTATTAATCTGTGAATCTTTTGATTTAGGTGTCAAAGTAATTGTGAGTGGGAAATATCTAGGTATTATTTATCACAACGATGTAAACAGAAGATTAAGAAGAGGAGATGCTGAAAAAGGATTTGTTTACAATATCCGTGAAGATGGAAAATTAGATGTACGTTTGGATATTTCAGGTCATCTTAAAATAGAACCTTCTGCTGAACGTTTATTTGCTTTAATGAAGAATAGAGATGGTGTTCTTTATTTAACAGATAAGAGTGATCCAGATGATATTCGAGATCAAGTTGGGATGAGTAAAAAAACATTCAAACAAGCTGTAGGAAATCTTTATAAAAGTAAATTAATTGCTTTAAACACTGATTCTATTTCAATTATTTAGTTGGGATAGTTGTTTTTATTGATTCGTTATTAGTCCTCTAAATAACTTCCAAACGAATGAATTCTGGTTTTCCAATATTCTGATTTATTAATTTCAGTAATAATTATTCCTTTTGAGGAGCTAGAATGAATCATTTGTAGTGATTCTTTCGTATTTGATATTATAATTCCAACGTGAGATATTCCAGATCCATTATCGAAAAAAATTAAGTCTGCTGTTTTTGCATTTTTTTGAGGAATTATTTTTGAATTTTTTTCTTGATCGGCGGCTCTTCTTGGTAAAATAACACCAAATTCATTCATTACATAACATGTAAAACCACTGCAATCAAATCCTTTACAATCAATTCCGGAAGGGGCATAGCAAATTCCGATTTGTTTTTTAGCAAATTCAATAATTTCTTTTCTTTTTTTACTTGTAATTGGTCCAGGTTCAATTTTATTTTGTTTGCTATTTTTGATTTCACTTTCTTTGTCGATGTTTGGAATTTTATCAAACAATCCTTTTAATGTTAGAGCCGAACTGTTGTAAAGATCTGTTTTTTCATTGTTTTTCAGTTCGTCTAGCCAAATCTGTAAGTCAGATTTTAAATACATCAATTCTGTTAGATGGGTTTTAATTAATCGTAGCCCTTCATTAGAATTCTGAACTTTTAAATAGATCTCACGAGCTTCTTCTAAAAGTAGGGGATGTTTTTTTAACCAATGTGTATTTTGAGAAAGTTGAAAAATACTTAAACTTTTATAAAAAGAAGGAGTTAATGAAAAGTCATAATCTGGTTTATCAAGCATTCTATTCGCTCTTCGATAAACCATTTTATAATGTTTTTGAGAATAGAGCAATTCAACATTTTTAAAGTCAGATGTTTGACTGATAAATGAGTTTGAAATACACAAACTAAAGAAAAATAAAGTGAGTAATGTTATGTTTTTCATAGTGTTATCTCCAGAAATAGTTTAATTCATCTAAGTTGAAAGTGTCTGCTGTATAACTGATTTTAATGATATGTTTCCCAGGCAATAAGTCTACAAAGTTTTCTGAAAAATGCACTCCAATTTTCTCACTACTTACCCAAAAATCTTGTAAGAAATTAGAATTTTCAATAATCAAATCTAAAGTTTTTTCAATTGTATTCAGATTTTCATAAATTACTTTAAAATCTGCTCTTAATGCTTTGATGTGTTTTTTTGAGGTGTGGGTGAAGGATCTGTTGTGAATCTTTTTATCTGAAGTATTCCATTTAAAATTGACATAAAATCCTTTTTCTCTTTCTTCGACTGTAAGACATTCTGGACATATTTTTTCAACAGAACCTTGATGTATGTTTAATTCTAAAGTAGTTGATTTTTGTAATTTACCTTTAAAATCAAAAATGTCGTATGTTAAATTACAAAGGAATGAATCTGGATAATCTGAAACGAGGTAGTATTCTTCTTTTCCTAATTCTTCAATTTTAGATACTATTGTTACATCACCATAGTCTTTTTTAATTGAATATTGAAGTGCTTTCCAATTTCCGAAATAATCAATACTCGACCAAGTTGGGGCTTGCCAGCAATCGTTTAATTGCCAATATAACGTTCCCATACATCTTGGCATACTAATCCGATGGCTAGAAACTGCAATACTAACTGCTTTTGATTGAGTTAATTGAGAGAAATAGATGAATTCTTCAAAAGTTTTAGGCTTACCATAAAGAATAGTCGCTTGTTTTAAAATCATTCCGTTTCCAACATAACTTTTTTGATGGTGTTTCATTACATTCGAATCTAAATCCCATTCTTTTTTTGTTGAAAAAGTAGCAAGAGTTGAGAATTCTGGAAATGATTGAAACCCATATTCGGCATTGAAGCGACCTGACTTTTTCCCAAAGTCTTCAATTGGGTCTTTTCCGTGCCAAACTCCCCAGTAGTGCATTGTTCCGTGATTGTAATATTCCTCTTTTCCCCAGTTGCTTAAAGGAGAGGTGTGGACATACGGTGAATTTGTGAATTGTGAAATCACTTCTGGAGCTAATTTTTTGAAAAGATTTTCATAATCTGTTTCTATTTGCTTAGCATCGTTCCCGTAGAGATTATATTTTAATTGGAATCCCCAATTTTTCCATGCAACATCTACTTCGTTATTTCCATTAAATAAGGTTAATGATGGATGTGAAGCAATTCTTGGTATTTGATATTCGAATTCACCTTTTACATTTTCTAAAAATGAAGAATCTCCAGGGTACATAGCGCAAGCGAACATCAAATCTTGCCATACCATAATTCCTTTTTCATCACAAGCATCAAAAAATATGTCGTCTGGATAATAACCACCTCCCCAAACTCTCAGCATATTGAAATTGCTTTCAACCATTAAATCAACCATCTTTTTTATGTCTTGTTCTTTTACACGAGTTTGGAAAATGTCCTGAGGAATATAATCGCCACCTTTACAAAAAATAGAGCGCCCATTCATTTTTATAATGTAGCTTGTTCCCCATTGATCTGGTTCAATTATCAGTTCTGATTTCCTAACTCCAAAACGTATTGTTAATGAGTCAATTGTAGTTCCCTTATCGTCAATTATTTTCCATGTGTCAGTATAGAGGTTTTGAGCTCCTTGTCCTCTTGGCCACCATAATAATGGAGATTCTAATATATCGCTTCGACTGATTTGATTAGAGTGTGTTGGTTTGATAATTACATCACCAAATAACTTGCTTTTCCATGTAACACTTTCCTTTATAGGTGAGGTAAAGAAAACTTGAAAATCTAATTTTGCATTTGTTGGATTTAATTCAACTGTAGTACAGTTTTTACCAATAATTCTATTGGTTGAATAAAAATGAATAGTAACAGGTTTTAAAAAACCAATAGTTGTCATTCTTAAAGCCCAATCCCAACCAAATTGAAATTGCGGTTTTCTACAGTAGGAAGCGATTGCAATCTTGCCAACATCATTCGTTGCTGGATAGTGAAATTTTTCGTTTTTATAACGGTCAGCATGGTAGAGTATAGGTGGTGTAAAAATTACTCTTAGGACATTGATTCCTGGTTTCACATTCTTTTTAATTTGAGAACGATAGGGTTTAAAATTATTTTCAGATTTTAAAATTAAACTATCATTTAAGTAAATTGAAGCATATGTGTCTATTCCAGGAAATTCAAGCTCTAAATTTGCAGAATTAATTTGTTCTTTAGTTAATTGAAATTTAGAAATAAATTCCCACTTATGATCTTCAATCCAACCAAATTTATGTTCATTTAATCCATAGAATGGATCAGGGAGTTCTCCAGATTGAATTAAAGATTGTTGAACAGACCAATGGGTTCCAGCTTCAATCCATTGATTTTTCACAGGGTGTAAAAAGCTCCAATTCAATTCAATCTTTTGACAGAAAATGGGATTGAAATATAAGATGAAAAAAAAGAACCAATGAATAAATTTCATAATCGGATATTATATTTTTTTATACTTCAAAGATACTTGAATATGATAAAATTTTGAATAGAAATTGAAAAAACTTATAGTGTTGTTTTAAAATAAAACTTTACTTTTACATCAATGATGAAAAGGTTTATTTTTCTTTCAAGTATTGGTTTGTTTTTAGGGTTGTTTGTTTTTTTAGCATGTGATTTTAAAAAAACTTCCACTTCTAATAAAGCTATTGTTAAAAAATATCTTACTAAAAGATGGGTTTTAACAAATGAAAATGGTGTTTTAGAAAATGGATTGCCTAGTCATGTCATTCTATCACTAGAAGATAATGGTTATTTCCTTGTTTATGATACAATTATTGATAATCGTTTTTTAGCTGCAGGTATTAAAAGAATTCAACCAATTTCAAAAGGGCAATGGAAAATGGAAAAAAATCAGCTTATTTTAAATCATTTACTTCCTAACTTAAGTCATACAGAGATTTTTTTAATTAAGTCTTTAGATCAGAATAAATTAGTTACTATTGATGATAAGAAAATACGTCATATTTATACAAATCTTCATAAATAAATGTTAGTTGAAATAAATCCTAGGAATATTGATAGTCGATTAATAGCTCAAGCAGTTGATATATTGAAAAAAGGTGGGATTATTATTTTCCCTACTGATACTGTTTATAGTATGGGTTGTGATTTAAGAAATAAAAAAGCTTTAAATAACTTAGCTAAATTAAAAGGAGTCAAGTTAAATAAAGCCAATTTCTCTATCATTTGTCATGATTTAAGTAATTTGTCAGATTATGTTAAACACATTGAGAGACCTACATTTAAATTGTTGAAACATAGTTTTCCCGGACCTTTTACATTTATTATGAATGCAACAAGTGAGGTGACTAAAATTTTCGATTCAAATAAAAAAGAAATTGGTATTCGTATTCCGGATAATGAAATTATATTGGAGATTGTTCGGAAATTAGAAAATCCGATAGCTACCACTTCATTGCATAATGATGATGATACTTATTTAGATTATTTTGCTGATCCATATGCAATTTATGAAAAATATGAAGGTTTGGTTGAAATGATTATTGATGGTGGGACTGGTAATTTAGAAGCTTCTACAATTGTTGATTGTACAGGTGCTGTGGCGCAAATTATTCGTCAAGGAATTGGAGTAATTGATTTATGATTCTAATTATTGATTTTGGGAGTCAAAAAACGCCTTATATTGAGCAATCGGTAGATGAGTTTATGGATTTTGAAACTATTGGTTTTCAAGAGTTTACAGAAGAGTGTTTAGTGAATAAAAAAGGAGTTATTTTCTCTGGTGCACCTTTGTTGATTACTGAAATAGATATAGTTCCTTATATTGATAAAATCAAATGGGTAGAGCGTTTTTCTAAACCAGTTTTAGGTATTTGTTTTGGCCATCAATTAATTGGTTTATTATTTGGTGCTTTTGGATCACGTATGAAAGAGGATAGAGATTGGCAAACAATTGAAGTATTTGAAGAGTGCGATTTGTTTGAAAAATTACCTACTGAAATTGATATGATGGAAGATCATTGCGAATCAATATCAATCCCCCCTAATTTCATGTTAGTTGCTTCTTCAGATGCATGCGTTAATGAAGCTATGAAACATTCTTCAAGAAATGTTTTTGGCGTTCAATTTCATCCTGAAGTTTCGGGAAATCATGGAAGGGTTTTATTTGAAAACTTTGTTAAATTGTGTGATAAAGAAACTACTTCTTCTTTCTGATACCTATTTTATGTTTAGTTCAAACATCTTTTTGTCTCCAATAAACCCAGTTAATTTATCCCCAATTTGAATTGGTCCAACTCCTGCTGGTGTTCCAGTATATATTAAATCACCTGTTTTTAAGGTCATAAATTGTGATAGATAAGATATGATTTTATCAATTGAAAAAATCATATCTTTTGTCGTTCCTTTTTGGACAATTTCGCCATTTTTCAACAAAGTGAATTCAAGTGTATTCCAATCAATTTCTTCTTTTGGAATGAATTCTTTTGATATTGGAGCACTGTGCTCAAACGATTTAGCTATTTCCCAAGGCAATCCTTTTGCTTTGCAGTTTTCTTGTAAATCTCGTGCAGTGAAATCAATTCCTAAACCTATTTCAGTATAGTATTTGTGAGCAAATTTTTCTGAAATGTTTTTTCCAACTTTACATAGTTTAACAACTATTTCACATTCGTAATGAATGTCTTTTGTAAAGGATGGATAGAAAAATGGATTTCCTGGTTTTAAATAGGATGTATCTGGTTTTAAAAAGAAGATAGGGGAGGATGGAAGTTCAGATTTCATCTCCTTAGCATGATCTGCATAATTTCTACCAATACAAATTATTTTCATTCTTACTTAAATTTATTTTTTAACGCTTCTAATTTATCTTCAATTGATTCTGATGGTTGTGAAGTTGGTATTGGTTTTTGAACGTGATTGTTTAATTGTTTTCTTTCTTTTGGTTTGTTATCATCAGAAATGGACTCTTTTTTGATTTTTTCCATTTCTTTTTTCAAGCATTGCTTTGTATATAATGGAAAATCTGCGTTGAGCATCCAGCCAAAATAACCAGGTTCTGAAATTGAAATTTCTTTTACAGTTTTACCTTTGTTTTTACCAAAGTTATACATTGCTTCTCCTTCTTCATTGATAGCTAAGCGTCCAGCAAAATCTAATAAGTTGTAGTTTCCAGCTTTTGAGAAATCAGAAAGAAAAGGGATGTTTTTTTCTAACGTTTCATATCTTTCAATTTGAGCTTTTAACACTTCCCATGTCGCAGATGTATCTGCTAACGCATTGTGTGCATTTTCAATTTCTTTATTGCAATAGAACTTATATGCTGCAGCTAAAGTTCTTTGTTCCATTTTATGAAAAATATTTTGAACATCAATGAATTGTCTGTCTGAAACATCGAAATTATTTCCAACTCTTAGTAATTCTTCTGATAAAACAGGGATGTCAAATTTATTTGAATTGTATCCTGCTAAATCAGCATCTCCAATAAATTGAACAATTCTTTCTGCTAGTTCACTAAAAGTCGGTTTATCCAAAACATCAGCGTCATAAATACCGTGAATTAAACTTGTTTCATTTGGTATATCCATTTCTGGGTTTACCCTTTCATTGAAATGTTCTTCGGTTCCATCAGGATGTACTTTTATAATACCAATCTCAATAATTCGATCTTTTGTGATGTTTAGACCAGTTGTTTCTAAATCAAAAATTGCTAGTGGTCGTTTAAGGAATAAATTCATTTTAATATACTCTATTTGGTTTTCAATATAATAAATTCTGTTCTTCTATTTAGTTGATGTTCTTCATCAGAACAAGAAGAAACTTCTTCTCCTTCACAGCCACAATCATTTTTAAGTTTAGATTCACCATATCCCTTAGATATAATTCTTTTAGGATTTGTAATTCTTTTTTTGATGTAATTAGCAGATGCTACTGCTCTAATACTAGAAAGGTTTTGATTAAAATTGGCAGTTCCTTTACAATCAGTATGTGAACCTAATTCTAAATTCATTAGTGGATTCTGTTTAAGTATTTCAACTACTTTATCAAGTTCAAGAGCTGCATCAGGTCTAATTGTAGTTTTCCCAAAATCAAAATAGATTGGTTTGATTGTGATTAATTCTGCAACATCAGTCCCTAAAGTAACTTTTACAATTTTGTCATCACTCAAACGCACCGTCATTTTTTTGCTTTCAGCTAATTTGAAAGCTTCATAAGATAACCCTGTTGTATCTTGAATTGAAATGAATCTCATATTATCTACATCTAGTATAAATTCTCTGTATACTTCATCGTAGTTATTTTCACAACTTGTGGAAAATGAATCTTTAAAAAAAGCTTTTTTATTATTTCCTATTAAATAGCTTGTTTCATAAGTTTTACATGGCTCGATTGTCTTGAAAAATGAACCATCTCTTTCTCTTGGATAAATAGTTTTAATAGATTTATCGTCACAATCAGAGCATTTTATTGAAATTATGATATTTCTAGGGTAGGGCTTGTTGTAAGCTGTTTTTATTACACCCCTTAATCCGGCTATATTTTGCGAACCTAATCCGTCATTTTGAATCTCATAAATATCTTTTTCACCTAAACCTTCTGGTCTAAAAGATGAGTAATATCCTCTAGATCCATCTACTGTTGTTGTAAAATAAATATCATCACCAAATCCATTAATTGGATAACCTAAATTTACAGGTGTTGACCAATTATTATCTTCATCTCTTATTGTTAAAAATAAATCAAACCCACCCATGCTTTCTGGTCCATTACTTGAATAATATAATGTTTTATTGTCTGCACCAATGAATGGCGCATCTTCATCAAAAGCAGTATTAATATTTGGACCTAAATTTTTAGGATCACTCCAATTACCATCTGGTAATTTTACAACTCTATAAATATCTCTTCCGCCAAATCCTCCAGGCCTATCAGAAACAAAGTACATGTTGAATCCATCAATTGTCATTGCGCAGTGTGTTTCCCAATATTTTGTATTAACGTCCTTTTGTTCTAAAGGTTTTACTTGTTGAAATGAATTTGTTTTAAAATCAGAATAGAAAATATCTCCACCTCCCGCATTATCTTGGTAAACGTATATTCTTCTTTCGTCCGGGCTAACTGCAATTGTTGCTTCATTTCTCTCTGGTTCACAAAAACTCAATTTAGTTGGGATACTCCAATTAGTTGTATTAGCAGTTTCTTTATAACTTACATAGATATCTTCTGGATAGTTATTTAATAATTGGTCTTTGAATTTATCTGTTGAACCATCTTGCCATGGTTTTCTAGAAGTAAAATAAAGGGCTTGACCATCCAAAGAAATTACAGGAGAATATTCAGGGTAAATTGAATTTATAGAGTTTCCAATATTTTTAATTTTTGATTTTTTTTGATTTTCAATTAGTCTTAATGCAACATCACATTGAGCAATGTTTAAACTCGCTTTTTTTACAAGTTCTGATGTTTTGTCATTAAAATTAAAAACAACAGTATAAAATTCTTTAGCTTTTTTTATTTGACCATCTAAATGATAACATCTTGCTAGATGGTAATATATGTCATTTGAACAAGTTGTATCTGTAATTGAAAAAAAGTCATATTCAACATCTGATAGAGGAAGTGCTTTTTCAAAATAAGTCATTGCTTGTTTGTAATCTAATTTTGAATTTAACAAAACATACCCTTTTCTATACAAGTAATTAGCATTGTTTGGCTGAAATTCTAATAACCTATCTACAATTATTTCAGCATTATATAATCTTTTCTCTAAAATTAAACTTGAACTTTCAATAATTAATTCAGGTTCGGCGGCTGAACTTGCCATTGTTTTCACCTGTTTATCTGTCATTTGAGAATAACCTAAAAAAGGAGCCAATACTATAAGTAACACTAAAATTTTCATAGTTCTTTTAAAATAATAAAACCCTCAAGAATATATTCAAGAGGGTCTTACGAAAATAAACATTTTTTTGTTATAATTCTCTATTTACATCAAATTGTTCTAAATAATCAGCAACTCTTTTTACAAATTTCCCCCCTAATGCTCCATCAATAACTCTATGGTCATAAGAGTGAGATAAGAACATTTTTTGTCTAATTCCAATAAAATCTCCATCAGGTGTTTCAATTACTGCTGGTACTTTACGAATCGCTCCAAGTGCTAATATAGCTGCTTGTGGTTGATTAATGATTGGTGTACCCATTACGTTTCCGAAAGTTCCAACGTTAGTAACTGTATACGTACCTCCTTGAATGTCTTCAGGATTTAATTTATTATTTCTAGCTTTATTAGCCAATTCGTTAACTCCTTTTGCTAAACCTGTTAAATTTAAACGATCTGCATTTTTAATTACTGGTACTATTAAATTTCCAGATGGTAATGCAGTTGCCATACCTAAATTAATGTCTTTTCTAAGGATGATATTTGTTCCGCTTACT
>Ga0105054_10001615_pt1 | contig 37121 bp, 11 predicted proteins | sample BON02_FD_78091 | JGI IMG/M metagenome (GOLD analysis project Ga0105054, IMG submission 78091) | Freshwater microbial communities from Lake Bonney liftoff mats and glacier meltwater in Antarctica - BON-02 (megahit assembly) | ecosystem: Environmental > Aquatic > Freshwater > Ice > Glacier...
AGGGGGGGGGGGGGCGGCCGCGGAGTCCCCCGCTGCCCAGCTGCTGCCGCTCCCCCTGAGCGCCCCCGCTGCTCCCCCCCCCAAAGAGAGAAAGGGGCGGCGCGACCGGGGCAAAGCGGGGAGGATGGGGGAGGGGGGGGAATAAATGAAGAGAGAAAAAATGGTTTTGGGGGGCTGTCGCTCGAGCGAAAGAAGGAACCGACGAATAAAAAGAGACGGCAACGCGGAATCGCGATTCGCGCGATCGCCTCTCGTCTTGTCCCCTCTCTCGAACGGTGGCGGTGTGCCTACCGCAGCTTGACGGCCACCGTGCGGTGCGCCAGGATCAGCTGGTACTTGCGCTTTGTCTCGCGGATCACGAGCGGCTGCACGCCCTCGTCGCGCACCTCGAAGCCCAGCGCCTCGAGCTCGGAACGCAGAGCCTCGGCGCAAGACAGCTGCGGCTGAGGCGGCGCCGCCGCCGCCGGCTTGGCCGCGCCGGCCGCGCCGGCCTCGTCGCCGCCGGCCGCCGCGGCCGCCGCGCCCGCGCCCCCCCCTCCGCCGAGCCACTGCGACCGGTCCGTGTACTGCTGCATCCACGTGAAGGGCGACGTGAACACCGCCACCCCGCCCGGCCGGAGCGCCCGGTGCACCTCGCGCAGGCAGTCGCGCGGCGAGGGGACGCGGCAGAGCAGGTTTGCGGCCAGGACGCAGTCGTACTCGCCGGCCGCGCCCGGCGCCAGCGCGCCGGCCGGCAGCGCGCACGCGTCGCCCTGCAGGAAGGAGCAGCGCGCGCGCGCCAGGTCTGCGAGCTCGCCCGCGCGGCACGCCTCGTCGGCGGGGGCGCCCAATCCTGAGGAGAAGAGCGACTCGACGCGCGCGGCGCACGCGAGGGTGAGGTCCCCCTCCTCGCGCAGGGAATAGGGGAGGCCGGCGTCGACGCCGCTCGCCCGCACGCGCTCGGCCACGTCGACAAACGTCTGCGAAAGGTCGACGCCGACGGCGCCGCCGCCAAAGGCGGCGGCCATCACCAGGGTCGATCCGCCGACGGCGCAGCCCAGGTCGAGGGCACGGCAGTCGCGGGGGTCGAGGCCCGCGGCGAGGGCGGCCGAGACGGCGAGGCGGCCGCACTTTGCGGGGAACCCCAGCGCCTGCGACAGCAGCGAGCCCGCGGGCTCCGAGGCCAGCGCCGAGAGCGCGTCGCCGGCGCTCGAGGTGCCGAAATGCAGCGAGAGGTACTGCGCCATGAGGTCGTCGGTCTCGTAGCTGGCCTTTGTGGAGGCGGCGCGCGCGGCGTCGGCGGCGAGGCGGTCGGCCATGGTGGGCGTGGAGCTGTGGTTGTTGGTTTGGCGGGAGGTTGCGGGTGGGGGTGGCGCGCGGAAAGCGGAGGAGGAGGAGAGAGGATCCGATCGTGGATATTTGTCGTTTGCGCGAAAAGAGGGTGGGCAGTTGGGGTGACGGCGGTGGTGGCGCGTGGAGGGGCGGAGGCGCGTCGATGTTTGCATCGCGGGGGGATGATGTGATTGGGGTTTGACGGGCGGAGAGAGAGGGTGAGCGAGAGGAAGAAGAGCAAGGACGGCGAAAAGCGGCGGCGGCGGCGGCGGCGGCGGCGGCGGCGGCGGCTTTCGCGTTGCGATCGATCGATCGATCGATCGCAAACAGGGGCGCGCGCTCTCAGTACACCCAAAACAATCGACCAAAAAGCAAACACTCACCGCGCCGTCCTCCGCGCGCCCTGCTTGCTGCAGCACGGCCGGTCGCCCACGAACGACTCGGCGGCGTCCATGCACGTCGTCTCGAAGAACGGCACGCACGGCCGCTCCGACGAGAAGGCCGCGCTCTGCTCGTCGCCGTACGCCGCGCGCAGCGCCTCGCGCTCCTCCTCGCCGCCGGCCTCGGCCGCGCAGCCGGCCACGCACGCCTGCGCCACGCGGAACGACGCGTGCTGGAAAAAGTGCGGGCGGAACTGGTACCGCGCGAACTTGGACGCCAGCTGACCCGTGGAGATGAACGAGCCCCCTAAGACCATGTGGTGGAGGCCGGCAAAGCACGGCGCCGAAAAGTCGTCGTAGTAGGGGTGCGGCCGGAATCCGGTAAAGGCGGCAAAGTGGTCCTCCGCCCACTCCCAGGCGTTTCCGAAGACGTCGCGGTGGCCCGAGGCGGTCGGGGGCAGGGCGTCGACGGGGGACTGGGAGCCGTGGGCGAGGTGGAGGTTGCGGCGCGAGGCGTCGGGCGCGGCCATGGCCGGCGCGTCGTCGCCGAACGACAGGGCGGGCGGCGGCGCGGCCGAGGGAGGAGGCGGGGCCCCGTTGCCGTTGGCGGCGCCGTTGCCGTTGGCGACGCTTTTGCCGTTGCCGTTGCCGTTGGCGGCGCCGTTGCCGTGGCCGTTGGCGGCGCCGTTGCCGTCGCCGTTGCCGTTGACGGCGCCGTTGCCGTTGCTGCTCGGCTTCTTGTGCTGCTGCTGCTTGCCCGCCGTGCCGTTTGCGGGGGTGGCGGCGCCGTTTGCGACAGCGGCGGCGGCGCCGTTGTGGCTGTCCGGCCGGTCGGCCGCGTCCCGCAGCAGGACGTGCTCGGCCTCGGTCACCAGCCGGTACGCCACCCGCTGCCCCTCGCGCTCCCCCTTCCATGCGCAGAAGGCCTTGGCCTCGTGGTAGTTGCAGTCCACGGGCCAGTCCCAGCGCATGTCGACGGCCTCGAACAGCAGGCGCAGCCTGTAGCGATGCAGGCCGGCAGGCCCGTCGGGCACCCAGAAGGTGGGCCACTTGGCGTTGCGGAACGAGCGCCAGCCCCAGCCCTCGGGCGTCCAGTGGCGGCGCTGGCCGTAGCCGCCGGCGCGCACAAAGGCGAGGAACTCTCCGTTTGTCACCTTGAAGGCGGAGACGCGCGCGTCGGCCACGTCGACCTCGCGGCGGCCGTACTCGTTGTCCCACCCGAAGGAAGGGTAGGCGCGCGCCTTTCCCAGGGCCACGCGCGCGCCGGGCACGGGCAAGAGGGGGTTGTGCGGAAAGTCGGCGCCGGCCTTGGGCACGGGCGCCGAGGCGCGGTGGCGCGGCGAGTCGGGGTCGGCCGAGGGGTGGTTGGGCGGGAAGGCGTCGGGGCGGCGGACGCACTCGAGCGGGAGCTGCGTGGGGGGGGAGGGTGTTGTGCGTGCGTGCGCGCGTGTGTGTGTTGTTGTTGGGGGGCGGGAAAAGGAGGAGGAGGGGGGGGCGGAGGAGGAGGAGGGAGGTGAGACAGAGAGGGACAGGGCAAGCGAAGTCTTCTCGCCGCGAGGCAGAAACGACGAGGGAAAACGCTGAACGCCCGAAATCAGCAGATCAAAAAAAGAAAAAGAAGAGTGTCTCACCTCGCGGATCAGGACCGAGCTCGTCTCCAGGTGGATGCGCTCGTGCTCAAAGCCCATGAACACGGCCCACGCGGCCGACTCGTCGTCCGCCACGCCCGACTCGAGGCACGGGTGCGTCTCGATCACGCCGCGGACCGCCGCGTAGGCCGCCCGCCGGTAGGCCTGCGCCTCGCGGACGCCCGGCCAGTCCTGCCTGGCCTGCGACAGGTCGTCCCAGCTCATCTCGTCGACGCCCGTCTCGAAGATGGCCTCGCAGTAGGGGTTTAAACCCTCCGTTAGCAGTCCGGCCACCCGAAACTTGTTCACGTAGAGGGTGGCCGGGTGCGCGTAGTAGAAAATCATGGGGTGGCGCAGCCTGTGGTAGGGCTGCTGGAAAAAGGCGCCGGCGCCGTTTAATGAGGCGAAAAGCACTTCGGTCAGGCACCAGGCGTTGTCGAAATAGTCGAGGAGCTGCCGGCGCGTGAACCCGCGGGTCGGGGGCATGGGCAAGGAGCGGAGGCAAGCGGCGGACGCGTCCCAGCCGGGGCAGTCCTGCGGGCGCGGGCCGGTCCACCAGCCGTCGCCGCGGGGTCCCTCGAGCAGCACAGCGTCGTCGTCCAAGCCGGCGGCGTCGTCGTCGGAGCAGGCGGCGGCGGCGGCGGCGGCGGCGGCGGCGGCGGCGGACGCGGGCGGCGCGCCCTTTGCGGGGCCCGGGGCCGCGGCCACGGCGGCGGGCGAGGGGTCGCCGCCGCCGCTGCCCGTGCCCGACGCGGAGCGCAGCATGCTGGCCAGGTTGAGGCTCGGGTTGCGCGTGGCCATGGCGCCTGTGTTTTTCGTGTGTATGTTGGGTTGTTTTGATTTGGGGTTGTTGGTTTGGTCGGCGCGTGTGTGGGCGGCGGTCGGCGGCGGCGGCGTGGCTGAGGCCGGCATGACGCCGCGGGCGAGCGAGCGCGGCGGGCGCCACGCGACGCCCCGACAGGCCTCGTTCACCGCTTTGCGTCCGAAAAAATGGCGACCAGACGCCGCCGCGATGAATGCGGTTCGAGTCGAGGGCGGTCGACGGGTCGCCGCGCGAGCAGATTCGTCGCGAATGGGCGGCGCGGGGACGCCGAGGCGCTTCGCATGGGGGGCGCGTAGACGCCACAAAAGCGAGAGCCGCAAAAAAGCGAACTGGTTGAACCTCGACCCGCGAACGGTTTCCGGTCGCGGGCCCAATCACGCGGTCTCGATGCGGGAAACACATGCTACCAACCTAGTCTAGCCGTGGGTCGGGACGAGTGCGCTTGGGTCGGGAGGGGAAATGAGCGAGTGGGTGGGCGACCGAGAGAAAAGAGGGCAGGGGAAAGAACTCTTTTTGTGGTTTGCGTGGTGAGCGTGGGTTGGGGGCCCTCCCGTCAGAAGAGGGGTAGGGGGGAATCCGAGGGGCGTTCTTCGCGCGTACGAAAGCAGACTGAGACCGAGCTTCTGCGCAGAGGTCGCCGCTTTGAGTTGCACCGACAGAGAGATTCCTGCCAGCCGTCGTCTGCCGCGCGCGCGCCCCTCAAACCGCTCTTGCCGCCTCGCGCTACCCGCCACCAGTCGTCGCCCGCGCCTTTTTCTGTGCGGCCATTGCGACATCTGCCCCAGCTCCTTTCTTCGGCGGCGCGCGCGCCACCCGCCGGCGCGCCCTCGCCTCCTCGAGGACGGGCGACTCGGCCAGGCCCTCCTGGAGAGCCCATCCGCCGCCAGGGGCGACGACGCTGCCGCCCAAGCGGGGGGCAGCCGCTGCGGACGACGCCGCGCGACGCCGCCGCCGAAGCGGGCCCGACCCCGCCGCCGCCGCCGCCGCCGCCGCCGCGTCCTCCTCCTCCCCGACGCGGGGGGACCACCCGTCCTCTATCGCGCCCGCCTCGATCCGCGCCCGCAACAGCCCGCACAGCATGCCCTGCGCCGCCTCGGGAAAGCGAAACGCCCCGAGCACCCGCCGCAGGGCGGCGGCGCTGTCGCCGGAGGACAGCGCCACGGGCGCCGAATAGAGCACGCCGGCGGCGACGTCGGCCACGGAGACGCAGTGCACGGGCCTGCGCGAGAGGGCGGCGTACAGCAAGGCCTGGTTCCACCACACGTTGGCGCACGAGGGGGCGACGGCGGCGGCAGGGTTGCTGCTGGCGGCGGCGGCGGCGGCGGCGGGGTTGCTGCTGCTGGCGGCAGAGGGGCCCGAGGCGGCGCCGCCCGCGGGGCACTTGATCTCGACCAGGCGGCGGAAGCAGCTCGGCGGGGGGGGATGGAAGGACGCAGACGGCGCCGCCGCGGACAGAAACCCGGGCGCGGGCAGCGACGGCGACGGCGGCGGGCCCTGCCCCCCGCCTCCCTGCGCCAGCAGCGCGCGCCGCCAGCGCCGTGCGGCGCCCCGGTCCTCGACGATCACGTCCGAGCGCGCGCCGACGCCGAGCAGCGCCGGGCTGGGGTCGCCGTCGAGCGGAAAGGTGCACCTGAGGCTGTGGTCGTCCTGGAACGACAGGGAGACGACGGGCGGCGGGCGCCGGGCGCCTTGGCTTTGGTCGTCGCCGCAGCTGACGTCTTCCTCGTCGTCGTCGCCGAACGGTGGTGCTGTGCCGCCGGGGGGGTGGTGCTCGCGCGCCAGCAGCGCGGCCAGGCCCTCGACGTTGGCCAGCAGGCGCGCGTACGCCTCGGGGCGCACGGGCATGGCGCGGCGGGCGGCGGCAGCCGACCCTGCGCGCCTGGGCCGGCGCCCGACGGAGGAGCGGGAGGAGGAGGCGCGCGCCGCGCGAGGGCGCCGCTCCGCGCCCTCGTATCTGCGGCCCCCCTGCTCCTCGCCCTCCCACTCCTCGCCCGCCGCCTGCTCGTCTCCCTCCTCCTCCTCCTCCTCGTCCTCGTCGCGCCCGAGGTACCGGGCGAGCGCCGGCCGCCGCGCCTCCTCGTGCAGCATGGCCACGGCCAGCGCCAGCGTCCACAGCGCGCCGGGCGGCAGGTCGCGGGTGGCGGTGCGCGGGCACAGGAAGGCCTCGACGCTGCGGCGGAGGCGGGGGCCCTGCGCGAACGAGGGGAGCACGTAGGGGATGTGGCCGGGGAGCGGCGGCAGCGGCGGCGGAGGGGAGGCGGAGGCGGAGGAGGGGGAGGAGGGGGAGGAGGGGGAGGAGGAGGAGGGGGCGGGGGAGGAAGGGTCGACCTGGCGCAAGATCGAACCGAACAGGGCCGCAGCCGCCGCGCCCGGGCCGCCGCCGCCGCCGCCCGCCCGGCCGCCGCCCATCTCGCGCGCGCGGCCCTCGGCCTCGCCGGCGGCCTGCAGCCACGCGCCGACCGCGCGCCGTGCGTCCGACGCCAGGGAGGCGCCCGCCCCCGCACCCGCCCCCGGGCCGCCTCCGCCCGCGCCCGCCCCGCCGCCCGGCGCCAGCGCCAGGGCGGCCGCCGCGCGCGCGGCGTCGAGCCGGTGGTTGGCCGCGCGCGCGAGCCGGTTGAGGTCCGCGTCGGCGGCCAGGTTGAGCGCGAGCTCGTCGTCGGTCGGCGGCGCGTGGCGCGCCGTCTCGAGCAAGTAGGCGTAAGAGGCGGCCAGGGGGCTGATTGTGGTGGTGATGCCGCTGCCGCCGCCAACGCCGCTGCTGTCGCTGTCGCCGCCGCCGCTCCTCCCTGCCTCGCCGCCCGAAAAGGCGCCGTCGTGCTTGACGATGCGCTCGAGCAGCAGCTCGGCCAGGCGGCCGGTGACGGGCGCGAGCTCGGCGTGCCGCGACCGCGCGCCGGCGTCGCGAAAGAGCGCAAAGGGGCGGCCGAAGCGCTCGCGCCGGAGCGGGACTGCGGGGGGCGGCGGGCGAGGCAGCGAGGCGCCGCCGTCGCGCTCGCCCGCCTCGTCGGCCCCGCTGCCACTGCTTTGTTCATCGCGTAGCCGCCGGGCCTCCGCGACCGCCGCGGCGTAGCGAACGTGATCGTCAAAGGGAAACGCCGCCCGCGCCGCCGCCGCCGCCGCTGCTGAAGCGCCGGGCGCCTCGCCAACGCCGCCGCCGCCGTCGCCCCCCGACGCCCCCCCGCCTCCTCCCCCGCCAGAGACGGGCGACCAACCCGGAACGACGTCCGAAGGGTGCTCGAACTCGGGCGCGTGCGCGGCGTCGACGCTCACGGCCACGAGGCGCTTGACGGGGTGCTCGTTGCGCTCGGGCAGCGGGGTCAGGGGCGGCGAGAAGGACGCCGGGCTGCCGGGCACGGACCGCACGGCCTCCGACAGCGCGACGTGCAGAGGGCTGGCGCCGCCGGGCGCAGAGGCAGAAGCCGCCGCGGGCGTCGCCCACGCGCACCAGGCCAGGCGGCGGCCGCGTGACACGCCGCCTCCGCCGCCGCCCGTCTCCCTTTCTACCCCCGCCGCCTCCGTGCCCGCGACGCGCGGGTCGTCCGAGTCGAGCCGCACGCGCGACGCCAGGTAGGCCGACGGGTGGCCGTCGCGGAAGCCGACCGCCAGGTACCGCTCCGAGCGCGTGAGCGCCACGTTTAGCATCGACGCGTCGACCAGCGCCTCGGCCCGCCCTGCGCGGTGGCGCGCGGGCAAGGCGCCCGAGGAGGCGTCCAACAGCAGGACGGCCCGGTGTCCGCGCCCCTTCTCGCCGTGCACGCTCACCATGGGCGTGCGGCCCGCCGCCGCGCCCCAGTCGATCGTGAGCGTTCCGACGTCGAAGCGCGTGCGAAAGTGCACGGCGGCGTCTGGCGTGGCGAACCCCAGGCGGCGGTACAGGTCGCAAAGGCGCGGCTGCAGCTGCGCGAACACGGCGTTGTGGTTGGTGGTGGTGGCGAGCACGGCGACGTGCTCGGGCCGCAGCGCGCGGTCGTGCGCGAGCCAGGCCGCGACGACGGCGCAGGCCTGCGACGCCACGACCGAGGCGGTGGTGTTGTCGCGGCCGTACGGGTGGGCGAAGAAAAAGGGGACGGTCGAGTCGGCGCCGACGGCGGAGCCGCTGTGGTTGTTGTTGTAGTCGTTGCGGCCCCCGTCGTTGCGGTTGCCGTCGCTTGCAAACGACGGCCGAAAAGGCGGCGGCGCCAGCAGCCTGGGCGCCCCGTACAGCCGCTGCAGCGGGAGCATCACGGCGTTGACGAGCGCCAGGTGTGACGGCGGGCAGCGGTGGCACACGGCCATGTCGTGCCGCGAGAAGGCCGGGAGGGCGTCGGCCCAGGCGTCGAGGGCGTGGCGGCCGCGCGGCTGGGGCACCTCGCCGCCCGCGACGACGATCGTCGGGGGGGCGGCGGCCTGGGGGGCGGCGGCGGCGGCGGCGGTGCTGACAAAGGCGGCGCTCGCGGGAGCGGCGGCGACCGCCGCCGCCGTCGTCGCCGCCGCCGCCGCCACGACGGCCGGGCCCCTGCGCGCGCCCGCCGCGCCGCCCACGCCCGCGTGCAGAGGGCCGCCGCCGCCGCCGCCGCCAGCTGCGGCGATGCCGCCGGCTGCTGCGCCCGTCGCCGCCGCGGCCTCTACCCGTCGCGCATCTGCCCGTCGCGCCTCTGCCGGCGCCGCCGCCACCCCGTCCCCTCTCCCACCCTCTTCCCCGGCCTCGGGCAGCGGCTGCACCGACCGGTCAAACACCGTCTGCAGCGGGTCACCGACCAGCAGCGTGCGCACGCCGCCGCCCCCCCCCGCGCCGCCGCCGCCGCCGCCACCGCCGCCGGGCCCCAGCGCCCACGCCGCCAGCAGCGCCACCTGGTCGGGCTCGAGGTCCTGCGCCTCGTCGACCAGCAGCAGCGCCGCGCGCGCGCCGTTGGCCAGCCGCGGCGCCGCGGCCGCGCCGCCCGGCCCGCCCTGCCTCACGGCCTCGAGCAGGGCGCGCGTCTTGAGCCGGAAGCTGTCGCCGCGCGCCATGGCCAGCGCGCGCCGCCCCGCGGCCGCCAGGTTTGTGTGCACGGCCGCGTCGAAGTTGGCCACCTCGATGAAACGGCGCCCGCCGTCACCGCCGCCGCCGCCATTGCTCCCACGCTCAATGCCGCCGCCGCCGCCGCCGCCCGGAATCGCGCCGCCATCTGCGCCGGCGCCGGCGTCGGCGATCCAGTGCGACTTGCCGCGGCGCTCGAAGCGCAGGGCGGGGGCATCGCGGCGCAGGCGGCCGAGCACCTCCTCGGTGACGGAGGAGATCTTGGTCAGGATGAGGACGCTGCCGCCGCCGGGGGCGAGCGCTGCTGTCGCTGCTGTCGGTGATGCCGTTGCTGCTGGCGTCGCCGCGCCTGGATCCGTCGCCGCCGCCGCCGCCGCCGCACGAGGCGGCCGTGGCCCGTACAGCTCGCGCAGGGCGGCCGCGACGAGCGTCTCGGTCTTGCCGCTGCCGGCGACGGCCCACACGACGCGGTGGGGCGCGGGGTCGTCGACGGCGGCGCGCTGCTGCGGGGAGAGGATGGGGGCGTCCGAGGCGGCCGAGGAGGAGGACGCGACGGTCCGACGGGCGGCGCCGGCGAGCGCCGGGCCGACAGCGCCGCCGCCCGGCCCCGGCCACGCGCGCCGCGGCCGCGCCGCCCCTTGGCGCAGCAGCAGCAGCAGCGGCAGCAAACCGGCAAAGTTGCACGTACGGGCGCCCGCGGGCGGTCGGTGCGAGTACTGCGCCGGGGCCGGGAGCGCGCGCGCGTGCATGCGCGCGCCTCGATTCGAATTGTCGTCCAACGACGGAAGGATGAGGCAGGTGGTCGAGACACAGAGAGAGAGAGAGAAGCGGTTTCTTCGGCGATCGTCAATCCGCGGGCGCAAAGGGATTCCAAACGAAGGAGAGGGGGTGTCTAGAGGTCGACTGGTCAAAGTGGTGGTTGGCGGGCTCAGAGCACCTTTTAAAAAGGCCGATCGATCGTTTTCGCGAAAGCACGCCGAGCGCGACGGCGGAACGCGGTTTCGCCGAGAAATTTCTCTGCCCTTGAACAAGCGGCGCTTCGGCGAGCACGGCATTGCGACCCGGACTCCCAAGGCGCGCCTGCCAGCGCGCGTTCAGACCGCAAACGACGCCGACCGGGGCGAGGGCAGCGACGCGGGCGCCGCCTCGGCGTCGCGCAGCGGGACCAGCGCGCAGTCGTCGCCGCCGCCGCCGCCGCCGCCGCCCTCGCCGTCGTCGTCGTCGTCGTCGTCGTCGTCCTCCGGCAGCGGCCGGTCCCCCGCGTACCGCGCCCACGCCACCGATCCGGCCAGGTAGTGCGCTGCCACCAGCCCGAACACGCACGCCCACGACCCGCCCGTCCACCGGAGCACCAGGCCCGTGAGCGGCGTGGCCACCAGCCCCGCGAGCGTGGCGGCCGTGTTGCCGGCGCCAAAGACGGCGCCGGCGTGCTTTGGCGCCACGTCCAAATGGCTAGCGGATACGCCGCCGAGCGACAGCGCCGACAGCGCGAGGCCCACGGTGACGGCGGCGCTGGCGGTCCCCGCGTCGCCCGCGGCAAGCGGAGACACGGCCACGAGCAGGCAGGCGGCGGGGCCGAGCATGCCGGCCAGCTGCAGCGACACGCGCACGCGGCGGACGGCGGCGGCGCGGCGGTTGGCGGCCGCGGAATAGGATGGCGGCGGCGGCGGCGGCGGCGGCGGCGACGGGGACAAGAAGGACGCGCCGCCGCCCCACGATCCGCCGCCGCCGCCCCACGCGCCTCCGTCGCCGGACCCGTCGCCGCTCCACGCGACGATCAGCCTGTCGGCCAGCGCCCCGGCCCCCAGGCCCACCACTCCCTGCAGCACGTAGGGCGCCAGCGTGTATCCGCCTAAATCCGCCATGGCGACGCCGTACCGCTCGCTGTAGAACGAGGGGAGCCACGTCAGCAGGCCGTACATCCCGTACGACTGGCAGTACTGGCACGCGGCGATGGCGCGGACCTCGGGGCGCCGCCACAGGCGGCGCAGGGCCGAGGGGCGCGCGGGGGGGCGGGGAGGGCCGGGGGTTTGCTGGGCGGCAGAGGCGGCGGCAAAGGCGGCGGCGGCGGCGGCGGCGGCCGGCTTGCTCTTGGCGGCAGCCGCGCCCAGGAGCGGGGACGCGGCCGCCGCCGCCGCCTCGTCCAACAGCTGCCGAGACTGCCTCGCCCCGGCCGCGGCGCCCCGCCGCCTCTCGCGCACGGGCAGCCACAGGGGCAGCCACACCAGCGCCGCGGCGCCAAACAGGTGGAACACGGCCGGCCAGCCGAGCCGCGTGATCAGGGGCGGCGCGAGGCCGAACGCCAGCGCCGTGCCCGCGTACGAGGCGGCGGTGGCGGCGCCGACGGCAGTCGACTGTCGGTCGCGCGGCACGTTTGCCGCGATGAGCGCGTGGATGGCGGGGAATGCCACGCCCTCGCCCACGCCCAGGGCCGCGCGCGCCGCCAGCAACGGGAAGGCGCCGGCGGCGGCTGCCGCGGGTGTCAGCGCGGTGAAGAGGGACCAGAGCGCCACGCCCGCCGCCAGCACGCGCTTGCCTCCGTGCCGGTCGGCCAGAGCGCCGCCGAGCACCTGCGTGGCGGCGTAGCCGGCGAAAAACGCCGACAGCACGACCCCCTTGAAGGCGCTGTCCCAGCCGTACTGCTCCGCCATGGGCAGGATGGCGGTCGACAGGTTGGCGCGGTCGGCGTAGCAGAGCGCGACGGACGCCGAGGCGAGGGCCACGAGGGTGCGCCATTCCGTCGGAGGCGGCGGCGGCGACGGCGGCGAGAGCGGCGGCGGCGGCGGCGCGGAAACGGCCGTTGCTGATGTCGCTCCTGATGCTGTCGCTGCTAATGATGCTCTTGGCGGCGACGCCGGGGCGCCGGGGAGGGTGGGCGGCGAGGAGGTCGCCGAGGCCGAGAGGTGGGCAAGGGGGGCCCTGGCAGAGGGCGGCTGGCCGGTCGAGTGGGAGGAGGAGGCGGCGGCGGCGGGAAAGGCGGCCGCGATCGCTTGGCGGAGGCGGTGCGGCGGCGGCGGCGGCGGCGCGGCGGCCTGCGCCTGGGCTTGGGCCTGGAGGTGCTGGCGCCGGTGGTGGGGCTGCTGGTAGGGGCCCTCGACGCTGAGGCGGCCGCGCGGAGTGGCCGCGCCCGAGGCCGAGGCCGAGGCGGGCGAGCTGCTGTTGACGCCGCCGGCGATGGTCGACGGGCCCATGGGGCCTGAGGAGGAGGAGCGGGGCGAGCGCCGCGGGTCGGCGGCGGCCGCGGCGGCGGCGCGCGCGCCGGGCGGCGCCGCGACGCGGGCCCGCCGCGGGAGGGGCCGCCGCGGCTGCTGCGGCGCGCGCGGCGGCTGAAGGGTGGCCGTCCTGGTGTCGATGCGGACCGCCCGGAGCATCGGCTGGCCGCAAGTGGGGGCAGTAGATGGTTGTGGGTGTCGTTGGTCGCGGAAGAGGGGGAAGGAGGAGGAGGAGGAGGAGGTTTAGGGCGAGGTCTGGCACGACAGCGCAGGAGGGGGGGATACGGTGATTGCGTGATAGGCGGCACATCTGTCGCGAGGCAGAGGCGGGGCCCTGTCTATTGATGCAAAGAGGGAGGGGCTGCCCCTCAGGGGCGGGCCCGTCGGCGACGGCGCGCCACGCCGGACCCCGGTTCCCGGCTGCGCTCGCTCGCTTGCTCGCGCGCTCGCTGCTGCGCCGCCAACCTCCGCCTCGTTGCCCTGTCGATCCGTCACTCCGCCGCCGCCCACGACGACGCCGTTCGACGCGCGCCGTGGTCACCGGCTCGCTCGTCATCCTCGTGCCCGAGGCGCACGCTCATTGTCTCCGTTTAGCGCTTGCAAGCATAAACGGCTCACGCCTCGTCCTCCGTGGCCCCCGCCGCCGCCGCCGCCGCTGCCGCGACCGCCGCCAAGCCGCCGCTAGAGGGTGGAGCAGCCGCCCGCCCCCGCCCGTCCCCACCCTCTTCCCCGCCCCCAACCCCACCGGCCCCGTCCGCGCTGGCGCCGGCGGCGGCCGCGGCGGCAGCCTCGCGCAGCCGCAGCAGCGAGCGCGCGACCGCGGCGCGCGCGTCGGCCACGTCCGCCTGCAGCGCCTCGGCCGACAGGCTCCGGCTCGTCTTCACGTGCCGGAGCGTGGCGTCGAGGCGGCGCAGCAGTAGCAGCGCGCGCGAGCACCAGTGCGCGGCCTGGCGCAGCGTGGGGGCCACCGCCGCCGCCGCCGCCGCCGCCCCGTTGCCCGCCCTCGCCGCCGCCGCTGCCGCCGCCGCCAACGCCGCGTCCACGTGCCGCCGCGTGAGGACCGCTGCGACGCGCGCGCTCGCCCCTTGGACGTGGCGTGCCCACGGCGTGGGAGCGGGCGGGCAATCGAGCTCGTGCATGAGCGCGAGCAGCACCGTTCTCTCGCCCTGGAGGTCGCCAATAACCGGGCCCGCATACGGCGCCCCCCGCTCGGAGGCGCCGCCGCCGCCGCCGCCGCCGCCGCCGTCGCTGCCCGCTTCCTCCCCGCTGTCCTCCTCCACGCCCTCCTCTTCGTCCCCGCTGCCGGCGCGGCCGGGCCCCTCGGAGTCGTCGCGGCGGCGGCGCCTCCGCCGCCCGCCCGCCGTCACCCACGCGTCGCCCGAGGAGGGCGACGGCGCGAACGCTCGCTCGAGGAGGGAGAGCAGCGCCACGCACCAGGGGCTCTCCGCGCAAAACTGCCCCAGAGTGACCCTGACGTAGTGGGCGAGCTCGGGGGGCGCGCCGAAGCACCTGCTGGGGGGTTCGTTGTCGCCGCTGTTGTCGCCGTCGCCGCCGTCGTCGATGCGCCCCTCTGCGCTCAGCAGCAGCAGGCCCGCGATCGCCGGCAGCGCGCGGCGCTCGGACAGGGCGGCGGCCAAGACCGGCGAGGCGGAGGGGGTCGCGACCGAGAACGTGACGAGCAGGCGCGCCGCCGGGTTCACGACCGAGCTGCAGTACTGTCCGAGCCGCCCGCGACCTCCCCGGATGCCGCCGGCGGCCGATACTGCTCCGAAGCGGTGGGCGGTGAGGAGCGCGCGCCACCGCGCCGAAGACCGGGCCGCCGGCCCCGCCTCGTCGTCTTGGTCTCCCTCCTGCGTGTCCTCCTCCTCGTCCTCCCCCGTCCAGTCGTCGCTCTCGTCCGCGTCGGCGTCCGCGCCGACGTCGGCGTCGGCGTCTCGCCCGGGCAAGGACCCGGCGGGTAGCGTCGCGCCGGCGTTTCCGGCGATCGGGGGCGCCCCATCGGCGAGGAGCGCATCGAAGGCGCCCGGGTCGAACAGGTGGCGGGCGTCGCCGATGGCCGAGCAGAGGGCGCCGAGCACGTCGCCCCCGGGGCCGCGCGGCGACCGCACGGGCGCCCCGAGGGCCGCGGCGATCGCCGCCGCCGCGCCGCGATCGCCGGCGGCCGCGATCGCCGGGCCGCGGGCCGACATGAGCTCGGGGAACAGCGGCGGGCAGCCCTCGCCGACCGGCGCCAGACGCTCGCCGAGCACGTGCAGCAGCACGGCCGCGCCGAGCGCGCCGCGTGCCGCCAGCCCGGGCGGCAGCAGCTGGGGCTCGTGCGCGTCGCCGGCCGCCGATACCGGCGCCGCCATTGGCGCCGCAGTGGGGCCGCTCCGGCCGTCCGAGCCCTGCGGCTCAGTGTCGAGCGCGGGCGGCGGCAGCGGCGGCGGCGGCGGCGACCACCCGAGGCGCAGGAGGGACCCCGCCCCGCGGGCGATGGCCAGCGTCGCCGCCGAGACGTGCTCCAGCAGCAGCAGCAGGCTCTCCGCGCGCGCCTCGGCCGCGGGCGCGCCTCTCAGCATGGCGGCCAGCGCGACGGCGCGCATAGTAAAGGCCTGGTCCGGGCCACCGCCGCCGCCTCCGTCGCCGCCGGGAGGCCCGCCGCACCCGAGCGGCAAGCTGGGCTCCTGGGGCCGCAGCAGCGCGCGCGCGAGGGGCGCGCCGCAGCAGCCCCGCAGCAGCAGAGCGCTCGATGCGCTTCTTCCGCAGTAGTCCGTCGCGTAGGCGATCAGCACGGCGGCCAGGAACGACTGCCTTGCGCGCGCGCCCGCGGGCAAGACGGCCTCCTCCCAGCCGCCGCCGGCCCCGCACGGAGACCGGGGCGGCAGGGCGTCGGCCACCCCCGCCTCGCCCGCCGCCACCCTGCCCAGGGCGGCGCCGACCGCGGGCCGCAGCGCCAGGGCCTCCAAGTTTTTGACGAGCGTGTCCCGGAGCGGCCCCCCGAACGGTGCAGTGCCCCTCGCTTGGTAAGCGAGCGCCTCGAGAGAGACCGACGGCCTCAGCGGGGCGGGCCACCGGCGCCGGCCGCCGCTGCCCCCGCCCCCGCCGCCACCGCCACCGCCGCCGCCGCCGCCGCCGCCGCCGCCGCCGCCCCCGCCCCCGCCGCCACCGCCGCCGCCGCCGCCGCCGCCCCCGCAGGGGCCGCCCGCGCCCGCAGGGACCAGCGCGACCACCGCAGATCCGTCGGGCAGGACGCCGACGACGGGGACGACGCACGCCATGACGTCCCTAACCAAGGCGGGGGCCGCGGAGCCGTCGAACCCGGCGCCGGCGGAAACCAAGTGAACACGCATGGCCGCGGCAAGCTCCCCGATGGCGGCGTCTTCGTCCATCGACGGGCAGACCGGGCGGAAGCACGCAAACGGGTGGAGCGCGCGCCCCGGCGTCGTCCGCGGCTGCGTCCGCGCGGCCTCCGGGGGATCCGGGGGGCGGCCGGCCAGCCAAGCGACCGGGGCGCGGCCGAGGGTCCGCCGCCGCCGCCGCTGCCGCCTGTCGTTCGCCCCGTCCTCGGCCCCCCCGGCCTGCTCTTCCCCCCGCCACCCCGCTTCCTCTCCCAGCTCGTCGCCCGAGCTGCCGTCGGAGAGCGAGTCGTCCGACGACGACGACGACCGCGCGCGGAGCGACGGCGCGGCAGGGTCAGGCGGCGCCGCCCCGCTCTCCTCCGCGGCGGCGCGCGCCTGCGCCTGCGCCCGCAGCAAGGCGAGGGCGAGGGGCACGGCGGCGGACGCTGTGCGGAGCGACTGGCAGAGCGACCAGAGAGCAAAGCGCGCGCGCCGGCTCCAAAAAAAGGCGGCTAGCGAGGCCCTCGGGGGGCAGGACGAGCGCGGCCCGCCCGCCGGCCGGCAGCCACGCCCGTCGCCTCTGCGGCGGCGGCAGTAGGGGCAGCAAGCAGCGCCGCTGCCGTCCTCCTCCTCCGAGGCGCGCGCCTCGGCCTCCAGCGCGCGCGCGACCCCGAGCGCCAGTACGACGAGGGGCCGGACGCTCTGGACGTCCTGCGTAGCAGGAGGTCGCGGCAATGCGTCGGCACCGGCGTCGGCGTCGGCGTCGGCGTCGGCGTCGGCGTCGGCGTTGGCGTCGGCGTCGTCGGAGTCGGGCGCCGCCCAGACCGCGAGGCCGGCGGCCACGACGAGGTCGGCGAGCAGGAAGCGGCCGCGGCGGCCGTCGCCGGACGCGGCGGTGGCGGCGGACGCGAGCGCGCGCACAAGGCAGGGGTCCCGCTCCTGCTGCCGGTGGTGGTGGTGGTTGGGCGGCGGCGGCGGGTGAGGCTGCTGCGGCGGCGGCGGCGGCGATGGCGGGTGCGACTGCGGCTGCGGCGGCCGCTCGGGCGCGGCCGCGGGCTCGGGCTCGGGCGGCTCGTGCACGCCGAGCAGGGGCCACGCGTCGCGCCCGCCGTTCGCCGCCGCCACTTTCACGACGAGCTCTGCGCCTTCGGCGAGCGACCTGAGCGCGGCCGCCTCGGCGTACGCGCTGCCGCCGCCGCTGCCGCTGCCGCCGCTGCCGCCGCCGCCGATGCCGCCCGCGGCGTCGTCGCCGCCGCCGTCCGCCGCAAGCCGCGAGCGGCGCAAGCAAAAAGCGAGGATCGCGGCGTCCGCCGCGCCCCCGCCCGGAAATGGCGAGGTGATCGCATCCCACACTGCGGCGACGGCGCGGTGCCCTCGGGCGATGGCGATGGGAATGCGCTCGCGCTCGCGAGTCCGGAAGGCTTCGTCGGTCCTGAAGGGAAGCTCGGGCATCTTGCGCGCGGGGTCGCGGGTCGCGGGTGGTGTCGTCGCAGTGCCACTTGCGGCCTCGTGGTGGTGGTCCGTGTCTCACGCGGCGGCCATGCAACGACGCCGCCGCCGAACTGGGATGGCCATACTTGCGCCGGAGAGGCGTTACTGGTGATTGTGGCGCGCGAGCCGTGTGTGTGCAATCAACCACGGGACGAAAGCGGTTGTTAAGGGCGTCGGCGTCGGCGTCGTCGTCGTCGGCGGCGGCGTCAGATGCACCTCTTAGTCCGTGTGCCCGTCCAAGAGCAAGCACTAGACCACGTTTAACAGGTGGGACCGTGCGGACGCCCATCGCTGTGCCACCCATCTCGCCTTTCCCGGGGAAAGTTTCCAACCACTTGCCGCTGCGCACAGGGCGAGGGCGCGTTCCCAACCCCACCCCACCCCTCTCTCTCCCGGAACCGATCAAAAAACCACCACACCCGCGGACCCCTGATGTCCCGTCGCCCCTTCGCCCCTTCGCCCCCGCCCTCCCTACTGGCGACCGCGCCGCCGTCCCCGTCGCCATCGCAAGTGGGAGCGGAGCAGGCACCGACAGCCGAGGCAGCACGAGCAGCGTCGTCGCGGATCGACCCCGCCGTCGGCGGCCTCCTCCGCCCCGAGAGCGGCGCGCCGTTGCTGGCGGCGTCGGAAGCTTTGCGGCTGGCGCGGACGGCCGCCGCCGCCTCGGCCGCGGCCGCCAGGTGCGCGCTGGACCACGCCCTCGCGCACGACGCGGCGGCGGCGGCGCTCGAGGCGGCGGCGCGCGAGGCGGCTCGCAGCGGGGCCCGCCTGCTCGACGAGGCCGCGCGCATGCGCGCGGGCGCGCTGCCGGCGCTGCGGGTAGCGGCGGGCGCCGCCGAGCGCGAGCGGCGGCGGCTCGAAGCGGCGGCGGCGGCGGCGGCGGCGGCGGCGGCACCAGCGGCATCGGCGGGAGGAGGACGGGGGCGCACGACAGGGGGAAGGGGGCCAGGCGCGCCAGCAGTGGCGGCAGCAGCAGGTCCCGCCTCGCTGGCCGCCGCGCTGCGGGCCGCCCTCGACCGCCCGCCGGCGCCGTCCGCCGCCGCCGCCGATCGGAGGGAGGCGGGCGTCGCTTGAGAAATTTCGTCCCGTTTGTTTTTCATTCCCTTTGATTGTTGTTCACGCAGCCCAACTAATGAATAGGACGTGTTGCAACAAATCTACTCGCTGTCGATGCCGCTGCTCGCGCCGCTGCTGCTCATCCCCGCGGCCTCGACGGCCGCGCGCAGCGACGTCGACGAAGACACGCCGGCGCCGCCCGCGAGCGCGAGCGTGCCGGCCCCCCCGCCGCCGCCGCCGCCGGCCGGCGGCGAGGACGCCCGCCCCACGCCGCCCGCCCCTCCGCCCGCCCCCGCCGCCCGCGCGCGCGCCGCCCCCGCCGCCGCCACCGCCGCCGCCCGCCGCCGCGCCGCCCGCGCCGCCTGCGCCTGCGCCCGCGCCTGCGCCTGCTCCGCGGGCAGCAGCAGGTACCCCAGGCCGAGCTGCCCGAGCGCCGCCCGCACGGCCGGCTGCGCGGGCATGGCCTCGGAGAGCGTGGTCAAGGGGCCGACGGCGTCCGAGTGGAAAAGGCGGCGCTTGATGGCGTCGTCGAAGGCGAGGACGGTGACGAGGTTGGCGGCCGTGAGCTTGGCGGCGAGGACGAGGGCGTCGCGGGTCGGGTGGGCGTCGTCGTCGGCCGGGGCGCCGGGGAGCGCCCACGGTGGGGCGCCCGCGCCCGCGCCGCCGCCCATGCCCCCGCCGCCGCCTGCGCCGCCTCCGCTGCCCCCTCCGCCGTGGCTGGCGGCGCCCGCGGCCGCGACGCGCGGTCCGGCCGGGCCGCACGCGTCGACGGCGCGGCGCAGGGCCTCGGCCTGCTGCGCGGCGGGCGGGAGCGACGCGATGGGAGGGGGCGCCGCCGACGAGCGAGGGGAGCAGGAGGAGGGGGGGCCAAAGCCGGATGCCGCTGCTGCGCCGGGCGGCGGCGTGTCCCCCGGCAGGGGGAGCCGCAGCACGGCCACGACCGCGTCGACGATGCCCGCGGCCACGAGCGCCTCGCGGTGTCCCAAAGACAGGCCGTCGAGCGCCAGGAGGGCCTCGTACCGCAGCTCGAGCGGCGGGGCATCGGCCGCGGCAGCGCCCGCGCAGCCGCCCCCTGCCGCCGCGGCGCCCGGGACGGGCGGCGGCGACGGCGCCCCCCCTGCGGCAGCAGCAGCGGCCGCAAGAGCAAGCCCCCCGCCCTCGTCCGCGGGCGCCGTCGCCCCGCCCGACGCGCGCGCCCCTCCGTCGCCCACGACCATGGCCACAAACAGCGGGATGCCGCCGAGGGCGATGAAGGCGTCGGCGACGCGGCGGTCGAGCAGAGAGAGCGCGCGCAGCAGGCGCACGGCGACCAGGGCAGCGTGGGCGCGGCGGCGCGCGCGCGCGGCGGGCGAGGACGCCCGAGGTGGCGAAAACGACGACGGCGCGCCGTCAGGGCGTTCGACGCCGCCGCCACCGCGCTCTGCGGACGCGCCTGCCGCGGGATAGCTTGGCAGCAGCAGCGGCGACGGCGGCGGAGGCGCGGGGGGCGGCGGCGACGGACGCCGCAGCGCCGACGGGCGCGCTGGCAGAGGCAGAGGCGAAGGACGGGCAGCGGCGGCCGCCGCCGCCGCCGACGACATTGCGCCGGCGTGCGGCGGCGCCGAGAGCAAGACGGCCGGCGCAGAGGCAGCGGCGGCCTCCGCGGGAGCGGCGGCTGCCGCGGCGGGCAGCAGGCACCCGAGGCACTCGGCAACGAGCGCCGCCGCCTCGGCGCGCCCGGCGAACGGCGAGCCGCCGAGCGCCCGCCGCTCGACGACGCCCGCGTCCAGCAGGCCCTGCAGCGCCGCGGCGGCCTCGAGCCCCGCCCCCGCCGCCCGCGCCTCCTCCTCGTCGTCCGGGGCGCCGCCGGCACCGGCGGAGGACGCGCAGGGCGCAGCGGGGCCGCTGAAGCAGCAGCCCTCGCGCATCCACTGCGCAAACAGCGCCAGGCCGCCCTCGGCGGCCACGGCCGCCAGCAGCGGGCGGTCGGCGCCGGGCCCGCGCACGGCGGCGGTGAGCACGCGCAGCGCGGCGCGGCGCACCTCGCGCGAGGACGCGTCGCCCGCGCGCAGGACGCTGTTGCTGCTCGCGCCGCTGGAGCCAAGGCTGCTGCTGCCGCGCCCGTTGCCGCTGCTTCCCCCGGCGGCGGCGGCGGCGGCGGCGGCGGCGGCGGCGGCGGGCGCGCCTCCACTAACGCCGCCTCCGCCGCCGCCGCCGCCGCCGCCGCCGCCGCCGCCGCCGCCGCCGCCGCCGCCGCGACCGACGCAGCCAAAGCGCGAGAGCCGCATCGCGTCCCCGAGGGCGCCGGCGTCGCGCAGCGCGGCCGCGTGCGCGGGCGCCAGCGTCGCGGCCAGCACGAGCAGCGAGCGCGCGGCGCGCGTTGCGGACGAGGGCAGCGTCCGCAGGCGGCTCGCGAGCGCCTGGCAGGCGCCCTCGGCGGCGAGCGCCGGCGCGGCCGCGGCGAGGTCGGCGCCGGACCAGCGGCACAGGACCTCTGCGGCCGGGGCGCACGCGGCCAGCGAGAGGGACAGCAGCGCGACGAGCGTGCGCGCGGGGGGCTCGGGCTCGGTGCGGGCGGCGGCGGCGCCCGCGGCGTCGGCCGCGGCCGCCAGCAGCGACGCGGCGGCCGACGCGGCCCGCAGCCGATGCTGCAGCGCCGCCTGCTCCGGGGTCGCCGTTGACGCTCCCGCCGCGTTGGCGGCGGCCCCCAGCTGCTGCTGCTGCTGCTGCTGCTGCTGGGCGGACGAGGACAGGAACCCCATCTGCGGGAAGAATCGGCCCCACGAGCGCGAGCGGGGCATCGTGCCGCCGCCGCCGCCGCCGCCGCCGCCGCCGCTGCTACCGGGGAGAGGGCCCGAGGGCGGCGGGAGCGGCGCCCCTGCCGCGGGGCCGCCAGACGCGGCTGCGCGCACGGGCCGCCCGCCGATTCGCGGCGTGCTCGAGGCAGAGCCGCCGGCGCCCCCCCCCTGCGACGCCACCGACGACGTCGTGCCGGCCCAGCCGGGCGCCAGAAAGAGCTCGTCGCTCTCGGAGTCGTCGTCGTCGTCTCCGTCGTCGCCCGAGGCAGCGGCCGGGCCGGACGGGGGCGAGGCCGGCGGATCGGCGGCCCCGACGGCCCCAGCACCGGACCCGGCCCCGGCGGTTTCCGCCTCCTCGGCGCCGAGGTAGTAACCAAAAATCCCGTCGGCGGTGAGGGAGCCAGAGCCTGCCGCGCCGCCGGCGCCGGCGGCGCCGGCGCCGGCGCCGCCGCCGGAGGCGCTGACGCTCCGGCCGCCGCTGAGGGGCGAGGGCCCGCGCGACGAGGGCGTCGAGAGCGGCGGCCGCGGGCTTGCCGCCGCGACGGCGGCGGCGGCGGCGACGGCCGCGGCCTCGGCGGCCGCCGCGCGCAGGGCGCTCGCGGCGGCCACCGCCGCCGCCTGCTGCCGGGCGAGCGCGGGCAGGAAGGCGCGGTGCATCCGGCGGAGCTCGGCGGCGCCCTCGGGCGCGCGGGCCACCCGCGAGAGGATCTCGAGGGCTGCGCACGTGGCCGCCTCGGGGGGGGCAGGGGGCATCAGCAGGTCGCAAGAGGCTGGCGGTAACGGGACGGCGGCGGCGGTCGCCGTCGCCACCGCCGCTGCCGGCACGGCTCCCGACGAGGAGGAGGGCCGCCCGCCGCCGCCGCTGCCGCCGCCGCCGCCGCCGCCGGTGGGGCCGGCCGCGGGCGCAGACGCCTCCGCCTCGTGGCGCGCAGAGGCGATGCAGATCGCGGCAGCCGCGAGAAGCTGGGCGTGCGAGCCAAGCGCCGCAAAGTTGCGGCCGCCCGCCCCAGCCTGAGCCTCAGCCGCGGCGGCCTCAGCGGCGGCAGTGGCCGCCGCGGCAGCGGTGGCGCCGACAGGCGCGGACGGCGACGGCGGCGGGGGGGAGGCCGAGCGCGCGCGCGTGGGGGGCTTGCCCGATAGCCGGCACGGCGGGCTCGAGCCCCCCAGCGTCGTGGGCGGCATCTCGGCGGCCACAGGGGACGGCGCGGCAGGCGCCGCCGAAAACCACGGGCGCGCCCCGCCGCGCGGCGTGTCGCCGCCGCCGCTGCAGACGCTGCCGCTGCCGCCGCCGCCGCCGCTGCTCCTGCCGCCGTCGCCGCCGCTGCCGCCCGCGCCCGCCATCCCAAATGCGGTCGCCGAGGCCAGCACTTTCACTGCTGCGGCAGACGCCGACGCGGCGATGTATCTGGCCACATCCGCGCCCGCGGCCTTGGCCGTCGCGCGGGGGTCGCCGGCCTCTGGCGCCGCCGAAACGCCCAACGCCAACCGTCGCAGCGCCGTCGCCGCGCCGCTGCCCGCTCCCGCGCCGGCGCCGCCACCGGTCGTGCCGCCGCCCCCGCTCGCTCCCGCCGCGAGCAAGCGCACCAGGTTGCGCCCGCGCGGCAGGAAGGCCCACAGCAGAGGGACGAAGCCCTCGCGCGCGAGGAGGACGGCGAGCGCGTCGGCGGTGCCCGGCGGCGCGGCCTCGGCGCGGGCGCCGGCGAGCAGCGCCATGACCAGGGCGAGGGCCTCGGCTTGCACGTGCGACGACACGCCGCCGCCGCCCTTGAAGGCAGAAGACGGCGACGAGAACGCGGCGGCGAGCGCGTCGGCCGCGGCGCCGGTGGAGGAGGCGGAGGAGGAGGGGCGCGGGAGCGCGGCCGAGGCGCCCGCTTGCTGGCGGTCGCGCCGCGGCGGCTGCATCAGCAGCCAGCGGACGTGGCGGATGAGCAGGGGGACGGCGGGGGGAAGGGGCGCGGGCGCGGCCTCGCCGTCGCCGCCGCACGCAGCGCTCGCAGCGCTCGCAGCGGGCGTGAAGAAGCCGCGCGCGGGCGCCAGCCGCAACAGGCAGTCCACGGCCAGGTCGCGCAGCGGCGGCGAGCCGCCCCCGGCGGGCCCGAGCAGCGGGGCCAGGCGCGCGGGGGCGCCCTCGGCCAGCAGCGCCTCCTGCAGGGCGGCGAGGGCGGCGGACGCGGGGGCGGCGGCAGTTGCAGCGGCGCCGGCGACTGGAACCGGGGCGGCGGGGGCAAGGGAGGGCTTGGCGACCGAGGCCGCGTCGGCGCCGGCGCCGGCGCCGGCGCCGGCGGCCGCGTCCGGCGCCGAGACGGCCTCTTGCGCCGCAAAGCGCACCCCGCCCCGCGTCCGGTGCTGCTGCGTCTGCTGCGCCTGACGCTGATGCCTGGCCTGCTCCTGGTGCACGTGCAGCAGCCGCACCAGCACGCGCAGGGCCGTGCGCTGCCGCTGCTCCGAGGGGGCCGCCCCCGCGGCGCCGTCGGGCGCCGCGCAGGCCACCAGCGCGGCCAGCAGCGGGCGCTCGGCGGCGGCCGAGCGGGCGAGCTCGGCGGCGCCCTCGCGCTTGGTCGCCTTGCCGAGCAGGCGGCAGGCGGCGGGGGCGAGGCTCGGGCCGGGGCCGGAGCCCGGGCCGGGGGGGCCGGCGGCGGCGATAGGCGAGTCCCGCTGGCCCGCCGCGGCCGCGGCCGCGGCCGCGGCCGCGGCGACGCGCTTTTCCGCCGAGAGGGCGCGCGCGACGACGGCAAACGCCGAGGCGTGCGAGAGGGCGCGGCGGCCCTCGGGCAGGGACGCGAGCTCGGCGAGCAAGGCGAGCACCGGGGCGCAAAGGGCGCGCAGGCGGCGCAGAGCGGCGGCGGCGGCGGTGGCGGCGGCAGCGGGGGACGCCTCTTGAGCCTCGCTCTCGTCCGCCGCCGCCGCCGCCGCCGCCGCCGCGCCAGAGACGACGCGCAGCAGGGCAGGGGCCGCGTGCGCAGACAGGACCTCGAGCGCGAACCGGGCGTCGGCGTCACCGACCACGACGGCGAGAGCCGAGACGGCCGCCAGCGTGGTGGCCTCGTCGATTTGGGCGGCGGGGGGCGAAGCAGCAGGCTGCTGCTCCAGCAGCGGCGGCGGCGGCGGCGGCGGCGGCGGCAGCAGCGCCACGAGCCGCTCCAAGCCGCCGGACGCGCAGAGGCGCGCGCGGTTGGCCGGCGTCCGCGCGAGCACCGCGAGCGCGGCCGCCGCGGCCGCGTGCGTCGCGAGCAGGTCCGGCGTGGCCGCCGCAGCCGCCGCCGCCGCCTCGCCGTCTCTGTCCCCTGCTTGCCCCGGCGCGGTCGGCCGGCGCGCCCCCCGCGGCATGACCGAGACCAGCGCCGGCACGACCCTGTCGCCGATGCGGTCGAGGCCTTCGGCGTCCGACGACGCCTGCGCGACCATCTGTGCCGTGGCCTGCACGGCGGCAAGCTGGCTCGCCTGCTGCTGCTGGGCGGCGGCGGCTGGCGGGGAGGGGCGGGGGGGCGCTCGAGGCGGCGGCGGCGGCAGCAGCGCCCCGTTCGGTGGCGAGGGGTTGTGTGCAGCGGCGGGCCCGGCGGCGGCGGCAGACGGAGGCAGCGAGGCGTCGGCCGTCGGCCGGGACGTGACGCCGCCGCCGGACGCTGCTGCCACAGCTGCTGCATCTGGGGTCGGAGGCGCAACGGCGCACGACGGACGCGAGGCTGCCGCGGCAACCGCGGCCGCAGCCGCGGCCCCCCCTCCCGTCGTCTCCTTGTCGCGAGGGCAGTCCTCGCGTTGCGCCGCCTCGCCGTCCGCGCCACCCTCCAGCGGCCTCGCCGGCCGCCGCGGCTGCCCCAGCAGGCCCTGCGGAGGCTCGGCCGGCTCGGGCGTGGCGAGCAGCGAGGACGGCCCCTCCCGCCCCGCGCCGCCGCCGTCTGCGGCCGCCGCCGCCCGCGCAAGGCTGGCGGGAGCGGCGCCGACGCCGGCGCCGCCCGCTGAGGTGCCGTCCGGGGAGCCCGCCGCCGCAGGGGCCGCGGCAAAGGCGTCGGGGCCAGCGAGAGAGCCTGCGGGAGCCGGGCCAGCGGCAATGGCGGCCGCGGCAGCCGCGGCAGCAGCGGCAGCCGCCGGAGCAGACGCCGGCGCGGCCGCCGCCCCTAGGTGGCGGACGCCGGCGCCGGCGCCGCCGCCTCTGCTGCCGGCGTCGGTGACGACGACGGAGGCGCCCCCCGCCGCCCCCCAGGCTGCCTGGGCCGAGCCCATGTCGCGCGCCAGCAGGTCGAGCAGGGCCATGTCCCCGCCGACGCGCTCCGACACGACCGGGCGGAGCTTGCCCGCGGCCAGCGTCCAGAGCGCACGCGCGGCGGCCGCGGCCATCGCCGCCGTGTCGACGGCGGCGGCGGCGTCCGCGGCGGCGGCGGCCTCGGCCGCCGCGCCGCCGTCGCCCCCCCCGGCCTCCCCCGCGCCGCCGCGGCCGTCGAGCGCGCCGGCCTGGCCGCCGGCCTCGGGCGCGACCGCGGCCGTCGCCGCCGCGGCCATGCGGTATAGGCAGTCCACGGCCTGCCGCGGGCACAGCACCAAGCCGCAGCGCGCGTCGCCGACGACGAGGCTCAAAAGGTCCGCCGCCGCCGGCTTGGCGGCGGCGGGCGCAGCCCTGGCCGCCAGCATCGCGAGCAGCGCGTCGGCTACCGCGGCCGGGCCCGCGGCGAGCACGGCCTCGGACCCGGCGGCCGAGGGCGCGTGGAAGGCGCGGGACAGGCGGGCGACCGCGGACGCGCGGCGGGCCCACAGCCGCTCGGCGGGCGAGGGGAGGAGCGGGGGCCCATTGGAAAAAGGCGAGGTGGTGCTGTCGGCGGGCGCCGCCGCCGCCGCGTGCGCCGCGGCAAAAGGAGCCACCAGCTCGGCGGCGGCCGCGAGGGCCAGCTGCGCCTCGTCGTTGCTGCGCGGCTTCATGTCGTGAATGCTGGCCCGTGGCCGGCCGGCTCTCAGGCGCGTGCCGCCCGGACCATTTTTGGGGGGGGAGAGGTTGCTGCCGGCTGTCTGCGTCGGCGGCGGCGTCTGCGTCGAGGCGCCGGAGCGAGGCGGTTTCGCGGCGTTTTGGGTGTCAAGGAGACGACGGGACGGCGCTGCTGTCCCCAGCAAGGAGCGGCCTCACACCAGATACAAGACGACGCTCGATTGCCGGCGTTGGCGGGCGGAGCGCGCGCCTGCTTTCGGGGGGAGACGGCGGTTGGCGACGGGAGATCGAGGGGATTGTAGTGCTGGTCGCTGGTTTGCAGGCAATCGCTGCTCGCGCGTAGAGTAACAGAACGCGAGGCGACGGGGTGTTTGGGCGCGAGACAAGCGCCGATTGTAATGAGCCAGGGAACTTAGGCTCGGGGATCGCAGGTGTAGCTTTGTGCAAACAACGACTGACGCCGGCCGACGCCGACGCCGACGCCAACGGTCGGCGGCAGACGCCATCGCTCAAAGGCGCTCTCCCGTCAGGTCCTCTCACCCGCCTGAGCAACCAATCCTGTTGACCTGACATAAACCACCAAACCGACCACTGATCGCTCTCCCACTGACCGCCACCTCCGCCTCGACTCGTATTCACACCCGAAGAAGAGTCTCCTTCCCCCGTCTCCTTCCCCCTTCCCTCCCTCCCTCCCTCCCTCCGGCTCTCGGCGGCTTGCGGTCCCCCGCGTGGGGGCTGGTGCAAGGCACGCGCGCGCGCGCGCGATGGAGGTCACTATGGAGGCATCGTCGTTCGTCAACACGTTCTGCGTGTGGGTGTGAGTCGCGTCCCGATTGCGCGCGCGCGGGCCAAATCCAGAGGGAGACTCCACAGCCGACCCCCCTTGCCAGAGAGACGTTTTATTCGTCTTCGTTGGATTGTGGCGCGCGCTGCCCCTCGGACGCACGCCCGAGCCCCGAAGCCGACGGCGTCGGCGCCGACCTCCTGCGCGCCGCGTTCCGACGGGCGCACACAGCCCGGAGAAGTCTTGGGCAAGAGACCCAGCAAAAGCCGCCGCTGCATCGCGCGCGCGCGCGCTCGCTCGCTCGCTCGCCCCACCTGCCGCCGCTTGCCGCCGCCGCTGCCGCCGCTGCCTGTCGCCCGCCGCGCTTTTCCTCACACGCTCACGCACCCCCACGCACGCCTACGGCTCCATCATCCCGACACAACCGCAGGATGATGGTCATCTTTGTCGTCGGCAAGATCCGCGACCTCTTTTGGCGGCCCCCGGCCCTGCGCAAGGTGCGTTTCCCTCCACCCCGCCGCCGCCGCCGCCGACGGGCGACGCCGCGTGGCGCGGCCACACAAAACCAAAACCAACACCAACCGGCGGCGCCCGCCCCCGTTCAAACGCCCGACGGCCGCCGCAGCTTTGCCCCCTCGCAACGAGAACGACCCCGAGCCCGAAGGCCATCACCCGACCTCACCCCTGCCCCCCTCATTCCCCCCACAACGTACGGCGATGAAACAAAAAAACCAAACCAAACAAAAACCAACAACAAAAACCAACAACAAAAACCAACAACGAAAAACAACAACCAAAAACGACAAAAAAACAGGGCTACGCGCCCATCACCAACGCGCGCGACTCGTTCTACCAGCGCCGGCTCTACGGCCGCGTGGTCGACTGCTTCAACCGGCCCGTGGCCTCGCCCCCCGGCGCCTGGATCGACGTCATGCGGCGCACCGACCTGTCCGGCCGCGCCCTGTCCACCGAGCTGGTGCTCGAGGGCGGGCCGCACCACGCCTGCCTGAATTTAGGGAGTTACAATTACCTGGGGTTTGCGGCGTGCGACCCCTACTGCACGCCGCGGGCGCTGGCGGCGCTTGAAAGCTGGGGGGTGTCGATGTGCGCCTCGCGCGCCGAGGGCGGCGGCACCACGCCCTTACACACGGAGCTCGAGGCCCTGATCGCGCGGCACGTGGGCGCCGAGGCGGCGCTCACGTACGGCATGGGCTTTGCGACCAACTCGGCGTCCATCCCCGCCTTGCTGCTGACAGAGGGGCAGGGCGCGCAGGGCGGCGGCGGCGTTTTTGGCGGCGGCGGCGGCGGCGCAGGCGCAGGCGGCGGCGCGGGCGGCGGCTGCGGCGGCCCCTTTTCCTCCTCCTCCTCCCCCGCTCCTTTCTCCCCGCCCGGCCGCGGCTGCCTCGTCCTCAGCGACGAGCTCAACCACTCGAGCATCGTCGCGGGCGTCAAGGCCTCGGGCGCCCGCGTCCGCGTGTTCCGCCACAACGACACGGCGCACCTCGAGCGGCTGCTGCGCGACGCGGTGGCGCGCGGGCAGCCGCGCACGCGCCGCCCCTGGAAAAAGGTGCTCATCCTCGCCGAGGGGGTGTATTCGATGGAGGGCGAGACGTGTCCCTTGAGGGAGATCGTCGCGCTAAAGACGCGCTACCGCGCCTATTTGTACCTGGACGAGGCGCACTCGATCGGCGCGCTGGGCAAGACGGGCCGAGGGCTGTGCGAGCAGGCGGGGGTGGACCCGTCCGGCGTCGACGTGCTCATGGGCACGTTCACAAAGGCGTTCGGGTCGTGCGGCGGGTACGTGGCGGGCAGCGCCGCCGTGGTCGAGCACCTGAGGCGCGTGGGGCCGGCGCACCTGTTTGCGACGGCCATGGCGCCGGCGGCCGTGGCGCAGGTGGTGGCGGCGCTGCGGCTGATGCGCGGCGAGGACGACGAGGGGTGGCGGCGGTGCTGCCGTCGGCGGGCGGCGGCGGCCGAGCGCGCGGGGCGCGAGGGGCGCGAGGCGGCGGCGAGGGGCGAGGCGATGCAGCAGCAGCAGCAGCGGGAGCAGCAGTTGTTGCAGCAGCACTTGTCGCAGCAGCAGCCGCAGCCGCAGCAGCAGCACTTGCTGCAGCAGCAGCAGCAGGCGGCAGTGCCGCGCGGCGGTGGCGGCGGCGGCGGCGAGGAAAGCGCGGGCGCGGCGCTCAAGCGGCTGCTGCTGTCGCCGCTGTCGCCGCGGCGAGCGGGCGCGGCGTCGTCGGCGGCGGCGGCGGCGGCGTCGGCGGCGTCGGCGGCGTCGGCGGGCGCGGGCGCTGCCGCGACCGCCGTGGCCTTCCGCCCGGTCTCGGCGGCCGACTCGGACGCCACGTGGGCTTCCTCGGCCGACGCGCGCGGCCACGCAGCAGGAGGGGGAGCGCCGGCGGGCGCCGCGGCCGCGCCCGCCGCCGCCGCCGCCCTTCCGACGGGCGCCGGCCTCGCCGACGCCGACGCGGCCGCCACCGCCGCCGCCGCCGCCCGCTACGCGCTGCCCTCGCTCCCGCCCCTTCCCCCCATGGAGCCCGTCAGCGGCGGCCGCGGCCTCGCCAAGGTCGCCGCCCTGCGCGCCAACGCCAATTACTTCCGCGCCCGCCTCCTCGCCATGGGCTTGCACGTCCTCGGCGACTGGGACTCGCCCATCATGCCCGTGATGATCTATCACAACGCCTTTTTGTCCCTGGTGTCGCGGCAGTGCCTGGCGCGCCGCCTCGCCGTCGTGGTCGTGGGTTTCCCCGCCACGCCGCTGTTCGAGGGGCGCGCGCGCGTGTGCATCTCCGCCGCGCACACGCGCGCCGACCTGGATTACGCGCTGGACGTGATCGACGACGTCACGCGGCGCCTGGGCCTGCAGTTTGGGCGCGGGTCGGCGGCGGCGCGGGCGGCCGGTGCGCGGGTGGAGGAGCTGGAGCGGGATCTGTTGTCGCGGCGGGCGACGGGCGGCGGCTTTGGCGCCGGCGAGGGCGGGCAGGAGCAGCGGCAGCGGACGCAGCGGCCGCAACAGCTGTCGCTGTCGGCGACGGCGGGCGGAGGGGCGCTGGCGGCGGCGGCGGCGGCGGCGGCGGCGGCCCTGGAGGAGGCCGACGCGGGCCGGTGCGGCGAGAAGCAGCGCAAGGCCGGGCAGAAGGACCAGCGCGCGGCCGGCGCCGTGCTGCTGGCCGCCTCCTCGGCGGTCGGCGGAAAGCAGGAGCAGCGGCGGCGGCGGCCGTCGTTTGCCGACGACGACGGCGATGGCCGGGGCGGCGGCGACGACGACAGCGAGGACGGCGGCGAGGCGGGGGCGCAGCCGTGCCGCTTCTGCTGCGCGGGCGACGAGGGCCACTTCCACGCCGCGGCCGAGGCCGCGCGCGCGCGCCACGCCGAGCAGGACCGCCTCGCCGAGGCCGCGCTGGCGAGGCAGCTGCTGCTGGCCGCCGACGCGCGCTCGGCCCCGGCCCCCTCGGCCGCCGGCGCCAGCGCGGGCTCGCCGCCGGCCGCTGGCGGCGGCAAGGGCAGCGGCGCCTCTGCCGCCGCCCCTGCCTGTGCCTCTGCCGCCGCCGCCGCCGCCTCTGCTGCTGCCGGCAGCGGCGCCGCCTCGTCCTCCCCCTCCTCCGCCGCGTCCGCCTCCCCCCCGAGCGGCCCCCACGCCCACGCGGACGGCGGCGCCGAGGACGACGACGACGGCCGCGCGCGCGTGCCGGGCGGCTGCGGCCTGTCGCCCGGCGGCGGCTGCGGCCTGTCCCCCGGCGACTGGGGCGTCGACCCGGGCGCGCTGGCGCTCACGCGCTTCCTGCGCGCCCGCGCGATGGCCGCGGGGCGGCTGGCGGACGGCGCGGGCCCGGCCGGCGGGGGCGGCTTGCTGGCCATGATGAAGTCGGCGTGGACGCGGTAGGGGGGGGGCGGGAAAGGGAAGAGCGTTGTTTTGTTTTTGCCCTCTGTGCGCAAAATACGTTGAGCGACGATCCGACCGGCGACGCCGTTGCCGCGACGGCGTTTGAGTGCTTTTTCCCCCTTTTTCGCTCGCCCTCCTTCTGTCCTGAATTGCATCACACCGTCACACACACACGCACCCTTTCAAACTCTATCCATCTAGCGAGCGGGCGCTGAATCCCCGTTTTTGAAAACGCGAACCTCTCCTCTTCCCCCAACAGCTGCTGAATTCCGACACCGCACGCGCACCCGCCGAGGCACTCGACCGACGCCCGGCCCCCACCACGCCTCTTGATGCGCGCGCGCCAAGAGTGACCCGATCCCGGACCCGTCGTCTGGGCACAGCAATCACGTCGAACACGCACCGCAAAGGAGGTGGCCTCCCGAAACCGTTTGCTACCGCGCCACCGTCGCCTCCCCCCCCGCCGGCGAATGCCCGCGGGCGCGGTCGGGCGGCGCTTGACGACGATGGCCCTCCTCGCGCGCCGCGGCTCCTGCTGCTGGCCCCTGGCGGCCGATGCTGCCGCAGCCGCGCCGCCGGCACCGTCCGCGTTGCCGAGCGCCGCCGCCGCCGCCGCCGCCGCCGCGCGTCGGCCGCCTCGCTTCCTCCTCCTCTCGCAGCTCCCCCCGCCCCCCCTCACCGCCGCCTCTCTGCACGTGTGCCGGGCGCGCGCCGGGGCCGCCGTCTTCACCAGCGCCGCCACCGCCGTGAGGGGCAGGCGCGGCGCCGCCTCGGCCGCGTCCCCCCAGCCGGCGGCGCGCGACACCGACGAGGAAGAGGAGGAGGAGGAGGAGGGGGACGGGGGGCGCGCGGCAGAAGCGGCGGCCGCCACCTGGCGGCCCGTGCTCGTCATCGGCGTCGACCCGGACGTCAACGGGGCCGTGGCGGCCGTGGCCGCGGCCGCGTACCGGATCCCTAGCAGTCCTGCTGCGGCTGCTGCCGCCGGTTCCGCCGAGGAGGGGGCGGCGGCGCTGCCCGGGAAACGCAGCGGCAAGGGCGCCGCGGGCAAGGCGGCCCCCTCGGCGCCGGTAGCCCCTGCTCGCCCCTCGCCGGGCGAGTCGTGGCTCGCGCTCAGGGCCGCGGGCGCGGCGGAGAGCAGCCAGAACACCAGCAGCAGCAGCAGCGGCCTCAGCAGCAGCAGCGGCCGAGCAGGACGAGGCGCGGCGGCAAGCGCAGAGGCCGCCGCCGCCGACGCCGCCCCTGTCGGCCCGGCCTGGTGGACCCCTCCGCCCGCCCCTCTTTCGACGGCGACAACAGCCCCGCCCCCCCCGCCCCCCCCGCCCGCCCGCGTCCTCGTCTACGACATGCCCTCCACCACCACGTCCCTCCCGCCCCGCCGCAAGGGCGCGCCCAGCCGCAAGCGCCGCAAGGTCGACGCCGCCGGCGTCGCGCGCCTCGTCGCCCACCTGCTCGCCGAGCACCCGGGCCACGAGGTACGCGCCTTTGTCGAGTCGGCCACGGTGCAGCCCCTCAACGGGTCGCTTTCCACGTACAGCAGCGGGTACGGGCACGGCGTGTGGGCGGGCGTGCTCGCGGCCGCGGGCGTGGCGCGCGTGGCGGCCGTGCCCGTGCGCGAGTGGAAAACGGGGCTGGGCCTGTACGGAGGGAGGGCGGCGGCGGCGGCGGCGGCGGCGGCGGCGGGGCCGGAGGCGGCGGGCGCGGGGGCGGGCGCCTCGGGGGCGGGAGATGCGGATGTCGTGGCGGCGGCGGTGGTCGGGGCGGGGTCGGGGGCCGAGGAAGAGGCGGAGGAAGAGGGCAAGCGACAGGAAGGGGAGGGAGAGGATCTGGGGGGAGCGGACAAGGGCGAGGGCGAGGGCGGCGGAGGCCGCGGGAGCGGCAAAAAGGCGCCGGGCCCGGGTGCCTTTGCGTCGCACAACGCCGCCAGCGCCGCCGCCAAGGAGGCCAGCCGCGCCGCCGCCGCCGCCATCTGGCCCAAGCACGGCGCCCTGTTCGCGCGCAGGTGCGACCACGGCCGCGCCGAGGCGCTGCTGATCGCGGCCTGGGCGGCCGGCTGGTCGCAGCGACGCGCGGTGGTGACGGCGCCGGCGGCGGCGGCCGGCACGGCCGAGGCGGCGACGGCAGGGGCGCGCGGCTCTGACGGCGACGCGGAGACAGAGGTGGGTGCAACGCGCGCGCCCAACAAGAAGGCGGCCGACGCCGTCGTCACGCGGGTGTGGTGGCAGCAGGGCCCGCTGCGGGGGAGCGACGCGGCGGCCGAGGCTAGGGCCGCGCCTGTCACGGCGGTCGCAGGCGCGGTCCGCGCCACCAAGGGCAAAAACGGGGAGGCGGCGGGGGCGGCGGTGGGTGAAGGCGGCGGTGGTGATGATTAACGGGACTCGGTGTAATCGTAGGTTCGGCTGCTGCAGCAACGTTGCAGACAAGACTCTTTGTGTTTTCTAAAAACGAGGGACCAACAGCGCTCGCCGCGTCTTTCCCCTGCTCGGCGTCTTCCCTCAAATACACAAAAAAACACGCACATCAACACACACTTGGACGGCAACAAACAAAAATGGAAGCCGGGGGCACCCATACAACTTCGAAATCTGTATGAGCCCCGCGCGCTAACCACTGCGCCACGTCGGACAGGGGAGAAGGACGGGGGGGGAGGTTGGCGGCGTTTGATTGCCGTCCAACCCCCCCATCGCCCGTCCTACGTATCTGTAAGGTATTGTCGTCGATTCGACGACGTGGTTTCTTAATGATCAGTGGTGTATTGCTTTAGCACCTGAATCCCCTTGTGAGGTACGAACGCGAGCGAACGCGCTACCATTTGTGTTTTCGGATGTTTCCGACGGTCCGGTTCGAACAGACGACCTCGGGGTGGTCTCGTTTATGCAAGACAAGTCAGGGTGCCCCCAACTGTTTTTCAATCGAATCACGAAATCCGATTTGGTGCCCATTACAGCGGAGTCCGAGTATATGAAGAGGATGCAACGATCGCCCAGCGTTTTTATTCGAATTTCGTCCATACATATTCGGATATCTTTATGAACGACTTCGCCGTCAATCGCCGTCGCGCCGTCGACGCGGAGTAACTCGTTCATGCGCCTCACGCCCCCACGCGGTCGAGACCCGGCAACCTGGTCGCGCCGCCAGCAGCGACACCGCCGCCGTCTCCGCCGCCCCCGCCGGCCGCGCTGCCCGCGCTGACGCCGCGCTGCAGCAGCCGCGCGCCGTCCCTGGTCTCGTCCCACTCCCACCGCGACGTGACCGTCTTTGGCTGCGTGAAAAACTGCACGCCCGCGCGCCCGTACATGTGCAGGTCGCCCGCCATCGACCCGCGCCACCCCGTGAACGAGAAGAAGGGCAGCGGCACGGGGATGGCCACGTTGACGCCGACCATTCCGACCCGGGCCTCGCGCGAGAATCGGCGCGCGGCGCCGCCGTCGCGCGTGAAGACGGCGCAGCCGTTGCCGTGCTCGTTGGCGTTGACGAGCGCGATGGCCTGGTCCAGCGTGGCGACGCGCACGACGGCTAGCACGGGGCCGAAGACCTCGTCGGCGTAGACCGGGTAGGCGGCCAGCGCGGCGGCCAGGGGGTCCGTTTTTGTCGTCGTTGTCGCCTGGCCGCCGCCGCCGCCACTGCCCGTGCCCGCGCCCACCGCCGCCTGCGCCGGCGACAGCGCCACGACCGTCGGGCCGAGCCAGTTGCCCCCATCAAACTCGGCCCCCTCGGGCCGCCTCCCCCGCCCGTCCAGCCACACCTCGGCGCCCGGTATCCCCTCCGTCGCCCCGACGATCGCGACCGCCCGGTCGCGCGCCCCCGGCGTGATCATCGGGCCGACGTCGGTCGACGCGTCTTTCCCCGGCCCCACCCGCAGCGCGGCGCCCGCGGCGACGATGCGCGCGCGGAAGCGCGCCGCCTCGGCCTCCCCCCCCACCACCACGGCCACGCTCACCGCCATGCACCGCTGCCCGGCCGCCCCGAACGCGGCCCCGGCGATCGCGGCCGCCGCCGCGCCCGCGTCCGCGTCCGCCAGAACGACCGCGTGGTTCTTCGCGCCCAGGTTCGCCTGCACCCGTTTGCCCGCGGCGGCGGCGCGCGCGTAGACGCGCCTGCCGACGCGGTCCGACCCGACGAACGAGACGGACGCGATGTCCGGGTGGTCGCACACGGCGTCGACGGCGTCGCGGCCGCCGTGCACCACGTTGAGGACGCCCGGGGGCAGGCCCGCCTCCTGGGCGTACGAGGCGAGCAGCACGGCGGCGCCGGGCACGCGCTCGCTCGGCTTCAAGACGAAGGCGTTGCCCGTGGCGACGGCGAGCGGGAACATCCACAGGGGCACCATGGCGGGAAAATTGAAGGGGCACACGCCCGCGGCCACGCCCAGGGGCTCGCGCACGGAGCGGCAGTCGACGCCGCCCGACGCGACAGAGTCGAGCGCCTCGCCCTGCGACAGGAACCCGGCGGCGCAGGCGGCCTCCACCACCTCTAGGCCGCGGAACACGTCGCCGCGCGCGTCCGCCAGGGTCTTGCCCTGCTCGCGGACGATGGCGCCCGCGAGCTCGTCGGTGCGGTCGCGCACGAGCGCGTGCAGGCGGAAGAGCACGCGCTGGCGCTGGGAGACGGGCGTGTCGCGCCAGGCCGGGAAGGCGGCCTTGGCGGCGGCGACGGCGCCGTCAAACTCGGAGCGGGTGCACAGGGGGACGCGCGACAGGGGCCGCCCGGTGGCCGGGTCGTGCACGGTGGCCCACTCGGTCGTTTTGGACTCGACGAGCTCGCCGTTGATCAGCATGGGGACGGTGGGGATCGACGCCGTCGGGGAGGAGAAAGAGCGGGTGGCGGCGACGGCGAGGCCGCTGCCGCTTGCGGTTGAAGCGCGCGCCTCGTTGGCGGCGTTGGCGACGTTGGCGCCCAGGCTCTGCTGGAAGCGCAGCGCGCGCAGGAGGGCGCGCGCGGCCGCCAGCGGGGCCGGCGAGGTGAACGCGCGCATGGCGCTCGTCACCAGGCGCTCGCGGGAGCCCCGGGAGGAGGGGCGCGCGACCAAAAGGGAAAGAGTGGGGGTCTCGGGATCCGCGAGGCAATCGCTCGGAAAAGGGGGCGACGACTGCGAGTCGATGTGGGGGTGAATGAAGAGTAGAGACGTCGTGCGTTTGTGCGTGCCGAGCCGGAGGAGGTGCAGGCGATCGAAGAGGGGGGGGGTGGAGCAGGGGACGCCTGGGCGTTTCCGCCTCGTCGTCGCGGGGCAAGCGGCGGCGACGAAGGCCAAGAACAAGACGCCGCGGCAAGTCTCGATCTTCCAACTCACAAACTCGTGCCCACACTACCAAACTCCCACTGATCTCGCTCACACCAAGCGCTTCTCACCCCCTCGTAGGCAAAGAGCAGCAAAGCGTGCGCAGAGTGACCCAACAAGAGAGAGGAAGGTTCTCGTCGCGCCGCGCCGAGCGCAGCAGCAGCGCGCGCGCCTCGCGAGGCCCTCAGCACCGCCGATGCTGATCATCGCAAAGACGCTCCTGCCGGAGCAGAGCCGCTTCTACCTCGCCCTCGCCCGCGTCTTCGGCCTGGGCCCCGCGCAGGGCCTCGCCGTCGCCGAGGACGCCGGCGTCAGCCGCGACGCCCGGGTCGCCGACGTGCGGCCGGCGCACGTGCGGCGCGCGGTCGCGCTGGTGCAGGAGCGCCACACGGTCGGGGACGAGCTGCGGCGCGCGGTGCGCGACGACATCCTGCGCCTCATCGAGGCGCGCTCGCGCAGGGGGCAGCGGCACGCGCTGGGCCTGCCGCTGCGCGGCCAGCGGACGCACACCAACGGCGAGACGGCCGGCAAGTTCCGGCGGCACCTCGAGTACGACGTCAAGTGAGGGAAATAGGGGGCGTGGGCGGAATGGAAGAGCGGCGGCGGGCATGTCCGCGGTCGGCACCTCGAGGACGAATCGTCAAGTGAGGAGGCATGCGGGCAGGGAGCGGCGTCGGCGGGCGGCGGCGGGCGTGGTGGGTGGTTTGGATCCTAAGGCAGCAATCGTCGACAACAATGATTATCAGCAGCAATGGTCACCAGTAATACTGGTCAGCAGCAGCAACGGGAGCAGCATCGGCCGCGGCAGCACGCAGCCGAACGACGCGCCTGTTTTCTTTCCTTTGAAGCGAGCCCTGGCGCCAACTGGCGAGCGGAGAGAAACGCGGCGGCGCCGCGAGGTGGACATCGGGCTTGTGAACGGGGGGCGAGGGGGGATGCCCGCAGTCCGGCCGCGGCACTGTTTCGGTTCCGACAAAGAAGGGACGAGCCGGAGGCGCCCCGTCGTCGCGACAAATTTTTTCTTTTTTTTTGCATGGGCCTGGGCCCGCTGTCAAATGGGGTCGCTAGCGTGTGGTCTCAAGGGCCTTTAGGTGGGGGGAGGGGGGGAGGGGGAACACCAACACCAGCGTCCGCTCGTGCGGGGGGTTCGTGTTTCAGCTCCTCGGCGTGACTCGTTCGTAGTAAGGAGGGGGGGGGGGGGGGGGGGGCGCCGGGCGCCGCGGGGGGGTTGTGTGTGGCCGGGGCCCGGGGGGGGGGCGGGCGGGGG
>Ga0105054_10001627_pt1 | contig 36916 bp, 16 predicted proteins | sample BON02_FD_78091 | JGI IMG/M metagenome (GOLD analysis project Ga0105054, IMG submission 78091) | Freshwater microbial communities from Lake Bonney liftoff mats and glacier meltwater in Antarctica - BON-02 (megahit assembly) | ecosystem: Environmental > Aquatic > Freshwater > Ice > Glacier...
AACCATTTTCTTTCCCTTCGAAGTCAAGCGGCTTGAGGCGAATCACTAGTCCCGGTTCGTCGATCCAGACCTGCGTCTTGAGTTCGACTCCAGTCCCAATCTGATAAGGATAACGCGGCCAGTTTTCGACATCAGTCGATACCTCGACGGCATCAGCCAGTGGAATTGAATCGGTGGTGCCTGGGGGGAGGCGAGGTTGTTGCCGGGTTTGGTCAACTCGGTCAGGCGCTGCCCCCGGATTCACGGGTAGGACACGGGGACGCAGGGTCGGGACGGCATCGACACTCGTCACGCCACCTCGGGAGACATTGATGGTCGAGTGGTAGAACTTTTCCTGCCCCGCATCCGCTGCGGACTCATAAATGACCTGGAGATCGTGCGGGCCAACCTCGGTCATGACGCTCCAATTGCCATTGCCCTGTTGAGGAACGGGGGCGAGAGTCATCTCCTGTCCATCCAACCTGATCGACTGGGGGATCTCGCCAGCAGGAAAGAGCACTGTCAAAGTCGCTTGATTCGATGTTGGATTCCCCGGACTATACCACGCGATCGATTCCGGATTCGTCCGGCTATTGGACCCGATCCACGGAGCGATCCACGCAACCGCGAGTCCCACTGCCGACAACGTACCGAAACTTAGAATCCCCACGAACATCCAGGTCAGTACGCTCCACGGAGAGCGGGGTTGAGCGGGCGCAGGCGGCACGTTGGTGGCTGCCACAGGTCTGGATAAGGAGGACGAGTCGTTCAGCGTTGGCGATTCGGCCCTTTGGCGACCTTGAATAAACAGTTGCGGGAACCATCGCAGCAGCAACCAGAGAATGATGGCTGCAGAACCGAACACGAAAACGATCCCTTGAACATCTTTGTCGGCTTCATGTCTCAGGGCTTCTCCCAGAACCGTTCCTAGGAGTAATGCGACCAGACTTGTCGCAAATGCAGCCCAGCCAATCCACGCGCCGCGTCCCGTGAAATAGCGAAATCCCCCCGCCAGTGCCCAGAAGAGGAGTACCATCGACATAGTCTCGGGATCAAATCCCCCAAGGCCTCCCTCCAGCAGACCAATGACAAATGATGCCGCCCCGATTTTGGGGCAGTACTTCGCCCACCGCAGCACCATAGGTGTGAACACCGAGGCTGGAAGGGTCGGTAGAGAAGAAGGACTTGGGTTCTGCTGAATAGCTGGACGGGCTGGATGCCCTGCCGGTACCAGTCTAGACTCCAGAATCTCCACAATCTCTGTCGCAGTCTGGATTCTTTGTTCAGGCTGCTTCCGCAGTAGCTGTTCCGTCAACTGCCCCAGCCACTCGGGAATGTTTGGATTGACCTGGGCGATCGGTCGCGGCTCCGACTCGCAAACCTTCTTCATCACCGCCAGCATATTATCCGCACGGAACGGGCTGACTCCGGTACACATCGTGTACATCACGCAGCCAAGACTGAACAGATCGCTGCGCTGATCAACGATTTCGCCGCGAGCCTGCTCAGGCGACATGCACTGTGGCGTGCCAAGAATCTCGCCGGTATGAGTAATTCCGCCATCCGAAGTTGTACGGGCTAAACCAAAGTCCGTGATCTTGACTCGCTCGACGCCGTTCTCCAGCAGGATATTTGCCGGCTTGATATCGCGATGGATCAAACCACGCTTATGAGCCGCTGTCAGGCCTTCCGCAATCTGCCTTGAGATCCGCACAATCTCTTCGACCTTCAACGCGCCGACACGTTTGATCTTGTCGTGCAGCGTCTGGCCGACGACGCATTCCATGACCAGGTACGGCAACGTCGTTCGCTCGGTGCCAAGCGATGCCTCTTCCGTCCCTTCGACAGCAAAGATCGTCACCACATGCGGATGACTGACCGCTGCTGCCGCGCGAGCTTCACGCAGAAATCGCTGCCGCGCGGAAGGCAGCCGAGCCAACTCCGGAGCCAGCGCTTTCACGGCGACGATTCTCTGCAGCTTTGGATCATGAGCCCGGCAAACAACCCCCATGCCGCCGCGGCCGATCTCTTCGAGAATCTCGTAAGGTCCCAGTCGGCCGAGCGTTCCCGGTAATTCGCAAGGTGCCAGATACTGCCCAATCGGAATTGGCTCCGAGGCGCAGGTGACTGCAGGTTTTTGAAGAAAGTCGCCCGCCTGCTCGTAAGCCACCAGCAACGCCTCAACCCGCTGCCTTTGTGTTTGGTCCGCGCACTGTGCGTTGAGAAACGTCTCCCGCTCCGTGCCAGTTTTGCTGAGCGCGACAAGAAAGATGCCCTCAACCGACAAAGGATCGACACTTCCCAAATTGGCAGGGTCGACGGTCATCGGATCGGGCTCCAGAAACTCGGAATCGTGCGTGGTAGACATCGGCAATCTCCAAAAAGAATGAACTTCTGAAGGAGATGCGTCAATTGCCTGCGGCGCGCCTCATGGTATTTCGAAAGATTTTACACAACATGATCCGGTGCAAGTTTGCACGGCACTTTTGAGACGCCATTTTCGATCTGAATCGTGGCGTGACCAATTTGGAATTGCTGTCGTAAATCCTCGCTGATCTCGGCCAGCCAGTCGTCGTCCACAGTCGCCTCTGGTTTCACAAGGTGAACAGTCAACGCTGTTTCGGTCGTACTAATCGCCCAAATATGAAGGTCGTGAACTTCGGCAACGCCCGGCAATTGGCCGAGAAATGATCGCACTGCGGTTAAGTCAATTTGTTCGGGCACTGCATCCAGAGATAAATCCAGTGACTGCCGCAACAAACGCCATGTAGCAATTCCAATCGCTACCGCAATCAGCAGACTGAGTAGCGGATCGATCCAGACCCAGGACGTGATTGAAATCATGAATGCGCCAACAACAACGCCCAACGAGATCGCAGCATCCGCTGCCATGTGCAAATATGCGCCGCGAATGTTGAGGTCATGTTCTTTGCCTCCCATGAACAGCAGCGCCGTGGCCGAGTTGATGACGACGCCAATAGACGCCACAATCATGACGGTGCCAGTCGCGACTGCGTCGGGGTGAATGAGTCGCCCAATGGCTTCCCATGCGATCATGACAATTGCAATCAGCAGAATCAGGGAATTGAGTAACGCGGCAAGAATTGAGGACCGACGCAGACCGTAAGTTCGCCGTGCCGATGGACGGCGATTGCCTAAAACACTCGCGCCCCATGCCAAAAGTAATCCAAGCACATCGCTGAAATTGTGTCCTGCGTCGGCCAACAACGCCAATGAATTGGCGAAGAGACCAAACACGACTTCGATCACGACAAACGTGAGATTCAGTCCGACACCGATCGCGAACGCTCGGTTGTAGTTGATTTCCCCGTGACTGTGCCCGTGCCCAAGAAGATTACCGCCATGCGCATGAGAGTGGGCGTGTGTATCACAGCTCACGTGATCATGATCATGGGTCATTTCGCAAATCCTTTATGAATAACAATCACTATCGATCCATCAACCGTCAACCTTCGGCACTTTAGTTGATGTCATAAGGTTTAATAGAGTTTTGGTTCGACGATTTGGCATGTTTGGCAGGAAACGTCGCGCTGGCCTCGACCGCAACCGAATTGTGTGCCGTACGAAGCGTCGTGAGGGGTGAAGAGTTTAGGACTCGACCTGCGGCGCGACGTAATATCGGTGGAAACCACGGTCCGTTTACCATATTGTCCCACGTCTTCTGCCGCCTGAACAAACACTTTGCCACCATTCCTATCAGCCTTCAGACATTAAGTTGCACTATGTCCAATCCGCCTCCAATCGTCGCACCAATGATTGATTTACCCGCATGGTTTCCATCATGGGCAGATGATCTGGCGCAGAAATACTTTTCGGGAACAGCATGCTTTTTCGTCATCCATGGAAATGTGCATGACCTGATCCCCGTCCCCGTTGAAGGGGGAACCGAGTTCCTGAATCTGTCCGATTTTCTGGGCCGACATCTGTTTGCTCAATGGGACTATGTGCTGGAACATAACCTCAGTCAGGGACTTCAGGCATTGGCGGGCGGAGATTCAGATCGACATCAGAAAATGATGCAGGGTTTGACGGATCTGTTTGGTCCGTATCGCAATTGGTCACGTGACCCCGACGACATTTTACTGACGCTTGATCAGATGATCGAACGTACGCTTGTCGAGGATGATCCAAAGAAACGACGACGAATGGCGGTGGTGTTTGACTTTGGACAATATCTGGTGCCACCAGGCGATGCTGCTTCCATTGCTGGCCGAGTCGCCTCACGCGTCGTACGATTTCTGGACTGGGCCCGCAATCCGTGGATTCGACGCATCAACATGGCATTCTGTTTGGTGAGTGAAAACATTTCGGAGCTTAACGAGCGGCTTTCTTCCAGTCCGTTCGTGGCGACTATCGAAGTTCCGATGCCGAATGAAGCAGCACGGAAGAGTTTCATTGACGAACGCTTGCGCACAACTATGACAACGTATGCTGCCGCCGCAGATACTATGAACGCGGCGCAGTTGACGGCATCGTCGAATGGATTGAGCTTGCTTAACCTGGATCATTTGATTGCCATGGCGTCACGGTCTGGTGGTGTCACGGTGCGGCAGTTTCAGGAATTGAAAAAGAACGCCATTGAACGTCAATGTGGGGGCTTTTTGGAATTTGTCGAACCGAAGCATAGACTTGATTTGGTCGTTGGGCTTGAAGCGGCCGTGAAGCGACTGCGCGATGACGCAAGTCTGATCACAAACGGTCATCAGGATGCTGCGCCGATGGGCTATCTGATCTGCGGTCCTGTGGGAACCGGCAAATCATTTCTGGCGGAATGCTATGCTGGTTCGATCGGAATTCCATGCGTCAAGCTGCTGAATTTTCGATCAAAATATGTGGGCGAAACCGAAGGCAATCTGCAGCGAGTTCTGACCGTACTTCGTAGCCTTGGCCCGGTCGTGGTGATTATCGATGAAGCCGACGCATCGCTCGGTGATCGCAATCAGGAAGGCGATTCCGGAACCAGTGGTCGAGTCTTCTCGATGATCGCTCAGCAGATGGGCGACACGCGTTACCGTGGCCGCATCATCTGGATGCTGCTTACGTGCCGCCCCGATTTACTGCCGATCGACCTGAAACGCCAAGGCCGCGCGGAGGTGCATATTCCGTTATTCTATCCGCACGGCGAAGACGAAATTCGTACGATGTTCGGCGTCATGGGCAAGAAGAATGGCATCAAACTGGATGCCAGCACTCTGACCTTGAACGAACGTCACAAGACTCTCAGTGGCGCGGACATTGAAAGCGTCGTCCTGACAGCAAGACGTTATGCCTTAATCGCCGATCGCAATGAAGTCACTCAGGACGATATTGCTAAAGCTCTTGGTGAATTCATACCGTCGGCTCAGGGAATTGAAAAAGATATGCAGGAAGCAGCCGCAGTGTTGGAATGCACGCAGTTGGACTTCCTGACCCCAGAGTGGCGTGAGCGGCTGGATGCCAGCGGCGGTCGAGCCAAGTTGCAACAGCAGTTCACTCAAATGCGTGCGATGGTAGAGAGCATGTAGCCGTTTCGCCGGAGTCCAGCCGTTGGAGTCCAGCCTTCAGGCTGCTACGTGCTGGGTGAGCGCAGAATCGCCTGCAAGATTTTTGAGGACTCTGAACAACCGAAGCCCGTCCGTTTGACATCTTCCATGCGCTTGCGTAGCGTGTTGCTTCCACTGAAACCTTCAAACTCACTACTCACCCCTCGGAGACACTTACAATGGGACGCCCCGTTACTCTGTTCACAGGCCAATGGGCTGATCTGCCGCTGGAAACACTGTGCAAAAAAGCTCGTGAATTCGGCTACGATGGCCTTGAACTTGCCTGTTGGGGCGACCACTTTGCAGTTGATAAAGCGCTCTCCGACGACGCCTACTGCGCACGCAAACGTGAATTGCTCGAAAAACACGACTTGAAACTGTTCGCAATTTCAAATCATCTCGTCGGCCAGGCAGTTCTGGATAATATCGATGCACGACACAAGTCAATCCTTCCAGATTATGTCTGGGGCGATGGCGATCCTGCTGGTGTCAACGCACGTGCAATTGAAGAAATGAAGAATACAGCTCGTGCGGCTCAGAAGCTGGGCGTGAGCATCGTGAACGGCTTCACGGGTTCCAGCATCTGGCATCTGTTGTACGACTTTCCCCCGACACCGAAATCAATGTTCGACAAGGGCTACGAGTTGCTGGCAGAACGCTGGAATCCGATTCTGGATGTGTTTCAGGATTGCGGTGTCAAGTTCGCTCTGGAAGTACATCCCACAGAAATCGCTTTTGATATCTATTCCGCTGAAAGAACTTTGCAGGCATTGAATCATCGCGAAGAGTTTGGATTCAACTTTGACCCAAGTCACTTGATCTGGCAAGGCGTTGATCCTGTCGAATTCATTCGCTACTTCCCGGACCGCATCTATCACGTCCACATGAAAGATGCCTCTGTGACATTGAACGGCCGCACGGGAATTTTGAGCAGCCACTTGTCATTCGGTGACCAGCGTCGGGGCTGGGACTTTCGCAGCGTCGGACGCGGCGCGGTTCGATTCGAAGAGATCATTCGCGCGTTGAATGCCGTCAAGTACAGTGGCCCGTTGTCAGTGGAATGGGAAGACAGCGGAATGGATCGCGAGCAGGGAGCATCTGAGGCCGCTCAGTTCTGCAAGAACGTCGATTTCCAGCCCTCAAACCGAGCCTTCGACGCAGCCTTTGGCGACTGAACTCCACCGACTGAAAAGTCTGCACCAGGCAAAATGACGATCCTGCTCGGCTTTCCGGGCAGGATTGTTTTTGAACAATCGATAGCGCTAGCGACTCATGTTGTTCGTTTAACCCGACTCGAAGAGGAGGCCTCTAGTACTGCGCCTCCTCTTCGAGTCGGGTTAAACGGGGGCGAGCTGGGGCAAATGCTGTCACCTACTCAAGGCACTGGCCATGAACGCTGAAAACTCAATTCTTCAATTCTCACGTCGTACTCTCCTCAAAACTGCAGTTGCGAGTTGCGGCGCGTTCGCAGCCCGTGCCGCTATTGCCGAGCCTTCCGATGAACCGACTGCAGCGTCGCCAGGCGATTTTCAGCTCAACTATATTCTGGCATCCTGCATGTATGGCTACATGTATGTCGGGGAAATCCTGCCGGAAGTTACAAAGACCGGAGCAACACATATTGATCTGTGGCCAAAGCGACATGGAAATCAACGCGAGCAGTTGACGGATCTCGGCGAAGAAAAGTTTGCAGAGATGCTGCTGAAGCACGGCGTACAACTAGGCTGTATCACTCAATATGCATTGGGACCGTTTGCATTGAAGGAGGAATTTCAACTCGCCAAACGCTTTGGCTGCCAGATGATCGTAACCGGCGGCCAAGGACCAAAGGGACTCACTGGTACCGAATTGAAATCAGCCGTCGCTGTTTTTGCCGAACAGATGAAACCGCATCTCGACTCTGCTGAAGAATGTGGTGTCACAGTTGCGATTGAAAACCACGCGAACAATCTGTTCGAAACAGCAGACTCGTTGCGATACCTGCGAGACCTGGCTCCCTCGAAGTCTCTGAAGATCGGATTGGCTCCGTATCATCTCAAACAAGATGCAGACGAGTTAGCAACGCTCATTCGCGATCTTGGGGACAGCATTGCCATGTTCTATGCATGGCAGCATGGCAACGGTTGTATGACGCGTCTGCCAAAAGAGGAAGAACTGTTGCAGATGCCCGGTCGCGGAGACCTGGACTTCGCTCCCATGCTGACAGCACTGCGGGATATCAAGTATCAGGGCTGGACGGAAATTTTCATGCATCCGGTTCCACGCGGAATACCGATTCTGGAAACGGTCGATGAGGTCACTACTGAAATTAATCGATCGCGAAAATATCTCACCGAATGCATCGGCAAAATCGGAAGAGCCTGAATTGTGTCTCCCGTTGACAGCCAAGTGGCAGGACTTTTGTCAGTCAGTCGGATTCATTCAAAACCACCCTGGCAAATGTCCGAATTTGTCATCAGAGGAGCGATTTTTAACATCAAGACTTACATCAAGTGATCTGAACCTCTGCGGCGGGCGCTTGGGATTTGCGCCATTTTGACGATTGTTCCGCCGCTTTTCACGGAAGAGACGACTCTTAGCGAAGTTCGGTAAAGTCAGGGTTCTTCCGAAATGCAGTCGATCCACAGGGTTTTGCGAGCCATCTGGCTTGGCATCACAATGTTGCTGATTTCCGTGGCAGCCGTTGATGCACAGGAAATCGCAGTCGTTGATGCACACGATCAGACTGAGCAGCCAGAAGCGTATCTGGACTCCGTCATTTCTGATCCAATGGCATCGCCGTCCCCCAGCAATCCTCCGGGCTATTGGATTGTTGATTCCTATGCGTCGCCGCAGGATTTTGACACTTCAGCTCCAGCGTTTTGTCCTAGAGTCACAAAGTACGATCAGTGCGCCGGATTTCGTCGTACCAACATTGATGAGTTCACACAGACCATGCAGCCCGACATACCCGTCTGCATCTTTTGCCACGGCAGCTTTGTGAGCTGGGATGATGTGTTGAAAGAATCCTGTGAAACATGGAAATGGTTGCACAAGGCAAGCTCCAATCAACAGATTCAAATGATCTATTTTTCGTGGCCCAGCGATCGTCCCGTGATTTCCCCGATCATTCAATTTGATGTCAATCGTTTGGGCCGCCGTGCTGGTCGGAACGGCTTCTATATGGCAAGCCTCATACAGCAGATTCCGTCCGAGTGCCCCGTCTGCCTTATTGGACACAGCCATGGAACTCGAGTCATTGCGTCATCCCTGCATTTACTCGGAGGCGGGGCAGTGGAAGAATATACGCTCAAATCCGGACCGCATCCGCAGCATCGACTTCGAGCTGTGTTTGCGGCTTCAGCGATGGATCACAACTGGATGAATCCAGGCTATCGCTATGATCGAGCGTTGTGTTCGGTTGAGTGCATCCTGAACCTTAGAAATTCCTGCGACCCGGCTCTCTTGATTTATCCACTGCGTCGGCCGTTTTCAGGTGGTGCTCTGGGGTATACCGGTGTGACGAGACGTGACAAAAAACACTTGGGATACTGCGGAAATAAAATTCAGGAATTGAACCTGACGGAAGAAATCGGACCGCGACATTACTGGCCGAACTATTTTCGAAAGGACTGGTTGGCCTCCGCAATCAGGAACTATCTGTTCTTTGATGAACATTGACTGGGCAGAGCCATGTTGTGTGTGAGCCGAACGCGCTAGCGTCGGGCCATTCTGTTGTGCCACTGGCTGTTCGCAGTAAAAACACTGTTCGCGTAGGCCCGAGGCTAGCGCCTGCGGCTCAAACAAAGACCACCGTAAGCCCGAGGCTAGCGCCTGCGGCTCAAACAAAGATCAGTCGGCTTCAAACGTCGGCACTTGCGGTATACACTTCTGGCCAGAGATCTGGTGTTGAAACTTCAACCGCGTCTCCCCCCATGAAGTTTTCACAAAACACAACAGCAAAGTTTTTACTGGTGACAGCACAGAATCCGAACGAGTTGGCTCTTCGCGTCAACGAACTGCGTCAACGAGCCCTCCATGCTGTCGAACAGGTCGTCGTGGGTCAGACCGACGTCACCGACCAAATGTTGATGGCTTTGGTTGCTGGCGGTCACGTGCTGCTCGAAGGCGTTCCGGGAACAGCCAAGACAACGTTGTGCCGCACGTTCTCAACGGTACTTGGTATTCACTTCGAACGAGTCCAGTTCACGCCGGATTTGCTGCCATCTGACGTCACAGGAACTCAAGTACTCGATCGTCAAACCAGCGACTTCGTGCTGCGTAAAGGCCCTGTCTTCTGTCAGCTTCTGCTGGCCGACGAACTCAACCGCGCGCCAGCTCGGACGCAATCGTCGCTGCTGGAAGCGATGCAGGAACGACAAGTCACAATCGAAGGTAAGACGCTGCCGCTGCCGTCGCCGTTTATGGTGCTCGCAACGCAGAATCCGATCGAACAGGAAGGCGTGTATCGGCTTCCCGAGGCGCAGCTGGATCGATTTCTGTTTCGCATTTTTGTGGGCTATCCGGAACGCGAACAGGAAGTAAACATGCTGGAACTTCATAGTCGGCAGACCGTGAAGCCAACAGCCATCACGACGGCGGCCGAGATCCTGTCGATTCAGCAACAGCTGGACACTGTCTATGGTTCGCGCGAATTGCAGGAATACATCATCGATTTGGTGCGTCAGAGCCGTCAGCATCCGGACCTGGTTCTTGGTGCAAGTCCGCGAGCGGCCATTAATCTGATGAAAGCCGGACGAGCCCACGCATTGCTGTCTGGTCGCGGATATTTGACGCATGAAGATATTCAGGCGATTTGTGTTCCCGTACTGGCGCATCGTCTGATCATGCGACCGGAAGCCGAAATGGATGGACGCACGGTCTCAAACGTTATTGCGGCCATCATTCGATCCGTGCCTGTTTTGCAGGACAGACGCCGATGACAGCTCTGGCGCGATGGCTGGCATTGCCCGCGATCGCCGGGCTGTTTCTTGGCATCCTGAGACAACAAACGGGGTTGTCATTATTGTCTCTTTCTGTGCTGGTTTGGCTGTTGGCGGAATGGCTCTATTTTACGTGGCGGGTTTGGTTCGAACTGCGTCAGTTGAAGTTTGAACGCAGTGTCAACGGACGCACGGAATCCAGCGGCATTCTGTGGGCTGGTCGTCAAGTCTCTGTCGAAGTTCGGCTCACGACGTCGCTGATCGGCATCGGTGCGAACGTTCAGATCCGCGATGTGGTTCCTGAAAATCTGTCCGTTTTGGATCAGGATAACGACGTGACAATTCGATCACGAATTCATACGGCCGTATTTCAGTATCGCGGCAGAGTCCTGGGGGCCGGGCAGTTGCGGTTGCCGGGATTTCACATCGTGCTGACAGATCGTCAGGGCTTCTTTCGAGCCGCACGGTTCATTCCGCTTGTTCAAACCTTTCGCGTATTGCCCGCGTATCAGAATACTTCCGATGCGCAGCCGATGGTGAAGCGCATCAATTCGCTGCCGCAGCATGGTATTCATCGACTGCAACGGTCCGGCATGGGGTCAGAACTTTTAGAGCTTCGTGAATATGCCCCTGGTGATCCTCCGAAAAGCATCGCATGGAAAGTGTCAGCACGTCGCGACAAACTGATGACTCGACAATACGAATCTGAAGTCCCCGTGCGATTGCAGCTCTTCGTTGACGGTTCCATCGGAACGCGAACTGGCGGTTACGGAATGAGACTGATCGACCAGATGAATTTTGTCGCAGCAAGCGTGGCAAAAGCTGCGACTTCCGCTGGTGACCCGGTTGGCGCGATGCTGTTCGACGAACGGGGTTTGCGGCGAATTCCTTCCGGAACAGGCGATCGTGGGTTTCATCGCTTGTTGGAAGCGCTGTCCGATTTCAGCGCGAACCCCGCACCAGTTCCCGATCGTATGTCTAATCAGCTGCTGGAAGCAGCCATGACCGTGGCTGCAGAACAGTTTCCTGAGCTGCTTGATTCTCGCGTCAATCATATTCCGTTTCTGCTGTTTCCAGTTTCTCCGTGGGCGCACCGCAGGCTGCGGGAACGATATCGCCTGGCGGCTGTTCTGGCACAGTTGTATCACTTGTCCCCCGTGAAACAGTTGCAACTGGTCTATGACGATCCGCTCATGGCGACGTTTGCTCAGCATTTTTTAAGTCAGTCCGGAATGTCATGGATGGAGCCTGTGGTGTCCGTTCGAAATCGCGGTTTCCATGACGGTATGGCGCGGATGGAAATTCTGAGCAACGCCTTGTCACGCGCTGTCACACAAGCCCGCGATAACGAAGTGTTTGTGATTCTGGCCGATCTGTTGGAATGCGTTCCAAGTTTGTCGCATCTGATGCCTGCCATCAAGATGGCGTTGGCCCGACATCATCGTGTGGCGATCGTTTGTCCGTCGCCCACGTTTCTTCGTCCAACCGCAGAATCAACAGAAATTCGATCGCTGACGGCGGAAGGTTTGCTGCTGGCGGCTGAACAGACTCGGACGCGCGAACTTGCGGCTCGACTGCAATATGAACTTCGCCGCTCGGGAGCTGCGGTAGCAATCTCCGGCGAAGACAATGCTATTCAACTGGTTCTCAGCCAAATGTCGATCGCTCGAACAGGCCGCGTGGCTGCGGGAGGTGTGCAGTGAAGGTGACGCATATTCTCGAACGCACAACGGAGACTTCGCAGTTCAGCGGGTTGTCGATCGGTTCAGTCATCGCGTCTGCAGCGGCACTTCTGTTTCTTGTCGCACCGGACATAGGATTGCCGCTTCGCATCTTCATGATCGCTATTGTTCTGCTCTCGTTGCGATTTTCGGGCGGAGTACTGGTACTGGTTGCCGTGCAGGCAGATTTGTTCTTTCGCGAACCCAAACGTGGCGATGCTTTCAGCGGACTGGTCGGCTTACTGACGGTGTTTCTGATTCTGTGTCTCTTGATGTTCATCAATCGAAATCGCAACTTGCTTCAGCGAGCCGCAAAACGCCCCATCATCGCTTTCTTCGCTACGATTGGTGCGGTGTTCCGTGGAGAAATGACGTTTGATTCTGGCAAGGCTGTTCGCGAAATCTCTCGCCTGATCGGTGCCGCAATTCGCGGCGGTGCGATTCTCATGGGCGTAATTTTTGTCTCTCGAATTCTGCTGAGCACATTGCCGACGCCGCAGACATTCAATCAAAACCTGCGAGAATGGATTACAAACGAGGCGTTTATTCCGGGTTGCTCATTATTGCTGGGAAGCATCGTTGCATTGTGGATTGTGTGTAATGAAATTGCATGGCGGCAGATGACCCGCGATCAGGCTCGCATCTATTTGCGATCTGTCTTGCTGTTGAGTCATCATGCAGACTTTAGAATGATCGTGCGCGGTCGCCTGAAATCTCGCCGAAAAGTGGTGCGCGAGCGGAAAGACGCAGATGCCACGCCCGGGCAGTTGAATGAAAAGAATTTTGCAGGTCAGAACCTGTAAGCGGGATTAAAAGATATAACTGATATTTTAAAGTTTGTGGTTTTGGTTTACGGGAGTTCCATCAATGCTGTTTTGGATTCGAGAAATTGCGGGTTGGATTCTGGTCGCAGCAGGTCTCATCGTAATGCGAATGGGCCTGAACTTCGCACTCGCAGCCGACAGTCCAAAAATTGTCGAAGCATCAGTCGTGATCTTCGCGTCGCTCGGACTGCTGCGTGCTGGCGTACTGTTGGTGCGAATCTCAACAGCGGCCAGAATCTGCAAACTTGATCGAATGCACGAAAAGTAACATTTCCCTAACGAATCGGGCTGGCGGGGCCGCCGATGCGGAAGCGGCAAAGATAGATGCCGAATACGTACAACAGTAGCAATGGTGCCATCATCAGGACCATACTGTAGGGATCCGGCGAGGTTGTCAGCACCATCGACGCTATTGAAATTGCCAGCACCGCTATTCGCCAGTTCTTCTTGAATGTTTCTTCGGTGCAGACGCCGATCCGATCCAGGAAGACCATCACCATCGGCAATTGGAAACTGATGCCGAACATGAGCGGCATCAGCATGGCCATGCTGATGTATTCTGACAGTCGAGGCGTGAATCCGATTCCCAGCCATTTGTTGAAGCCAATCAGAAAGTCGAGCATCAACGGAAACGCATAGAAGTAACCCGACAGCGCGCCAAGGATGAACAGCACGATGCTCATTGGCAGATAGACGTGAACGTATTTTCGTTCGTGCGGATACAGCCCAGCAGCAATGAACAGCCACAGTTGATAAAACACCCAGGGCGAAGACAGTAAAAGTCCGGCAAATAAGCAGACCTTCATATACGACATGAAGCCCTCTTCCATACTCAGCGTGGTCAGCTTCGTCGAATCATCGACCACCTTGCGAAGTTGAGCGAACTCAGGAGCCGTCAGCACCAGAGAAACAGGAACATCGTCGTCTCCCTCAACTACAGAAGACTTTTCGCCCATAGCTTTCAACAGCGCCGATTTCAGCATCACGACACGCAACTGATCGTCACGCAGCTCCGCTGGAACTTCGATGATGGTTTCCGGCCGTGTTACTTCTGTGCCTGAAAACCAATTCTTCAAATGCTCGTAGAAGCTTCCGTTCGGTATATCGATCGTAATGTTTTCCATGCCACTGGCCCGCATGGCGTTTTCGACCGGAGTTCGCAACAGGTAGAAAATCCTGTCGCCAAAGAACAGTGTAATGGAAACAGCGATCACGATGCCGAGCACAGCGCGAAACACATGCACGCGGAGCACTTCCAGGTGCTCACCAAAAGTCATCGTCGTATCGTCAAACAGATCTCGCGATCGAGCCATTGCGTTTCTCAGGATTCTTGAAAAGCGATTTCAGTAGTGTGCCTTCTCCTATGGGAAGGGGGAGAAGGTGGCCGGAGGCCGGGCTAAACTTTGCCTTCCGGTTGGGCAAGCCAACCGGGGAGGCCCGTCGTTATCGCAAACTAACCTCAAAACGTTCGCTCGTGCCAGGCAAGCTGGCACGGGGCTACAGGGGACAATTACAAGACGATTTGCACATCATTCCAGTCCGCGAAGTACTACTTCTGCGTCAATTCGCGGAATCGTTGCAGCAAATCTTTCGTGATCGGACCAGGCGTTCCTGCTCCAATTTTTCGCCCGTCCAGACTGATCACGGCAATAACTTCAGCAGCGGTTCCAGTCAGGAAGCATTCGTCGGCCGTGAAAATGTCATATCGTGTGAGCACGCATTCCTGAACCGTCACACCGGCTTCAACAGCCAGTTTCATGACGGCGTTGCGAGTGATACCTTCCAGAATTCCTGAATCCGGCTGCGGCGTCTTCAGCACTCCATGTTTAATAATGAAGATATTGTCACCGGTACATTCAGCCACTTCGCCGTTGTGGTTCAGCATCAAGGCTTCGACGGTTCCCGCGTCGGTGCCTTCAATCTTGGCCATGATGTTGTTGAGATAATTCAGCGACTTAATGCGCGGGCTGAGCGCACCTGGATGGTTGCGAATTGTTGCGGCCGTGACGAGTTTCATTCCCGTTTCATAAAGTTCAGCCGGATACAGCGAAATAGTGTCCGCAATGACAATGACCTGCGGATTGCTGGTGCGACGGATATCCAGACCCAGCGAACCCGAACCACGCGTTACGACAAGCCGGACATAACCATCCGTAATGTCATTGGCTTTGACGGTGTCTTCGACGGCCTTCACCATTTCAGCGTGCGGTATCGGGATTTCCAAACGAATCGCCAACGCACTCTCGTACAGGCGATCGATGTGCTCCTTCAGCAGAAACACTTTGCCACCGTAGACTCGAATCCCTTCAAAGATCCCGTCGCCGTAAAGCAATCCGTGATCAAACACACTAACCATTGCCTGTTCTGCCGGAACCAGCTTTCCAGCGACATAAACCTTGCGAGACATGAAAGACGTCCGTTACTTGAGTGTTTTATTAAAGCCGAAATTTCAACTTCAGATCGACATCAATCACTGTTATACCCGCTGAACCTAAACGCGCGTTCCAACGGATTTCTCAGCGTATGATTCCAGATTTTGACTGATCGGCCAAGATTATGGTGTCCGCTACACCTGTATTCCAGTGTAGCGAGATTTCGAGCCGTTGAGAGTCCACTGTACCGGCGAATCTCACCTGCAAGGTCTTTCGACCCTCAAAAACTGCCGCGAGTTCACCGAACCGCCCATTTTTGCAGTTCCTCTGAATGAAGAAGCTTTCAATGCCCGGAAATCCTGCATCGAATCGATTTTCCCGTTGCCGATAGACTGTAGTGACGGTTCCGAGGTGTGACTCCACTACGTTGAGTTCGCCACGGCACAGTAGGACGACGCCGGACCCGGGGGGGAAATTTGATGAATTCAACCGCAAACACACGGATGTCGCGGATACGCTGGACCTTGATTACAGCAATGCTGCTTTCATGTACTGCTTCAGTGACCTTGGTGCTGCTGGGCTGCCAGCAGGTGCCAATGACGAATCGTAAGCAGGTGTTGCTATCGTCTGAAGAATCAGAAAACGCCATGGGACTGACGGCATATCAGGAAGTTTTGAAGTCAGAACCACTGACGAAAAACGAAAAAGCGACGGAAATGGTAAAACGCGTCGGCCAGCGGATTGCCGCTGTGGCGAAGCGTCCGGACTTTGAATGGGAATTCAACGTCATCGAATCCGATACGCAAAACGCATTTTGTTTGCCTGGCGGCAAGGTGGCTATTTATACAGGGATTCTGCCAGTCTGTGAAAATGAAGCGGGATTGGCCGTGGTGATGTCGCATGAGATCGCTCATGCCATTGCTCGCCATGGCGGTGAACGCATGACGTACCAGACAGCTCAGAACGCCGGTAAGTCACTGGTCGGCTATGTGACGCAGAAACAGGATGAGCAAAAACAAAAAATCGTGATGACCGCTTATGGTGCGGCATCGGAATACGGCGTGATTCTGCCGTACAGTCGCAAGCATGAGATGGAAGCCGACCAAATCGGCATCATGCTGATGGCGGAGGCTGGCTACGATCCGTCTGAAGCACCGGTTTTCTGGGAACGATTTTCGTCAGCAAAGGCGGGAGCAGCTCCGATGGAGTTCATGTCGACTCATCCTTCCGACGCTCACCGAGCTGCGGCACTGCGTGAATTGCTGTCTGATGCGATGACGCTTTACGAGGCTGCAGAAGTTAAGCTGGGCCTTGGCGAACCTGTGCAGTAACATATCGCAGGAAGGCATTCACGGCATCAAACTCCTGCGGGCGGACTTGTGGCGAGCGGACAATTCATTGAACTTGAAGGTGTGCGAGTCAACAACCTTCAAAATATCAGTCTTAAGATCCGCCACAACGCGCTGACTGTGATTTGTGGCGTCAGCGGTTCCGGCAAGAGCAGCCTCGCTTTCGACACGCTTTACGCCGAAGGCCAGCGTCGATACGTCGAAACCTTTTCGCCTTCCGCGCGGCAGTTCCTGGATCGTATCGAGCGCCCGGCTGTCGATCGAATCAATGGATTGCCACCAGCGATCGCCATTCGACAGCAGATGCGTTTCGACGGACCTCGCAGCACGTTAGGGACGCGAACCGAGATCATTGAATCTCTGCGAGTCATCTTCGCGCGAGCGGGACGCTTAGTTTGTCCCGATTGCCAACTGCCCATCGATGCGATGTCGGCAGAAACGATCGCAGCCCGGATTCTGGCTCATCCGTCTGCGGCACGCATGATGATCGGTGCCGTCGTATCCATTGATGCTTCAACCGACACAGAAGTACGTGCCGAGCTCCTTCAAAATGGCTTCACTCGCATCATCGCCGATAACAAAATGATCAGACTGGAAGAGCTTGAAGCCTGGTCGAAGAACTCGCCATCATCGCTGACTGTCGTCATCGACCGCGTAAAGTCTGACAGTGTCGCCGCAGATCGCCTGGCGGAATCAATTTCGACCGCATTGAAAACCGGAAATGGGACCTGCGTCGTCCTGACGGAATCATCCATCGGCGAGCGGGGCGGCGTCAGCCCCCCGGTACCTTCTCCTTGCAGCGTACAATTCATCGACAACGTTGCCTGGTCAACGCAACAGTATTCCTCCAACCGGACCTGCGCAAGCTGCGCCCGACAATTTCCCGAACCGTCGCCTGAGCTTCTAAGTTTCACGTCTCCACTGGGTGCGTGTTCCAAATGCGGCGGTACAGGATCATCAACGGCCGCCAGTTCAGAAATTAAATCCAAAGGACGAAAAAAAACACCTGCCCCACATCTGGAAATGTGCTGTGATGCCTGCAATGGCAGCCGCCTCAACCGAGACGCATTAGCCGTGCAGCTTTGCGAAACCCAATTTCCGGCCGTGTTGCACATGGAAATCGGCGAGCTGAGTGTCTGGCTCACTGACACCGCTGCTTCACTTCCGCCCGAACTGCGAATTGCGCTGCAACCGGCGTTTGATCACGCCAATCGCCGCATCGGATTTTTGATCTATTGTGGCATGAACTATCTGTCACTGGATCGCAGCATGAAGACACTCTCCGGCGGCGAATCACAGCGCGCGTCACTCACCAGCGCGCTGGGGTCCGGGCTTGTCAATACTCTGTATGTGCTCGACGAACCCACAGCCGGATTACATCCATCCGACACACAGAGAATTATCGCAGCCGTGCGTACACTGCAACTGCGAGGCAATACGGTCGTCGTCGTTGAACACGATCCGGAGTTTATTCTTGCGGCCGATGATGTTGTTGAAATCGGGCCCGGAGCCGGAGATGCTGGTGGCACGATTGTATTTCAAGGCACACCTGAGCATCTGCGCGAAGTTGAAACAGCAACCGGGACGCAATTGCAGTCGAATTCTGTCGCCGCTCAGGCAGCGCCGCAGAAACGCCGTGTGCCAGAACACTGGCTGACACTTGCGAACATTCACTGCCATAATATCGACGGAATATCAGTCAGAATTCCGCTGGGTGTTCTGTGCGCCATCATCGGAGTCAGCGGTAGTGGCAAGAGTTCACTGATCGTCGATTCGCTGTTTCCGAATCTCTGCCGTGTACTGAAACTGCCAATCACGGCCAGCAACGAAGGCACGATTGAACGTATCGAAGGCATCGATAATCTCGACAGCGTTTTGCTGCTGGATCAAAGCCCGGTGCAACGATCGCGACGAAGTATTCCGGCGACGTGGATTGGTGTTTTCGACGAAATTCGCGTACTGCTCGCAGAGACGCACGAGGCTAAAAAACGCAACTTCGGACGTGGGATGTTTAGTTTCAACTCTTCAACTGGTGGTCGATGTTCTGTATGCGAAGGTCGCGGAGTTGTCACGGTCGCAATGCAGTTTCTGGCGGACATTCAGACACCGTGCGAAGAATGCCACGGCCGACGGTTTCGCCCGGAGGTGCTGGAGATTCGCTATCGTGATCGTTCAGTCCACGAAATCCTGTGCATGACCGGTGACGAAGCATTTCTGTTCTTCAATGGTCATCACAAGATTCAGCAGCGACTCAACGCCGTTCGCCAGGTCGGGCTGGGCTACTTACGACTTGGACAACCGCTCAGCACCATTTCCGGCGGTGAAGCACAGCGACTGCGTATTGCGGCGTTGCTGGCTGGAGTACCTCTGGAAGACGGCGACACGGCCGCACAAAACCGGAAGTCCGCTGCCATCACCGGAGCTGGCCGAACGCTGTTTCTTCTGGACGAACCTTGCAGCGGCCTGCATCTGAAGGATATTGAGCGACTGCGAACGTGTCTGGATTTTCTGATTCAAACCGGCCATTCGGTGATCGTGATCGACCACGATCCAGCACTGATTTCTTATGCCGATCACGTGATTCAACTTGGTCCCGGTGCTGGCCGCCTGGGCGGCAGGGTTTTGAATGAAGATTTTTGATTTTTGATTTTCGATTTGATTCAGCCACATCGCCTCAAATCGCAATCAGGGAACTGACGTCCCCCCACTCGCCGGATCTCGGTGAGCCGCGAGACGTCAGTTTCCGGATGCTGCGTTTCATCATGGATCGTTTGATGCAGAACTTGTAAACTCGAAGTGGAAAGAACGTATCAGGCAAATTTTCGTTCAGGCGCTTTAGATCGGGAGGGCGAAGCTCCTGCTGAGCCACGAGAAACATTGGATATCGTTTGGCATACGGCTCGGCAGGAGCCTCGCCCTCCCTCGAGTGCCATTGTCCGTCAGGCCCCGGAATTCCTATTTTCCAGTTCGCACTCGCACCGTCAGACTTTCCAGCTTCACGCTCACTTCTCCCTGCAGGTCAGAACGATGTGCATAGACGCCGATTTCCTTGATGGGATAGGCTCCGACAGTGAACGTATTAAACGGCAGGAACGTGTCTGAACCTGTTTCAGCAAAGAGACATATGACTTCGTCTCCATTGCGAACGATCCGCAGTCGTCCGTTCGGCCGTTCGCCGCGTCGGGTGATAGCGTGGTGATATGTCGGCTCCCCAGTGGCCATCGATTTCCGAATCGTCTTGGATGCAAACTCAGGACTCCCGGGTCCGGTAAGTTGCATGCCGCATTCGATTCGTGACTGCATCGGATCGTCCATCGTCACCAGGAGTTCAAGATTCTGCCCCCAGCCTTCTTTGACCGGAATGAAGGCAAGATCGCGATAATCCAGTGTCACTTCACAATCACCGATGATTGGAACGGTCGTGTTGATGCCGGCCCATGTGGATTCTTTCGTGGGCAGATTCAACTGGAATTGCAGTCCGTCCTTCTGCATCGCAAAGTTATTCGTGAACCCGGAAAGGCTCCATCCGGCCGCTTTGAATTGTGCTGGCGTTCCGTTTAGAGGAATGACCTGAGTATCAAAGCCGTCGCCAGCGGAAGTTGCAACATCATGGGGCGGAGTCGCAAGTTGTTGATCATCAACTGCCGGCAGCGTCTTTGGCCAGTCGCCGCGATAGACCAGATTGCGGACTCGGCATTGTGTCTGATTGGAATATCGAAACAATCCAAAGAATCGTTCGTTGCGGCGTTCGGTCACGGTGTGCGACGCAACGGCGGTTCCGTTGACGGTGATCGTCAGTTGATCGCCTTTCAAAGTTAACTTCACTTTGTTCCAGTCATTTGGTTTTAGATCGATCGTCGCAGCCGCGCCGACGATCACCGCAGCATTGTCCGGGGCCAGATCACGCGGATCATATTGCGCTTCGGTGAGCGTATGCAGTTTAGCTCCGTCGGGTTGAAGCAGAATTGCCGACTTGCCCACGGCCGGATGCACTTCCTGTTCGCCGGGAACATAGAACGTTTCAAATTCGATCTCGCCGTCTTCCAGCATCGGCCGCTGATACAGCATCAAACTTTCTGTCGGACCGACGGCGTTCTTCTTTTTGCCGACCAGTTCATCGCCCACTTTTTGCCACGGCGTTACTTCGTCGTTCGTTGTTGAGACGTGCCATTCGCCATAAATGTCGGCTCGCCAACATCCCCAACCGGACATATCAATGAGGTCAATCTGATCGGGGATCTCGGGCGTTCCGATGATTCGCAGATTCTGAACGATGGCTTCATCCGTCGGATTGTGAGATTGCAGCACAATCCACGGACTTGGCGTTCCGGCCAGATTTTCCTCATGGATCTGCACACCGTTTGTGAACGTCGTCACCTTTGGACCATCCACCACAATTTTGAAACCGGCCATCACTTCCCATGCCGGCAGGTTGAGTTCCTGCTCAATGTCGTTGGAGCTTTGCATCAGCTTGACGACCTTCACCGCTTTCGCATCATGACGCGGTTCAGCGGAGTGCATGCCCCATGTGACGGCAACTTCTTTGTAGCCGTAGGTTGATCGATTGACTTCAATCTCAAACTTGCCTCGCAGAGGCGACTGGAAAAATAACTGCGACCACATCTCCGAAGGATGATGCCTGAGGACGCCACGCGAATATGTCCAATGCGAAGGATGCTGTCCGTTGAAGCTGCGATCCGGCTTTAGATACGGAACCGAGGTCCATTGCGTCAACTTTTCCTGACCGGACGTGTCGCTGTTCGCTCGCATCGCCAGATCCAATCGACCCACCAGACCATGCGCCAAGCGATGAAAGCGGTCGTCATTCGAGCGGCGTTTTTCGTCACGTTCGACATCACAAAGTTTCGTCCCGAGTTCAATTGCCCACGGCAATGTTTTGGGATTCTGCATGGCCTTCCAAACCACCAGCAATTCCGCCGCCCGTTGCTGAAGCGTCAGCGATTGTGGCAATCCCGCATACAGCGTTGCGTGGACCTCCCTCATCGCTGCCGTCGTCGCGGCGACGTCCGCCCCCTGCATTGCCAGCAGCGCTTTCATCGCCTGCTTGTTGCGTTTATCCAGATCATTCGCCACAAGAATAGCATCGATGTCTTTGGTCAATTCCTCAACCCGATTCAACTCGCCCGCCAGCCGCACAAGTTCCAGCGCCGGACTTTGCAGATCGGCGGCAGTTCGAAATGCGGCGTCAGTCTCTGGATCGATCGAAGCACTCTGCCACGCCAGTCGCATTGAATCATGATCGTCGCCTGGCAACACCCACTTCTTCAGTAGTGCGTAAGCATCGGCGGCGGGCAAAGTTTTCGTCGTCGCCAAAAGTTCGGGCACGTGCAGTTCGTCAAATTCTTCAGGCATCATGGAATTGATCAGACGTCGGTCGCCAGCAGTCAGCGGCTCCGTAAGATCCATCAGTTGAGCATTCATTTCGTTAAGGTCTGTTGTCTCAGGCCACGCACCGCTGAGAGTCACGTTGCGGATTCTTGATTCGGCAGTAACATACCGAAAGAAGCCGGGCCGGAAATCGTCCATTTGCGGGATCGGTCGGGCGAAGATCAATTCTCCGTTGAGATTGATCTCGATCTGATTTTCGCGGTGTGACATGGTGACCTGGTTCCAGTCGCCTTCTTTCAACGGCACGCTTTTGGGGCCGCGTTGGTATTCGCTTTCAACGACGCTGTTATCATCCTTGATGTTGCGGAATTCGTGGTCGAAAGTTCCCAGTGAAATCCAGTGAGTCTTCACGCCGTCGGGTTCGATCATAAACGCCAGCCGCCCAAGTGACGGATGAGACACGACGCGGTTGGCTTCACGAAAGAACTCGTACTGGAATGTTTCTCCATCCAACAAGGGACGGCAATAAAACAAGACACCCTGCACATCGGGAGCGGCCAACGCATTTTCCTTGCCATGCAACACGCCCGACTTCACTGACCAGTCTGGTTCCGTCGCAGCCTCGCGGCGACGGTAGGCCGTTGAACTGTTTTCGTCGGTGACTTTTTCCGCCAGAATGCGAGGGGACGGTGTTGAACCGGCAAAACCGCCGCTGCTCCAGCCGGGCATACCGTCCTCCGAAACCAACTCAACCTCACGCGGAATCGTGGGCATTCCAGCCAGGCGAGGATTGCGGAACACCGACATCTTGCTGCCCTCCGTCGTGAGCACAATCCATGGCACGCTACCCGTGAGCTTCTCTTCGTAGACCAATCGGCCGTTGTTCAGATATCGCATCATGCCATCGCGCGACTGAATCGTGATGTGGTCGAACGACGGTATCCCACGCTTCATGCCGGCTGGTCGAGTGATAGAATCTTCGCCTGTGAAATTGACGATACTGCCGGAACTGCCCCAAGTGTTCGAAGCAACTATGACGCCGCCATAGCCAGCATCGCATTCGCCCCAATGTTTCTCCAGACAGTCCACGTGAAATTCGAAATCGCCCGTCAGCGGCCATTTCAAATACAGCGTGTCGCGACCGGAACCGGAGTAATGCGAAATCAGATTGTCATGCCCCAGCCAGAGTTCGCGTGATACCGCCGAGTCGCTGTTTCCAATCGCTTGAGGCACCCAGTTGGAAAGCTGAGTCTGAATTTTCGCTTCCAGCCGACTGCCGAATTTCTTTGCCAGGCAATCCGCGAACTCCGTTTCGATGTGAGAAACAAACGCGGCACCGCCCGTGTCCTGGAAAGGCTTGCGAAGTTTCTGTTTTCCATAACTCACAGCAATGTCGTGCAGCTTGTCTGACCGTAGACATTCTTGCGCGACCAGATAATCCGGAAATGCACTGCGGTTGGTACGTTCCTTGCGGCGTTCCGGCATCAAATCAAAGAACTGTTGGAAGAGCGGTTCAAACGCATCGCGATCCGACGTTTCGATCTGAATCAACATCCACAGGAATTCCGCGTTTGTAAGTTTTTCATCGTATTCCTTTTTGGCAAGCTGCGACAATTCTTCCAGCCTTCCCGCTTCGCGAGCGGCGGCGATCAGTTCCGACAGATTGCAGACGGCAGGATCATGCTGACGTTGGCGCGATGGTGCATCTGCAGGCACGAACACCTCGGGAACCAATGAGTTTGGAACCCAGTCGGCGACGCATCGCACGGTGCGACGATCCTGCGTCGGCATCGTCCAGTCGCGCCACGCTTCATAGCGTTGCTGCGGTGGCAATTTTGCAAAGTCATTGGCGACGATTGCCAGCGGAAATGCCAGGTTGGGTGGCGAATACTGCTTCGCGTCAAAATCGGCTGCTCGCCCAATAAAATCGGCTGCGATCGACGGGATGCCATTGCGAGCGGCCTCCGTTGCGAAGCGTCCCAGATCGTTCCACTGTTTATACAGTCCATAGTCTCCGCCATAGCGAGCGGCATCGGCCTGGCTGGCCACTTGTTGTGCTTCGAAGTACTTTCGAACGCCTTCGATGTCACCGCTTTTGGCCAGATAGCGATTGACCATTTCATCCAGTTTGCCTGTCTCGCTAACCAGGTTATTGCGGTTACGGTCCGGAGTTGTCCATGGCATCTGCACGGCAGTTTTCAAAACGGCATACGCCGCGTCTTCAAGTGCCTTCTTATCCGCAGCGGGCAACGCTGCGTGACACGCCAACTGATACGCTGCCGGATTTGGAGCCTGCAACATTGCGGCTGCAAGTTCCGTCAAATGTGCCACGGCTGCCGATTCGTCGTCGATGGACAAATCGACTTGCGTCAATAACACCAGTGCCGGGACCATTGCGGCTTGGTTCCCTTTTCGCGCATCGATGAGCGTTCTCAAATCGGCGATCTGATCTGCTTTTTTTGCCCACTCCACCAGTGTTACGCCCAGACTTTTCGCTTGCGCGGCGCGCAGTTTTGTGTTGTCAGCGAACAGCAGAATGTCGGCCGGTCGTGATGACGGAAACACCAGCGGTTTGAGCAATGTATAAACGTCCGCTGGCGGGTAATCATCTCCCTGCCATTTTTCGATGACTCGTTGCATTGAGGCCACAACTTCTGCTTCAAGCGGATCGCCACTTGCAGGCACAACGCTTGATGAGCGAACCACACGACCATTGGTGGCCACTGGCGTCGTTACCGGGTCAGGCACGGGAGTTCCACCTTGCATCGCTTCCTTAACAGCATCGCGAGACAGGTTTGCCATGCCATTCTTCGCTGCCGTTTCTGCCACGATCATCGCCACGCGAAATTGAGAAATCGTCAACGGCGGTACGGTTTGGGTTGGTGGAGTAATTTGAGGTGGTTGTAGCAAGGAGGTCGTCATGTAGGTCCTTTCTGCCGGAAAGGACTTCGCGACTTGTCGCGACCCGCGACCAGACATGGTGGATGACATGAGAAGCGGCGGCGTGGCTTGCGTGCCGATTATCAGGCGAACGGGTAAAACATCGGCGCGACAAAACGTGAAACCGGAATCTCCGGCAGCCTGATTTTGGAATGGAACCTTGATTGGTCGCAGGTCGCAGCGGGGCTGCGAAGACCTTTCCGGCAGAAAGGACCTACCAGTCGCACCGTCCAACGACTTTGATTTCGCCTTGCGCGTCGGACGTTCCGTAGAAATCCGCAATAGCTCCGTAAGCTTCTCCTCGGCTGCTGCCTTATTACCTGCCTCCAACAACCACGAACTCCACTCCATCAAAATCCCTGCGGAATTCTGCAGACCAGTCTGTCGCCTTGCGCCTGCCAGCGCGCGATCGGCCAACAGTGTCGCTGACGCCTTAAGCGATTCGTCTTTCAATGCTTCGCGAGCCACCATCCATAATGGCACTGCCAATGCGGCCACTTTGCGTTGTCGTGAATTTGGACGGCGGCCTTCTGCAACTTCTTCCAGCGGCTGATCAGACACGATCGTCGCCAAAGCCTTTACAGAATCGACAAACCGCTCATCTTTCATTTGGCCTCGAAATGCTGCCAACGCAAGTGCGGCTGTGGCATCCGTTGGATGTTCCTGCTGCAATGCCTCCAGCCTTGCATCAATTGCCGTCTTGACCTTTTCGTCTTTTGCCAACGTCACCAGCAGTCGTATCAGGCCGCTGTCGATGTGTTCCGTTGAGATGCTTGCGACCGAAGGCACGATCGGCATGAGATCCAGCAACGGGACGCCGTCTTTTGGCATCTCCGAGACTGCAAGCAATTGAACAATTGCCGCAGTGGCGTCAGCACTGTCCAGCGACGACATCGCCTTCGTCAAACCTGCCTTGGCCTGATTCACGTACTGGTCCGCATTATTGCTGTTATATTGCGAAACGGTTCGCAAGGTTTCCTCGTTATCCAACAAGTTGCGATACATCTGCACGGCATCAACGGGATACTGCATCTCCAGCAACTTACCGGCGGCAAACAAGGAATTCTCTGTCCGTTGGTAGGAGCTATATTGTGCGTCGTAGTCGTTAAACGTAGCGGCTTTCACAGTTTTAAGAAGCAGGTCACGTGCCTCAGTCTTTCTTCCGTTCTCAGAAAACGCTTTGATGAGTTTTTGAATCGGAGAATACTGCAACTGATTCGATGAACTGGAACTTGAAACCGTTGTCACAGCTTTCTCAAACAGCATCAAAGCCAGCGGACGTGTCTTTTCGGACTTGTCCAATTCCTGACCAATCAACCAGCAACTGTCAGACGGGATCGACTTCATTGCCGCTTCATTGTTTGCCAACGCTTCCAGACGAACAGTCGCCGCGTCTTTGTCGCCGGACTGCAAGTCAATCAACGCCAGCATGGCTTCTCCGCCAAACCAGCCGGGCGTCGCATCGACTGTTTCCTGAATCGCACTTCGCAGTTCCTTCAGCTTGTCGGAATTATTCAGCCCTCGAAGCATGTAATGAAACTGACTCGTCACATCGCCGTTGCCGGAACGAGAATAGATTTGATTCAATCCGGACCATGGACTGTTCTGCAGATCCAACGCTGTTGGCAGCACAAGTTTCTTGCCGATCTGAAACATGCGTTCGTTCTGCCACACCTTCGCGTTGTTCGAGTTCCCGACTTCCGACAGGATGTTGCTGCGATAGTTAGGAAACGAGACGATAATCTGTTCGATCAATTCCACGGCGACGTCAGTATTCTTCTCATCCTGCATCAATTCGCCGACAAGATTGATGATGTAATACGGTTGGCGAATTGATTTGAAATTCATACTTCGAATCGCAGCCACAAGATCGGTCGTTCGTTGTGCCTGTGTGAATACGCGGCGAACGGTATAGAGATCTTCCGTGATCCAATCAGGTTTCCGCTTCAGAAGTTCCAGATACTGGTCGCAGGCTTCTGTGAGCTTGTTTGTCTGTTCGAAATATTTGGCCAATTGCAGACGCAATGCGAACGCATCCGGTCTGTTGGCAATGGCTTTCTCCAGCAGCGGGCCAACCTTATCCTTTTGACCACTGATTCCATAGAACTCAATCAACTGTTCGTACAACTTCGGCGACTCGGGTGAACGTTCCAGTTGCGATTCCAATTGCGTGATCAGCGTCTTGAGTTCGCCCGTCTGCTGCAGCACCGCCAGTGCTTGAGTTCGCGAACTGTCGGTCGTTGTGTTGTAGCGCATGGGATTGCGAGTGGCATTGGCCATGGTCGTCATCGGGCTGACGGTTTTGCGAAGCAGGATATGTGCCAACTGTTTGGCGCGGTCGGCTTTTCCCTGGCTTTGATACAACATCATCAGCGACGCCAACGCAGGTGGCTGATTGCTGGATTGCCGTTCGGTACGAGCAATCACGGCGTCCGCCATGTCGTTCATTCCCAGTCGCCGCATTCCGGCCACGAGCGACAATTGCGTCGCCGCGTCTAATCGCAGACCGAACAGGCGTTCCGCCGCCGATCGAGCTCGCTCGTTGTCTCCGATGCGTTCGGCCAGCGTCAGTGCCATCAGTTCACGGCGCTGCAGTAATTTTTGATCCCGAGCGATAATAGAATCCACAATCTCCAGTGCATCTTCGATGTCGCCGCGTTGCATGCGCAGATCGGCCAGTTCAAATCGAGCGCTGGGGTCGTCCTTTTGCGCCTCACCGAGCTTCACCAGGATTTCGACCGCTTCATCCTGCTCGTCGGACCACCAGAGTTCAGTGGCCAAATAGGCATTTTCGACTGTCGCATCTTCAGGTGCCGCAGCCTTGACACGTGCTTTCAAAAGCGTTGTAAGATCCGGAAGCACGTCGTTGCGCTTGAGAACTTCGTGGACATCGCGCAGCAGCATCACGACTGACGAATCGACATGCCTTGACGGGACTTCAACCTGTTGAATATAGGTACTCTGTTTTCCGTAGATCCATTGTAGGCTCGTTTGCGTGCGTCCGGTACTTGCGGCAGACGACGAACGACGTGACTTCAACGCAGCCGCCGCCTGTTCGGCCAACCTCTTTTTGTTTTCGATTGTCGCGACATCCAATGCCTGGTCAAGTATCGAAAGAATCCGGGCGTTCTCTTCTTCAGCTCCCAATCGTCCAATCCATTGCATCAGCGAATTTGTAGTCTGCGCCAGTTGCATTGCGTTACGCCGTGCCGAAGCGGCCGAACGTGGCGAAGCTGCGCTGCTGTCGTCTTTTTCGGGCGGCTTTGCCAGTTCATCCTTGGCCGCCGCGACCCAGCGTTCGAAAAACTCCGGAATCTTATCGAGCGTCTCCTGTTGCAACATCACAGAGATCACGCCGGAAAGTTCGCTCGCTGTCTTCGCGGACGTATACAGTTCGTTCAGCCGAGCATCGGCTTCTGCATCGCGTTTCGCCAGCTTCAGTTCTTCAACGACCTGCATTGTGAACTGTTTTCCGCCGCCCACCATGCCGCCGCCGATCATCACCCATTGACCGCCGATATTGACGTACGCATTCCCCTGACCGTCGTAAGCGATCTGCTGTCCGAACGATTGGTCCTCACCCTTCTTGTCCGCTTCGCGTGAAAGATCTTCAACACATTTCAGCATCAACGTGAGATCTTCATCTGATAATGCAGTCTTCGCTGGGGCCGCATTCTGCCCGTTGGAAGTACGTACGGCAGCAGGATTCACATGGCGAGTTCGCAGCGAATTCAGGAAGAACTGTTCTTCTTCCTGACCACCGCTTTTTGCTAAGTCGCGAGCAATTTGAAACTGTACAGCCTGCTCGCCCTTGAGTGACGCAACGTACAGCCAATCATAGATCGCGTTTCGATGCGCACCGTCTGCCTGCGCTTTCGCAGCCACTTGAGGGGCGACAGAAGTTACATTCTCTGATGCATCATCCGTAGTATTTGCATCGACAATACCTGGATCTGCAGGCTTCTCGGGAGTCCTTTGCTTTGCGTCATCTTCAAACTTCAATTTCCATGCGAAACTCGCCATTCGTGCTGTACCGTATTCGCGCGGAGTCCATGTTTGCTGACGTGAATTTCCGCCGTAGTATTCTTCTGAAATCAATCCCGTCGCGGACTGAATCTGACTTGAATAACTCAACAACTGCAACGGCGAACGCTTCGTCGGTCCTTGGGTCTGATTGCCTTTCAGGTTCTCCGACTTCGCCTTCGCCTGAGCCCGTTTGAATTCATCATTCGCAAACAAGCCTAGCGTGTCATGCGGAATGGTCAGCGTCAGGATGCGATCGAAACGAGTGGCTGCTTCCTCCGATTTCTCCAGCTTGGCCCACGCGACACCTTCGCGATACAGCAACTCCCAGTCCTCGCGCTGTTGACTCAACAACGGTTCGGTAATACTGATCACCGCTTCGAACGCTCCCTGATTCAACAGCGAATCGATGCTGCGCAGCAGCCGCACTGGATCTTCTTCCCGAGACGTCAACCTTACCAGAATCTCCATGGCTTCATCGCGATCGCCCCGAGACTGCAACATCGCCACCAGCGGAAATTCCGTCTCATGCCCCGGCGCGACGGCGATCAGTTGCCGCTGATAACCAATCGCGGCATCGGTATCGCCGCTGGCTTCGCACAGTTTCGCGAGTTGCTGCAACAGATTCGTATCACGGCTGTCTTCACCCAGCAATTGTTCCAGTTCCTGCCGCGCGGTGCCTAGATCGCCGGATGTCTGCCATGCTTGTGCCAGACAGATCGTCATTTCCCGCCGTTTTTCCTCTTCGCGGCGGTCGCGTTCGAAGCGTTCGATGAGTTTGTCGAGCTGATTGATCTGCTCATACAGCGGCACCAATTTCTGAGTCAGACTCGTCTTGTCGTCAATAGTTTCCGATTTGTCGAACGCACGCCAATAGACTTCGATCGCTTCGTCCGTTCGTAATTGATCCGCCAGCGCCGATGCCAGAGCCATAATCAGATGCGGCTCGTTCGGATTGATGCGAACCGCCTTGCGCAGTGCTTCCAAACCTTCATCCGATTTGCCCAGTCGAAAACACATCTGAGCCAGAAATTCGTAGTTGTCTGTCTTGCCGGGTGCTGACATGATCAATTCATTCGCGGCGGCCATAGCTTCATCGGATCGGCCCATTTGAGCTTCCAGACGAGCGACGTTCATCAGATGATCCCCGCGCGAACGGCGATCGGTATCCGCCAGTCGCCGACTGTAAGCCGCAGCCTGACCGTAGTTGCCCGACGATTCTGAAATCCGCGCGGCGACGGTGAGAGTCGGCACAGATTTGGCATCGATCGCCAATCCATTTTCAACGGACTCCATCGCATCCACCCATTGCCGATTCGCTTCGTAGTAGCGAGCCAGCATGGCCCAGTCGGCGGGCGTGACTTTCGTGTTGCCTTCAATCGCGGCCACGAGCTTTTTGATTTCGTCTTCTATTCGTTGGCTGGACTGAAACACTTCAATCCGTTGACGAATCAGGGCATCACGATCATCTTCGCTGGCCGCCAGTTTTTCCGCCGCGTCAAGGAACGTCAACGCATCATCATACTTCGTAGCTCGCGCGTGATATTCTGCCGAACGCATCTGCAACACGAATTCCCTGGGCGCGAGCTTGCACGCATCGGCGATTTCTTTCACGGCCTGATCGAGATATCCGAAACTGTTGTAAACCTCCGCCAGCCGCGCGACGTTTTCTGCGGTGTGCAGCTTGCCCTCAGCAATCGATCCCCACGTTTTCAGAGCTTCATCGGTCTGCTTTTGAATATGATAGAACTCCCCAAGATATTCACGGTACTGCGGATCGGCCGGAGCCAGCGTGACGGCCTTTTGATACATCGCCATTGCTTCATCGTGCAGATTCGACTGTCGAAACAGATCGGCCACCTGTGCGGTGGTAATGGCATCATCCGGACGATTGGCAACGATCTGCTTCCAGATGCGAACGGCTTCCTTCTTTCGTACTTCCAGATCCTGCGACTTGTCTTTCAGAACAAGCTTTCCCCAGTCTCGCAGAAAATCCAGGTTGCCCGGCGCGGCGATGGCGAGTTGTTCATACTGCTTGATCGCTTCCGGGACGCGCTGATCATCGACGAGCTGATCGATGAAGGATTTTCGCAAATCGGTTCTTGACGGAGCCAGCTTTAGCGCCTTTTCCATCCATTGCGTCGCTTCCGGAATTCGCGCCGATTGGGCGAGAAACTTCGCCAGCCGCGCCATGCCTTCGACGTCTTCGGGATGCGCGTCGAGCCACTTTTGATAGTACTTGACGAGACTATCCTGATCGCCGGATCGCAGGAACACATCGTCAATGCGGCGGCGAATGTCTTTGTAGATCCAACTGTCGGGGTCGAGTTCCCCCAGCACGTTTTCGAGATCCAAAATCCCGTTGTCTTTTTGCCCGATTTTAATTTTCAATTCAGCCACCGCAATCAGACACATCGTTTTGCGATAATCATCCTTCACCAGCTTGGCCAGCCGTTCATAACGAATCAGCGCCTGCGCGTTGTCACCTTCTTCGGCAAGGATGACGGCGATCTGTTCGAGAACTCGCGGATCATCCGGGAAGAGTGCTTCCAGCCGCGTCCAGACTTTCAACGCTTCTTCAGTCCGCTGAGCCCGCTGGTGAACTCGACCCAATTGCTGAAAGATTTCCAGCATGTCGTTCCGCTGTGGCTTGCGACCGATCGCACGTTCAAAGGCAAGGATGGCGTCTTCATTCTGCCCGATGCGCAGCAATGATTGAGCCAAATAAAACGACGCCATTGCATCAGTCGGACGATGCGTCTCCGCCTGCCGAAACGCATCGACCGCTTCACCATCTCGGCCACGCTGGGATTCGAAGAGACCAAGCAACATCCAAGACGTGCCGTCTTTGGCATCCGCAGCCGTCTTAGCGTTTAATCCGGCGATGAATTTATCGAGCGTCCCGAATTCAACGTGATGGCCGTAAACTCGATCAAGAGCTGTGCCTCGTCTTGGATTCTTCTCTAGAACGGTGAGAAAACGTTCGGCCGCTTTGATCTGCGTCGCTTCTTCGTCGGAGACTTCGTCAGCAGCTCTCGATTCAGTTGGCCCGGCACCAGTGACGCCGAAAAACATCAGCATCGCAACCAGAACTCCGTAACACCAACGACGTGGACATTGCAGCACAACCATGGGAATGCTCGCTTATCGATTGTCAGGAGGGACAAGACTAAGCCTGAGGCTACCAAATCAACTTATCAATTGCCAGGAACGGGACAGCGGAGTCAATTTAGGCCGGGTTCCCACGATCACAACCCGAAACGTCGTGAGGGATTGACTTCTGACGTTTCGGCTGGTGCCAACAAATCCCTCGCTGATGCTTCGGGTTGTGATAATTGCGACTCTTTTCAAACAATTTATCACACGGAACTTCAAACAGCGCTACTTCAAAACTCATGCGTCGGGTTACGATGAAAGCGAATGCTGAAGAAAAGTGTTCAGTTCATTTTGGGAACAGGCGAATGACAAACAGCATTGGTGAAGTCAAGGTGACTCAGCAGTTCGCCTACCTGTTAGCGTAAATTGCAGTTGAGAAATTTCCCAATAGTCATCCTGAGTGTCCGACGCTTCGTCGTCTTGCTCCGAATTTTCCAGATCGCTGACGGAAAGTGTTAGATAGAACTTACCGTTGCGAAGCGATTCTCTGATGAGATCGGGTGGAATGGTAATCGTCTGTTTTCCAAGAGGACTGATGACTGTGCTGATCAATGTCTGCGAATCATAGCCGCCAGCGGACAGTGACAGCGTTCTTGAGCCCGCTCGGATTGTTAAGTCGATTTCAGCGGCTTCTACTTCAAATGGCAGACAAACTTCGGGGATCTGGCATTGCAAAAAAGATATGCTGGCCGTTTCTGATGTTGACCACTGGCGCTTGCCATTGTCGTATACTCCGCTAAATCCGTTGCCTTTGGCATTGGTAGTTGTTCGCGAAGCGACGAACGCGGATGGAATTGTGAACTTCGCACCGACATCAGGACTTATGATTCGCAGCGGGTGAATACACAACAATGAACGTTCGCGGCGCGCGGTCGCTTCGCCGATACTTAACGACTCATGATTTGACTGCGTCCAGAACATTAAACTGCCAGTCGCTGGAAATGCTCGGTCGCGTCCTTTTGTATCGAACACCGAAGCGTAGATTTCTGCACGGCGATGCTGCTGATCTGTCACCATGCTGCTGTTGATGTAATTTCCGTTCGCCAGCACATCCTGAGGTGTACCGTGAAAACTGCCATCGGACTCAAGCGTCACACTCATCCGTTCGGAACCAAAACCGGCAATTATCAAATCTCCGGTTTCCTTGAGTCCTCCGGAATCGAGTTTTCCTACGACGCCATTTTCGTCAAAAGAAGCAGTCACTGACACGGGGCGATCGAGTGGTTCGATTGAACGTTCAGCAAAAGTCTGAATGCCATCCGGTTGGTCAAGATTTTTCCATCGCGAACTGTCAGAACCACTCCAGACAAGCTGGCGATAGCTACGATTCGTCGAATCGCGATCGAGTTCTAAAATTGCACCGTCCGCTCCCGTGACTTCTAAGGCATTTGTTCCGACGTCGAAGACTGACGCATAGCCATCAGACACAAGTCGATTCCACCCCGGCACGGAATGCACAAGCCCTGTTTCAATGACGGTGCTGGGGGCAACACGACGTCCCAGAGCACCGATTCCAATTGCCGGCAGGGCAACAATGCCAGCCAGTGCCGGCAGCAGAAAAATCAGTCGTTCACCTTTTTCGCGACGCTGCAGCCAAATACCAAGCGCCAGCAATAGCACAGGAAAACACAGAGTCAGCAGGATAGCAGTTGATTGCGATGGAATGCTGTATCCAATAATACTCGCCGCCTGTTCAGAGACATCCGTTTGTCGCAACATGGATTCCTGCCGATTACCAAACAGCGTCTGCTGCATGACCTCCGCCGATGGCACCAATTGAAATTCCGGAGTGTTCTCGCGTTGGCGTTCTCTGCGGTTGAAGAACACCGATAAATCCACAGTCGTCACCATCACGGTGCCACGACCAACTGGCACACGGATCGCCACTGGCCAGTCATCGACAGTCCACATCACATCTCCGCCGTCCTGTGCGACGCGAACATAACGGATAGGCTCATCGAATGTCCGATCCACTTGGCGAGTTGGAAATACTGACTGACGGTAGGTGGGATTCAGAGTCAGCGTCACGGTATTCGTTGTTGTTTCCCCAACGACTGTAAGTGGCAGCGCATCGGACAGAATGGCTCGAGCCGGATCGAGTCCTGTACGATCAAGCCGAATCCACAGATTTCCACCACGCTGAACCCATGCGCGGATGGACGCAATGGCATGGGGAAAGTTAAGAAGACTGGAAGACGTGATAGTCAACTGATCCAGGGGCTCAAGACACTCGCTTTGCTGACTCAGGTCTTCCAGGTTAATGTTCAGGACTTTTTGATCGTGTGTTCGTGAATTCAGAAATACGCGAACCAAAATTAAAGTCGCATCAAGCTGTTCCGCCGGTTCGGCTCGATCGGAAAGAAAGCCCGTCAATCCGAACGTACGATTGAACTCCACGATCCCGGAATAATTCGGAATGAACTCGTCGTGCGTTTTTTTGTGAATCAATCCGTCCTCGATACCGCCAGGAAATGCGAGATACGCAAAATCTGAAAATGCCGTATTCACTGCCCCAATACGCACCGGCCAGCTTGTTTCGAAGCTGGCACCCGCAGGAACAGCAATCGTTTTGGCATACTGTAACCCTTCACTACCGGGAGGCGTTATGACAACCAAACCGGATTGCGTCGATGTGCCAGGATTTAATGCCACCGCTTTGGTCATACCCCAACGGCCTGCCACATATCGTCCAATACCTCCGGCATTGATGCGTACTTTCCAAGCGGGATCGGCGGCAATCGGCGGTTCATCAGCTTGAAGCGACACGCCTGCGAACAGCACGATGCACGCCGACATAAGAAACACGAATCTGCCGTGACGGAACATCCAATCAAATGGAGATTCAGCCGAAGATTCACACGAGCAAATCATGAATGACATTTGCTTCCTCCACACCCGTCAGTTTTGAATCCAGTCCCTGGAACTTGTAGGTAAATCGAGCGTGATCGATGCCCATCTGATGCAGCAGCGTCGCATGCACGTCATGCACGGAGACGACGTTTTCGACAGCGTGATAACCCAGTTCATCCGTCGCACCGTAGCTGAATCCTGGCTTGAAGCCACCACCGGCAAACCACATGGTGAAGCCCGCCAGATGATGATCGCGGCCGTTGCCCTGAGCCATCGGTGTGCGGCCGAATTCGGAGCCGAACACAATAATTGTATCTTTCAACATGTCGCGTTGCTTCAAGTCCGTGATCAAAGCCGCCACGCCCTGATCGACCTCTTTAGCAGTCCCCGCAGAATGCTCTTTCACGGAACCATGATGGTCCCAGTCACGATGGTAGAGCTGAATAAACCGGGTACCGCGTTCTGCCAATCGACGCGCCAGCAGACAGTTCGATGCAAACGAACCGTCGCCGCCTTTTGTCCCATAAAGATCAAAGATATGAGCCGGTTCGCTACTGACATCCATAAGATCCGGCACGCTGGACTGCATCCGAAACGCCAGTTCATACTGACTGATACGAGTCGCAATTTCCGGATCATCATAACGAGCATTGGCCAGACCATTCAGTTTCTGCACAGCATCAACCACATCACGTTGCTGCTGTTGTGACACGCCTTTCGGGCTGGTGACGTATAAAACAGGATCGCCCGTGCCACGAAATTCTACGCCTTGAAACTGCCCCGGCAGAAAACCTGAATGCCATTGTCGAGCAGCGATCGGTTGCTTCTGTCCAAACTTCCCGGTGGACACCATGACCACAAACCCTGGCAGGCTTTCGGATTCTGAACCAAGCCCATACAACAACCACGACCCCATGGCCGGACGTCCTGCGATCATAGTGCCAGTATTCATGAACGTGTGAGCCGGATCGTGGTTGATTGCATCCGTATGCAATGATCTTACGATGCACATGTCGTCGGCACATTTTTCGCCCAGTATCGGCCAGATTTCAGCGAACGACTGTCCCGATTGTCCCCATTGCTTAAAAGGATGCTGCGGCGCGAAGCAGTTCAGCTTCTGCCCCTGGAGCTGCGCAATCTGCTGCCCCTTTGTGACGGATTCCGGCATTTCTTTGCCATTGAGTTCCGCCAGTTTTGGCTTGTTGTCGAACGTGTCGATATGCGTCATCCCGCCAGCCATGTACAGCCAGATAATCCGTTTGGCTTTTGGTGCAAAGTGCGTCGGGTTGAGCACTCCATTCCAGTGCGGCACTTGCAGCCCTGGGCCGTTCTGATCGGCGCGACCTTGCGGTGCCATCAACGACGCCAACGCCATTGAGCCAATTCCAACGCCCGAATTTCGCAAAAATGTTCGTCGAGCAACATGGGTGGGAAGTGAAAGCATTTGGACACCTTGTCGAGTCATCGGAATACAATCTCAGTGACAAATGTTAACACTCAGGTGCAAAGAGTGCGACCGAGAACAAGAATGTGAGGTACCACGCAAGAATGTGAGGTACCACGCACCCAACGATAAGAACCATGGTTGTTCTGCGCGGTTAGGCTGGCACGACAACTCGACAATTCTCGGAACACCAAAGTGTGCGGGGTTAGTCGTTGCGGAATGCTGAAACCCACGAAAAATGCGATTGCAACATGCGTGACGGCGCAGCCAGCGCAAACACCCCTCCAAGTTGCAAAGGTCTGACCGCAGATGGTGCTTGGGATTACTGGTCAAAAACGATCATGCCGAGGAATTGGCTTGGCGGCGGGTACGACGCTGAGAGCTCACGCCCTGCAAAGTTAAGGGACGTCCCGCTTCCGTTCGGAAACGTTTGCGGAAATTCTT
>Ga0105054_10001628_pt1 | contig 36914 bp, 30 predicted proteins | sample BON02_FD_78091 | JGI IMG/M metagenome (GOLD analysis project Ga0105054, IMG submission 78091) | Freshwater microbial communities from Lake Bonney liftoff mats and glacier meltwater in Antarctica - BON-02 (megahit assembly) | ecosystem: Environmental > Aquatic > Freshwater > Ice > Glacier...
CCTTAGGTTGTTCTCCACCCCGCCTCACGGCGACGCAGTTTCCTTTGGCTTCACCACCATTGTCTGGTTTAGTGGCCTTCAGATTTACACTGATTGGATTGTATATAGTCATGATCACACTAGCGACGCTATGCCAATAGCGTCTACATCGACACGAGCGAGGAAGACCTCCCTAGAACCATTGTAGAAGCTGGACACGACATCATTTCCTCCCACACTTCGCTGCATGAGCAATCAAAACGACGAAGTCATCCAAATATTCAAAGACAGCGGGGCGCTACTCGAAGGTCACTTTCTACTCCGCTCCGGGCTGCACAGTGCGCACTTTTTTCAATGTGCCCAAGTCTGCCAATACATGGATAAGGTGACTCGTCTGGCCGAGATTATGGTGCCGATGCTCAAAGATTACGGCGCCACCACGGTCGTCGGCCCCGCAATGGGCGGACTCGTGATGGGGCAAGAAGTCGCGCGCCAACTGGGGCTGCGCTTCGTCTTCCTAGAAAAAGTAGACGACAAGCTGGCACTGCGCCGCAATTTCAAATTCGCGCCGGGCGAGAAGGTGCTCATCATCGAAGACGTGATCACCCGTGGCGGTCGTGTGCTCGAAGCGCTGGAGCAATGCCGCGCCCATGGAGCCGAGCCAGCAGCCGTCGGCGTGATCGTGGATCGTAGCCAAGGCAAGACCCGCTTCGACGTGCCGCACCACAGCCTAGCCGAGCTCAGCTTCCCCACCTACGAAGCCGACAAACTTCCGCCCGAACTGCAAGACAGCGAAGCCATCAAACCGGGAAGTTAGAAATCTCATTTCTGGCAACGCGGGCAGTGATAAGTGCCGCGCTGGCCGAGAATGGTTTTCACCACCGGCGTTTTTTTGCAGAGCTGGCACTGCTGCTGGTAAAACACCACCAAATTTTGCACACCCGTGCCTTTGTCGCCCTTAGTATCGCGATAGCCACCGCCGAAGGCGACGCCGCCGCGGGTGATGGTGCCGTCGATCACCGTCGAGACAGTACGATAGAGTTTGCCTAATTCCGCGCCTGAAAGGCTCTTAACTTGACGATTCGGCAAGACGCGCGCGTGTGCACAGACTTCGTTGGCGATATAATTGCCCGTGCCCGCAAAGAGCGACTGATCCAGCAGCGAGACCTTCACCGCACGCTCGGGGTACCGCAACAAAGCCGCCTTAAAATAGCGCGCGGTAAATGCCGGCGACAGCAAATCGTGCCCCAGCTCAGCCAGCTTCTTCGCCGCCTGCTCGGCATCATACAAATACATGTGCCCGAAACGGCGCGCATCCACATAGCCAAGAAAGCCGGACGCCCCCGCAAACTGCACATGCGTGTGCTTCTCGGTAATTTTACGCGGTGCGATCAACCAAGCACCCGACATGCCAAGATGGCTCAACAGGTGACGGGCGTCGTCCAAAATAAAGTCCAGCAACTTCCCTTTGCGCCGCACTTCGATAAATGTACGCCCCCGCAAGCGATCCATCTTGGTATGCACAATGGAGCCCGCCACCTGACTCAGCGCGCAGCGTTTAATCTCAAACGGCATGATGGCATTTAGCTGGTCTTGAATCGTTTTAACTTCGGGCAGTTCGGGCATGGTTCGATACGTAAAGAAGACCCTGAGCATTCGGAAAGCTACGCGTCGGGCGCCGCACCAGCGATGGCGAGGCGAAGCTCAACCTCTTCCGCGACTTTATTTGTATTTTGCCCCGGCTTGATGCCATATTCGCTACGATTGATGGTGAAAGTCGAGCGTATGACGAGTAAGTCGCCCTCAGCTGCCCCGTTGGTGCGGGCACTGAGCATATCCGGCAAATAGGTAAATGTGGCAGGAACCGTGATTTCCTTGGTGACCCCCTTCAGAGTAAAGTCACCGGTCAGGTGTGCTTTGAAGCCATCATCCCCCGGCTCGACCTTGGAAATGGATTTTGTCGCAAAAGTGATCTGCGGATAATTGGCGGCGTCGAGCCAGCCGTCTCCCAGCATATGCTCTTGCATTTTGTCGTTGGTCGCCGTGAGTGAGCCCGTCTCGACGATGATCGTGCCTGAGATAGCTGCTGGATTTCCCGGATCAAAGCGGACGATCCCACTCACGCCCTTAGCGTTGCCACTGATGGATTCGAGTGGCGCATCGAGCTGAAAGGAGACGTTGTTGACGCCTTTAGGGTCTTTAAAATCAAAATCTTGAGCGGCGGCGTTGAGCGTAGCTGCGCCAACAAAAAGAGCCGAAAAGGTAAGGTAGTAGGAGGTGATTTTTTTCATATATGTGTAGTATTTTAGGATGATTATGGTGTGGAAAAGTTAACTGCGCGTGCGGCCAAAGAAAAAGCTCAGGCCGAAGAGGCCGACACCCGCCACGCACCCGACCGCAAGGTATTCAACGCCCATAATGAAGCGCTCCTCGTAATCGACATACTCGATTTGTGTGATTGGATCAACCTTCTCCATTTCGACGCGATTCTTGGAGAAGCCAGTATGCGCGCCCGTCTTCAGCCAGAAGCCCGCCGCACTGAGGATAATGGTCAATGCTAGGATGCGTAAAACGAGACGTAATGTTTTGCCGGTTTGGGATGTAGAATTTAAAATGCTCAAAATTTATTTCGGTTACCTTAATTAATCAAACGTCGGAGCCTCATAAACCTTATTTATTTCCTAAAAAATCCACCCGTAAGCCAAAATCGCAGATGAGCTTGCGAGGCCGCCAAAATAAGACACTTATTGCCAAAACTATGTTTCGATTCGACAGCACACTCCACCGCCTCCGCTCTATTGGAACTTGGGAGGCTATTTCCTCTATCCTGCTTTTCGGGCTGGCGATGCCGCTAAAATACATCTGGGGCAACGACGTCCTCATCCGCCCCATCGGCATGGCACACGGCATTCTTTGGATGGCCTACGTCGGCTTCGCACTGCTTGGGCAGTTGGACTACAAGTGGTCGTGGAAATTAACCGGCTGGCTGATCGTAGCCAGTATCGTACCCGCGGGTCCCTTGGTGGCGGATGCGAAGCTGCTCAAAGACTACGAAAAACAGGTTTGAGGGTTTAGAATTAGTGAGGGTTATTGGCTTCGTTTTTTAGCTTTGATGTATACGCCTGAACGCTCCCGTTTTCCAACAGTGATCACAATGACTGAGATCTCCCCTTGATCCACCTCGTAAACCAGTCTGTAGCCGGCTGAGCGTAACTTGATTTTATAGTGGTTTTTGAATCCATGCAGCCGATCTGCTGGCACGATAGGCTCATCCACCCGTTCTTTTAATTTCTTCTTCAGTTGCTCGCGAATCGTCGATCCGATCTGGTTCCACTCTTTCAGAGCACTTGGGAGAAACTTTAGCTTATAGCTCATCGAGACTGACTTCTTTGGCAGATGGCCTTTCTGCTTCTCTTTCCTCGATGATCGCCCTCAGGTCTTGATCCTCAATCAAGTTGCTAATCCATTCATAAGTTTCCGCCGGAATTAGGTAGGCGGTTGGCTTGTTGTGGTTTAAAATGGCCACGGTTTCCCCTCCCGCCCGTTCGATTAACTGACTCGGATTTTTCTTAAGTTCAGAAATGCTGGCTGAATATGGACTTAATATAGAATTCATAATAGGTCTAAATTAAGTACTAAATATTATTTTTTCAAGTATTCTTTTGCCCAACATGGAGGACGAATAGATACTTCATACGCTTTACTTCTTTGGTATTTATAGGGCAAAACTCCAAGGTAACTTTGAGCTCGTTGAATCAGTGATTTTTCTCTGTTATCTTAAGAATTTCGTAGAAATTGAAGCGGGTGATGGCGACCCCAGCTACCGCAGCTTAACTAGCAGATCCTTGCTTTCGACTTGGTCGCCGACGTGTACTTCGACTTGGTCGATGATGCCGTCGGCGAGGGCGTAAACGGTGGTCTGCATCTTCATGGCTTCGAGAATGACTAGCTTGTCGCCCTTCTTCACCTTGTGCCCGACAGTTGCGGTGACCGCGCTGACCATCGCGGGGATGGGGGCACCGACTTGCATCTTGTCGGCGGAGTCGGCTTTGACGCGACGCTTGGTCTCGGACTTGATCGAGTGATCCTTGATGACACACTCGCGGGCGCGCCCGTTGAGTTCGAAAGTGAGCGTTCGCAAACCTTCTTTGTCCGGTTCACTGACGTAGATGAGTTTAACAATAAGAATCTTGCCCTCTTCAATCTCAACGGAAATTTCTTCGCCAGGCTTTAGGCCGTAGAAGAAAGCAGGCGTCGGCAGCACGCGGGCGTGGCCATACTCGTCGAGGTATTTGACGAGGTCTTTGAACACCTGCGGATACATGAGGTAGGCGTAGAGATCGTCGTCGGTGCATTCGGGGCGCTTGGTGATGGCTTTGATTTCTTCGCGGGAAGCATCGAGATCAACCTTTGCCGCACGCGTGCCAGGGCGTCCTTTGAAGGGCTTGCGGTCACCGAGGACGACGCGTTGCACGTCCTTGGGCCAGCCGCCTTTGGGTTGACCGAGGCCGCCGGAGAGCATGTCGACGACGGACTCAGGGAAGGCAGTGCCTGGCTCGAGGTTGACCATATCCTTGGGCTCGACGCCCTTAGAGAGCAGGAACATTGAGAGGTCGCCGACCACTTTGGAGGACGGGGTAACTTTGACGATATCGCCGAGCACTTCGTTGACCTCGTGGTAGTAGCGAACGACTTCCGGCCAGCGGGCACCGAGTCCGAGGGCGCGTGCTTGCTCGCGCAGGTTGGTATATTGGCCACCGGGCATTTCGTGGCGATAGACTTCGGCACTGCCAAACTTGGGGCTGGTGTCGAACGGCTCGTAGTATTGGCGAATGGCCTCCCAATAGATGGAAAGATCGTCGAAAAACTTTTGATCAAGCCCGGTATCGCGCTTATCCCCACGCATAGCATGAATAATCGAATTTAAGTTAGGCTGTGCCGTGAGGCCAGAGAGTGACGCGATGGAAAGATCGACGGCGTCGACGCCTGCCTCGGCGGCTTTGATGATCGAGGCACCGGCGATGCCGCTAGAATCGTGCGTGTGGAAATGCACGGGGATGCCAATCTCGGCACGTAGAGCTTTGATCAGCTTATACGCGGCATTGGGATAGCAAAGGCCCGACATATCCTTGAGTGCCAGGATGTGTGCGCCCATTTTCTCCAGCTCCTTCGCCATATCGACGTAGTATTGCAGCGTATATTTATCGCGATTCGGATCGAGGATGTCGCCGGTGTAGCAGATGGTGGCTTCGCAGACGGATTTGGTATCCTTGCGAATAGAGTCCATGGCGACCTTGAGATTCGGCAAATAATTGAGCGAATCGAAGACGCGAAAGATATCCATGCCGCACTCGGCGGAGTGCTTGATAAAGCCGCGAATGACATTGTCCGGATAATTGGAATAACCCACCCCATTGGCTCCACGCAGGAGCATTTGAAAACAGATATTGGGGATGCGCTCGCGCAGGCGGCGCAGGCGCTTAAACGGGTTCTCATGCAGGAACCGCATAGAGGTGTCGAAGGTGGCACCTCCCCAGCATTCGAGACTGTAAAGTTTATCACCGTGCTGCGCGATGGCGTCGGCTACTTCGAGCTGGTCGAAGCTTCGCATGCGGGCGGCGAGCAGCGACTGGTGCGCATCGCGCATGGTGGTGTCGGTGATGAGAAGGCGCTTTTGCTGACGCGTCCACTCGGCGAATTTTTCGGGCCCGTGCTTGGTTAAATAATCCTTGGTGCCGGCGGGCTTTGGCTGCTTGGGATCATATTCCGGCAGGATCACGGGCAAGTCCATCAGAGGGACGGGGCGGCCTTTGACCTGGTCGTTGCCGTTGACGATGGTCTCACCGAGCAGCTTGAGCAACTTAGTCGCGCGGTCGCGGCGGCGGCTAAAATTGAAGAGCGCGGGCGTGGTATCGATCAAGGTGGTGATCGCCTGACCGGACGAAAAGGCGTCGTGATGGATGACATTTTCGATAAAGGGGATATTGGTCTTCACGCCGCGGATGCGGAACTCGCGCAGGGCGCGATCCATCCGCTGGATGGCCAGCTCAAAAGTGCGGGCGGAGGCGGTCAGCTTGACCAAGAGCGAATCGTAAAACGGTGTGATAACCGCGCCGGTGTCGCCCATCGCGCCGTCGAGGCGGATACCGAGACCGGCGGCGCTGCGGTAGCTGACGATTTTACCGTAATCGGGGGCGAAATTCTTCTCTGGGTCTTCGGTTGTAATGCGAGCTTGGATGGCGTAGCCATTGCGCGGGATTTCATCCTGCGGGGGGATGCCGATCTCGTCGCTGAATAGGCTATAGCCTTGGGCGATGAGGCACTGGGTGCGCACGATATCGATGCCAGTGATGACCTCAGTCACGGTGTGCTCAACCTGGATACGAGGGTTCATCTCAATGAAGAACCACTCGTGGGTATCGAGATCGAGTAGGAACTCGACCGTGCCGGCATTGTAGTAGCCGATGGACTTGGCGATCTTGACGGCAGCCTCGCAGAGGTCGTGGCGCACTTTGTCGGGCAGGCCGACCGAGGGCGCGATTTCAATGACCTTCTGGTGGCGACGTTGCACGGAGCAATCACGCTCGTGTAGGTGGACGACGTTGCCCTGTTGATCGCCGATAATCTGCACTTCGATATGCTTGGCGCGACCGATGTAGCGCTCGAGGAAGACGGCGTCGTTACCAAAGGCGCGGCCAGCCTCACCTTGTGCTTCGTCGAGGAGCGGGATGAGATCTTTGGGATCTTTAACCACGCGCATGCCGCGACCACCGCCACCGAAGGCTGCCTTAATAATGAGCGGGAAGCCAATCTTCTTGGCGATTTTGACCGCTTCTTTACGGTCGCTGATCGGATCTTGCGTGCCGGGGAGTGTGGGCACTTTGGCCTTTTCGGCGATTTTGCGGGCTTCAATCTTATCGCCCATACGACCTAGGAGATCAGAACTAGGGCCGACAAAAGTAAGGCCGTTTTCCTCGCAAGCGCGTGCGAAGTCGGCATTTTCAGAAAGGAAACCATAGCCAGGGTGGATTAGTTCAACGCCCTTCTTCTTGGCCAAATCGATGATACTGGCGATGTCGAGGTAGGCGGCGACAGGGCCTTGCCCTTTACCGACGAGGTAGGCCTCATCAGCCTTGAAGCGGTGCACGCCGAAGCGGTCTTCATTGGCATAGATAGCGACAGTGCGGTAGCCCAGTTCGGTGGCGCTGCGAAAGATTCGGACAGCGATCTCGCTGCGGTTGGCGGCTAGTAGTTTCTTCATTTGGTAGTATGAATGGTAGTCGGGATACTTAGAGTAGAAAAATTAAGGTGTCCGCCCCTGTCAACTGGAGTCGGAACTTCTATGACTCAATCGCTTCTTTTTTCAAGCCGCTAACCACTTCTCCATTCCCCGAAAGCAAAATGGCCACAGGTCGAGTCGCGGGGAAGTAAGAGCAAACAATCATAATGATCACGGTGATCGGCACACAAAGGAACATGCCCGGAATACCCCAGATAGAACCCCAAAGTCCGAGTGAGAGAAGGATGACAATCGGGCTGAGGTTGAGGCGATTACCCATAAGCTTCGGTTCAATCAAGCTGCCGATACAGAACTGCACAGCAGTTAAAACAGAGATCGTAACGATGAAGGGGGCAAGCGTGGGAAACTGGACGAGCGTGAGCAATGATGGGAATAATGTGGCGATGATCGATCCGATGGTGGGAATAAAATTGAGTAAGAAGATCAGCACTGCCCAGAAGCTGGCAAAATCAACGCCGACGACCTTGAGCACCAAATAACTGATCAATCCAGTCGACGCGCTGGTGAGCACTTTGATGCCAACATAGGAGCGGATATCGGAACGCATTTTATCGATCAACTCGAAGGCATCCTCCTGACGCTTTGGGTCGCGGATGATCGCCTTGATCTTATCACCGAAAGTGCGTTGTTCCAAGAGTAGGAAGATAAGGTAAACCGTGATGATCCCCATACTACTGACGAGCGAGCGCACCGTCGCCCCGAAGCTCTGCAAGTAGGCACGAAAATCGAGCTGGTTCAGGAACTCGCGAATATTGGGCACCTCCTCGGCTCCGAAAAGGCTGTAGCCCTTATAGATGAGTGCTTCGAGATTCTTCTGATACACGGGAGCGACTTCAATCACGCTCTTGATATTGACCGTAATCAACTGCACGAGGTATGAGAGAGACAGTAGGATGATCGCGATGGCAATGAACATCGCGATGGGCTTTGGCACAGAGAACCCTTTGAGGCGGGGCGTAGTGATGGCGTGTGCGAGAATGCTGATCAAATAGGCCACCGCCCCGGCAATGACGAGTGGCAACAGTAAAGCTTGCCCAAGATAGAGCAGGTAAAAGGTCAAAAAGACGATGATCATCGCCATCGCGACACGCTGAATTTTCATAAGCTGCGTATTGTGGAGATCGCGAATGCTTTGTCGAATGTGTTTGTTAGAGAGCGATGGCCCGCTGGTTCCACGCCACGCAGTCAGCATAGCGAATCTGCGAACCACCGAAAAGATCGAGCGCACTGCCGATCGTGAGGTCCACCTTGCCCCCACTCAGACGATCGACCGTAGCGAGGTCTTCAAAAGCGTAGGCACCTCCGGCGTAGGTCACGGGGATCGGACAATGTTGCCCAAGAAACTCGACGAGCCGCTGATCAATCCCCTCGCACTTGCCCTCCACGTCGGCGGCATGTACGAGAAACTCGTCGCAACTCGCCGCCAGCTGGGTGATCGTCCCAGCGTCCACATTAAGATCGGTCGGCGTTTGCCAGCGATTCATCGCCACCCCCCAGCCATCGCCCCGCCCACGACAGCTCAGATCGAGAACGAGACGCTCCTTGCCGACTTCGGCCACCAGCTGATCCAGCCGCCTGGGCAGAAAATGCCCCTCAGAGTCGAATAACCACGAAGTCACTATAATATGGCTCGCACCCGCCCGCAGCCAGTCGGCGGCATTTTCCCGACAAATGCCCCCTCCGAGCTGCAAACCGCCTGGATAAGCAGCCAAAGCCTCGCGCGCCGCTACGTCGTTGCCCGCTCCGAGCTTGATCACGTGACCGCCTCGCAGATCGTCCTTTTTGTAAATATTGGCATAGTAAGCCGCCGGGTGATGGCTCTCGAAATTGGTCTGCAAGCCACTCCCATCCTCGCTTAAGCTACTGCCTACGATTTGTTTTACACTGCCATTATGTAAGTCGATACAAGGGCGAAATTTCGTCATAGGAGCCAGACAAACGAAATGCCTTTACCCTGAAAAGACAAAAAAATCGTTAGCGTCCCGTAAAATGTATTATATTCCAAGCTCATTCATGAAAAAGCTTGAAAGTGGGAAGAAATGAAATAATGTGAACATTTCAATTATCTATCTCAACCACGTCACTCTGCTATGAAGACTCTGCGAATTCCATTTACAATACTCTGCGTGCTAGTCATCAGTGCGCTCTCTGCTCACGCTGCCCAGCTGGCAACAGCTAAGGTACTCAACGTCAAAGGCACCGTTACGAAATACGCGGCCAGCGGCGACCAAAGCCCGCTGAAAGCTGGAGATATCCTCTCTCAGGGTGACGCCATTAGCGCGACTGCCCTCAGTTCAGCTCAGCTTGTATTCTCCAACGGCTCTGAATTGACCGTCGAAGAAAACACCAGCATTAACATCGCCCAACTGGAGCAAGATTCCTTCAGCGGTAGCCAAACTTACGAGCAACTGCAAGCCGACCCCAGCAAATCGCAGACGCTACTTGAGCTCAACTACGGCAAGCTGAGTGGACATGTTAAAAAGCTGAGCTCCGGCTCAAACTTCATGGTGGAAACCCCACTGGGAACCGCAGCCATCCGCGGCACATTTTTCAAAATTAATCTTTTTTACAACGCAGAGCGCGGCGAATTCCTCCTCATCGTAGAGAACATCTATGGTCTGGTGGACATCATTTCCCGCTACGCAGGCGAGTTTGAATATGGCAATGGCAACGTAGGCGACAAGGGCTACGACAGCAGCGTCAGCAACAGCAAAGCAGAATCCATTCCACCAAAACATAAAATCATTATTCGCCTACATCGCGGAAACCCGCTCTTTGATGATCTTTTCAGCCTGGTAAAAAATCACATCCCCGCCGATCCAGGTCCGGGTTGGATTCCTCTCCCCGTTCCGGAAATTACTCCGGATGACCCTGGTGTCATCGTCGTGAGCCCTGAAGATCAGGAAGTGCCGCCTCAGCAGAATTAAGGTCAATAGACCCGCGCTCAGGTCACAAAACTTTCAAAAGCCCCGGCATGCCGGGGCTTTTTCTTAGACTCACGCCATGCAGTATCTCGCGATCGTCTCACTGATTTGGGCATTTTCCTTCGGCCTGATCGGCAATACACTGACTGGAATCGACCCGATCTTTGTCGCCACGGTCCGACTCGGCGTCGCAGGCTTGGTTTTCCTGCCCTTTTTCCGCCTCTCTCAGGTGCCCACAGGCAGTCATCTCAAGTTAATCAGCTGCGGTGCCGTGCAGTTTGGCGTCATGTATGTGTGCTATATGACAGCTTTTAAGTTTGTCCCCGCCCAATCACACCTCGTCGCTCTGTTTTCTATCCTCACTCCACTCTATGTTGTGCTGATTAACGACCTGCGACAGCGGCAGTTTCATCGTAAATACCTCTACGCGGCACTCCTCGCCATAGCAGGTGCGGCCACCATTAAGGCGAAGGCCGGCTCAATGGATTCGCTCTGGATCGCTTTCGGCCTGATGCAGATCGCGGGGCTCGCCTTCGGGTTCGGGCAGGTATATTACCGCGATTGGAAACGTAATCACCCGGAGACCAAAGATCATCAGATTTTCGCCCTACTCTATGCAGGCGGCTTTCTCGTGGCAGCGATCGCCTGCAGCCTCTTTACCGATGGGGAAAAGACACAGCTCGACACCCAACAAATCCAAGTGCTCGCCTATCTAGGGATCATCGCTTCAGGTGTGGGCTTTTTCCTTTGGAACAAAGGTGCCGCGATCAGCCGAGCTGGCACGCTAGCCGCTTTCAATAATGCGGTCGTCCCTCTCGCAATGGCCTGTTCGCTGTTTATCTTCGGCGAAATTTCCGAAATCGAGGGCGGCGCGCTTCTCCGACTAATACTAGGCAGTGCTTGTATTATCGCAGCCGTCATTTTAGCAGAGAAAACCCCACGACAAAGCTAGGCGGTACTTTACAAGCCGCACAGACAGGCCTTTATTGTAGCTTCCACCTACAAATTAAACCAATTAGAAAATACTACCATGGCACTCGCAATAGACACCAAAGCACCCGATTTCACTCTCAAGACCAAAAACGCCGACGGCCTCGCCGACGTCACTCTCAGTGAGAACTTCGGCAAGAAGAAGACCATCCTTCTCTTTTTCCCTCTCGCCTTCACCAGCGTCTGCATGAAAGAGATGTGCGACGTCAGCTCAAGCATCGCCGCCTATAATGATTTGAACGCAGCCGTTTACGGTATTTCGGTCGATAGCCCCTTCGCTCAAGAGCAGATGGCTAAGATCGACAATCTGCAGTTCCCACTCCTCAGCGACTTCAACAAGGAAGTTTCCACAGCCTACGATGTGCTCTACGCCGACCTCCTCGGCTTCAAGGGCGTGTCCAAACGCTCTGCCTTCGTTATCGATGAAAACGGCAGCATCATTTACAGCGAATCCTCCGAAGATCCGCATGATCTGCCCAACTTCGACGCAATCAAAGCCGCACTCGCGTAAACTAATTCCTAATTACTAATTCCTAATTACTAATTCCTAATTCCTAATTCCTAATTCCTAATTCCTAATTCCTAATTCCTAATTACTAATTGATTCATGACCGATCCGTTTAACGTCCTCACTGAGCTGAATGGCTCTAAGTATTACAGCCTTCCGGCACTTGAAAAACAGCCCGGCATGAGCGGCATTTCCCGCCTACCGATCAGCATTCGCATCGTGCTCGAGTCTGTCCTGCGCAACTGCGATGGTAAAAAAGTGCTCGAAGCGGACGTGAAGGAGCTCGCCAACTGGAGCGCGACGAACAAGAGCAGTAAGGAGATTCCTTTTGTGGTTTCCCGCGTCATCCTTCAGGACTTCACTGGTGTGCCACTCCTCGTCGACCTCGCCGCAATGCGCGACGCGGTGTCCGCACTCGGCAAAGATCCTGCGATCATCGAGCCACTCGTGCCAGTCGACCTGGTCGTCGACCACTCCGTGCAGGTTGACCGCTCCGGTTCTGCAAATGCCTTCCTTGAAAACTTAAAGATCGAGTTCAGCCGCAACAAGGAGCGCTACCAGTTCCTCAAGTGGGGCCAGCAAGCCTTTGAAACTTTCAGCGTGGTGCCCCCTGCGATCGGCATCGTTCACCAGGTCAACCTTGAGTACCTCGCGAAGGTCGTCTTCGAAAAGGACGGTATCCTCTATCCGGATACACTCGTCGGCACTGACTCTCATACCACTATGATCAATGGTCTCGGTATTGTTGGTTGGGGTGTCGGCGGCATCGAAGCCGAGTCCGGCATGCTCGGTCAGCCTGTTTATTTCCAAACACCGGAAGTTGTCGGCGTGCATATGAGCGGCGAGCTCCCTGAAGGCACCACCGCGACCGACCTTACGCTCCGCGTCACCGAAATGCTGCGCGAGGCCAAGGTAGTCGGCAAGTTCGTCGAGTTCTACGGCGAAGGTGCCGCCAAGCTCAGCCTCGCTGACCGCGCCACGGTCGCCAACATGGCCCCCGAGTACGGAGCCACTATGGGCTTCTTCCCGGTTGATGAAAAGTCGCTCGATTACCTCCGACTGACCGGCCGCGACGCCGCTCAGATCGAACTCGTCAAGAGCTACTACGAAGCGCAAAACATGTTCGGCATCCCTAAGCAGGGCGAGATCGACTACTCTGTAGATCTCGAACTCGACATCAGCACCATCGTGCCTTGCGTCTCCGGCCCTAAGCGCCCGCAAGACCGCATCGAAGTGCCCGCTCTTAAAGATCGCTTTAGCAGCCTCCTCGAAATGCCAACTGCGGAAGGTGGCTTTGGCATAACAAAGGGTGACCTGAATAAAAAAGTCCGAGTCAAAGCGCCTGTCGCCGCAGGTGGTCGCGATGAAATCTCCGGTGGCGTCAGCGATCTCGCATCGGACGAAGATGCGGCCATGAACGAAGCGGAAATGGTGGCGAACCGCCCCGCATCGGTGAGCGAGGGCGAGCATCACGATCCAGCGACACTTCCCGAGCTCAGCCATGGCCAAGTGCTGATCGCCGCGATCACGAGTTGCACCAACACTTCCAATCCTTCCGTCATGATCGCCGCCGGCCTCGTCGCCCGCAAAGCGCGCGCGAAGGGTCTCAAAATCAATCCACTAGTCAAAACTTCGCTCGGACCCGGCTCACGTGTAGTCACTGACTACCTAGAAGAAACTGACCTGCAAAAGGATCTCGACGCTCTCGGCTTCCAGTTGGTCGGCTACGGTTGCACCACTTGTATCGGCAACTCTGGCCCCCTCGATCCCGCGATCGAAGAAGCACTCAAAGATGGCAACATCGTCGGTGCCTCGGTGCTATCCGGTAACCGCAACTTCGAAGCCCGTGTCCACGGCGCACTCAAGGCCTCTTTCCTCATGTCGCCACCACTGGTGGTCGCTTACGCACTCGCAGGCACGGTAAATATCGACCTGGCCAACGACGTGATCGGCACGGGCAGCGACGGGCAACCCGTTTACCTAAAGGACATCTGGCCATCCAACCAAGAGATCGAAGCCCTCGTGCTTTCCGGCCTCAAGCCAGAGATGTTCCAAAGCAAATACGGCGACCTCAATGCCGCCAACCCCGAGTGGAACGCAGTGACCTCCTCCGAGGGCAGTATCTATGGCTGGGACGAAGCCTCCACCTACATCCAAAGCCCTCCTTTCTTCGAAGGCTTTGGCATGGCACCCGGCAAGATAACGGATCTCACCGACCTGCGCCCTCTCGCGATCGCCGGCGACTCGATCACCACCGACCACATTTCCCCCGCAGGTGCGATCAAGGCCGACGGCCCTGCTGGACGCTACCTCGCTGAGAATGGCGTGGAGAAGCGCGACTTCAACAGCTTCGGCTCACGCCGTGGTAACGACCGCATCATGACACGCGGCACCTTTGCCAATGTCCGCTTCAAAAACAAAATGGCCGACGGTAAAGAAGGCGGCTATACTAAGCTGATGCCCGAAGGCACTCCGATGGACATCTACGATGCCTGTCATGAATATAAGAAACGTGGCACAGGCCTGATCATCATCACCGGTGAAGACTACGGCATGGGCAGTTCGCGCGACTGGGCAGCCAAGGGCACTGCGCTCCTCGGCGTCAAAGCCGTCGTTGCCAAAAGCTTCGAGCGTATCCACCGCAGCAACTTGATCGGCATGGGCGTGCTGCCCTTTCAATTCCCTGAAGGTGTCAGCGACGAAAGCCTCGGCCTGACAGGCGAGGAGACCTTCTCACTGACCGGCCTCTCAGACGAACTCAAGCCCGGCCAGACCGTGCCAATGGAAATCAAGTCACCCGATGGCAGCACACAAACTGTTGACCTTACGGTGCGAATCGATACCGATATTGAGATCGAATACTATCGTCACGGCGGCATCCTCCAATACGTCCTTCGCGACATTCTCTCTGAATCCTAATCCGCTCGTCGCCCCTTCCGTCCATGAGTGATCCACAACAGCCCACCTTTCTCGTTAGCGCTTACTCCGACCCCGTCGTGGTAAAGATTAACGGCAAAGCGAATTACCTAAACTGTAATTCATTTCGTGAGTTTATCGAGATGATCATCGCTAATGGAGATCGCCACATATTCATCGATTTTGAAAGCTGTAAGGGCATGGACAGCACCTTCCTCGGCATACTTGCCGGCACGGCGATCAAACTACGAAAGCTCACGCCAGCGGGCGAGCTAGTCATCGGAAATCTCGGCGAGCGTAATTACGAGCTGATCTGCAACCTCGGTCTACAAAATCTGCTTACGGTCTCTAAAGGCAAGACCGAGCCCGCCGAAAACTTCGCCGCGCTCCAAAACCAAGAAGTCTCCGACGCAAAGAACATCCTCAAAGCACACGAGAACTTAACCGAAGCCAACAAAGAGAACGTCGCCAAGTTTCAAGATGTCATCGCCTTCCTACGCAATCAGGTTGAAAAGCAGGAAAAGGACTAAAGAGCCTACGCAATGTTGCCCTTCATACTCGGACTAATCATCGGTGCCTTTACCCTCTGGTTGCTCTATGCGGGTAAGCGGCGGCAGATCAAGATACTCGACGAGGACAAACAACTCCTGCGCCAAGAAAAGCAGATTGTCGTCGAGTTTATGCACAACATGGTCGAGGCTGTAGCCGAAGGCAGCAACCGCGAGGCCATGTTTCAGCGCATCATCCACGCCGCGATCTTGAGCACGGGCGCGATGAGCGCCTGTATCTTTGAAAAACGCCCCAACAATACACTCAAGGGCATCGCGGTCGAAGGCCTCTTCCCGCCCCAACGCAAGCTACCCGAGTCCATCACGAGTAAGCTCGCCACACGGGCGCAATTCCTCGAAAGCATCCTAAAGTCCGAGACTTACCAGATGGGCGAAGGCTTAATCGGCCAAGTCGCCAAATCACGCCGCGCCCTACTCATCGCCGACGCACAAAGTGATCCGCGCATCGTGCAGCACGACGACCCCGCACTCAAAGTGTGCTCCTTTATCGTCGCCCCCGTTCTCTTTCAAGGCGAGCTCATCGCCGTACTCGCCGTGGCCAATCCATCCGACGGGCTCGCTTTTACCGAAACTGATTTTTCCCTAGTGGAATCCCTCGCCGAACAAGTCGGCCTTGCCGTGCACAACAGCGATGCCATGCAGCTGCAGATCGACAAAAACAAGCTCGATACCGACATCGAACTGGCCAGCAACATCCAGGGCCTGCTCCTGCCTAAGAAATTCCCGCCCGCCGACCACATCGCCTTCGCCTCACATTACACACCAGCTCAAAAAGTTGGCGGCGATCTTTACGATGTCTTCGCACTTGACGAAAAAACCATCGCTTTCGCCATCGCCGATGTGTCCGGCAAAGGCATCTCCGCCTCTATTCTCATGGCGATCTGCCAGACGCACCTACGCCACTTTGCCCAGCAGCACCAATCGCCCTCGAAAGTGCTTAGCGCGATCAATGCGGCGATGGAACACACCATGCAGCGCGATATGTTTATCACGATGGTCTATGCCGTAATCGATCTGGAGACGGAGCAACTCACCCTCGCCCGCGCAGGCCACGAACTCCCAATTTTCTGTGATCAGCACACCAAGGGCGGGCTAGATGTGGAATCCATCCAATCACCTGGCATGGCGGTTGGCATGGTGCCGCCGATAGTTTTCGACAGTATCATCCAAGACACCTCCATCCACTTTGGGCCCAAGGATGCCCTCCTGCTCTATACTGACGGCATCACGGAAAGTGCCAATACCCAAGGCGAAGAGTACGGCAGCGACCGACTAAAGGAGCTACTTAGCACCCACGGAGACAAAGAGGCTCAAGAAATCATCGATCAAATACTCGAAAGTGTACATCGTTTCTCCCAAGGCACCAGGCAGCTGGACGACCTGACGCTCATTGCGGTGAAGCACGCGTAAAGTTCTCTAAAATGTCGAAGCCCCGCTCCACTCTTGGAAGCGGTAAAGCCATGTCTTCCAGCGGAGCGACCAGCCTATTTCTGCCCAATCAGCGTAGGGCAGGCTCTCTTCGTAGCCATCGGTATTGCTCCAGAGTGTCTCGAAATAGCTATCAAATTCTTGGCCAAGTTCTGCGGCATCTTGAAAAAGTAAGTTCGCCTCCAGATTCAAATTACCAAGATTACGCCGCGTCCAATTAGCCGAACCGAGGCAGAGTATATCTTGCCGCAGCCCCACCACACGCAGTACCTTGGCGTGGTATTGCTCGCCGTGTGTCGCCGCCCAGCGAACATCCACACCGCCCTCACTTGACAGTTCCATTAACTCCGCCGCCACTTCGCGATTTGGAATTCCGTTTTTCTCACGGCCAAAGGCATCGCGGTTCGCATCGAGCAGTAGCCGAACCTGAGCCCCACGTTGAATCGCCTCCGTGAAAGCCTTCACGATGCGCCGATCCGAAAAATAGAATACAGCCGCATCCACACGAGTGCCCACTGTCGCTTGATTGAGCTGCGCAACCAACGTATCTTGAATCGCGCCCTCGCTCCGCCAAGCCACGCGCGACACCCCGACACGCGCCTCAGGCAATGAATCGACTTCTGGCAGACGCTGCCGAATCTTTGAGATCGTCTGCGCGACCTGCTGCTTCAGCTCCCCTTGCACTTGCTGCGAGTTGGCCGAAGACCACTCCGCGACATCCAGCTCCGAGTGCGCCGCATAAATAGCAACCGCACCATCCACCAAGGTGGCAATATTTGAATGATTCGCACTGCCATCGGCGGGATTAAAACTACCGATGAGGGCGCGTGGCGCAGTGCTCGGCCTGCCAGTCACCAGCACCTTGCGATGATTGGCTTTGAAATAAAGCATGCGACCTAATTCAGCGAGTGTCAGCTTTTCGCCCTTCGAGTTAAATGGATTTGGAATCAACCTCGTATCGCTGTCCGCCTTTTCAGCAGGCAAATACTGACTCCAGAACCACGCCTGTGGCGCGTAAATGCGGTTCGAATCCGGGAGTTGGCTCAAGTCGGTAAAGACGACTGGTATCCCCGCCCCTGCCAAGCGCATGTAATATTCCGGCGCGTGATCGCCGTAGATCCGGTTAATCGGATCCGTAATCACCAAAATCGGCATATCCGGATTCTGGATACGCTTGCGAATCAATGCCTCCGCCAATTCTTCAGCCAGTGGCCGTAAATCACCAGAAGCTTCGACCGCACCGCGCCACGGATTCCAAAGAAAGAAATCGGCAATCACAAAGCTCTCGGCCGACTCAATCTCTTGCAGAATGGTATCAAAAATCTGATGCGATCGCAGCGTCTGCTCCGTGGCCTCGTCCCACAACGTGCGATCAATCAGCAGCCGCGCTTCGGAATATTCAAAATCAGGGCTACGTAAGCTGGTGCCAGCAGGCAACTCCTGTTGCTGAAAGAGTAGGTAGGGCAAAGCCGCCACCCCCAAAAGGGCACCGAAAAGTATCCATTTGAAACTTCGCATGCGGAAATAATGCGCACGCCATAAACGAACACAAGAATATGTAAGTCATCGTTCACAGTGAGTGGGGAAAATTAGTGTGCTACCGAACCATGCCGAAATCGATCGCGCTGAGGTCTAGGTAGTCACCGGGATACTGGCGTGAAACAACAATCCGGAAGCGAATATCATACGCATTGTTCGGCGCGCTAAAGGGTAAGCGGATCGAAACCGGATCGGCGCGATGCTCTGTGGGCAGACGCAGCGGCACTTCGGATTCGAGGGTGTGCCCGTCACGATCCAACCAAGCCACATGAAGGTGCACCCGATTATCGAGACTCGTTTGCCAACTCCCCGTCATGCAAAATTCATACGCCATATTAGAGACGACAGGGAAGGTGCGAAAGATCGAAACGATGTCTGCGCCGGAGACACGCAGCCCGGCATCCCGCTCGTGAGAAGTCTGACTGGCATCGACCTTAAAATGCTCACTGGCTCGATAGTCGAGGTTCCAGCCGTCGAGCTGCGGCAAGTCGGGACCGAGAAAATTGCGAGCTTCCTGCCCCAGATGTTTTAGTTTCGGGTCTTTTGCAAGGCTCAGAAACTCGGGAGGCTGGCTGGACCACATAGCATTGGCCAGCCGTTGCGGATTCGATTGCCCCAAGGCGATGCGCCGACGTTCGGGTGCATATTCAGAGCTACCGACGTAGCGCTCGAAATAGTCCCGGTAGCTCGCGTCAGCTTGCTTAAAGTCGGCCAAACGAAATTTGATCATTTTTGACGGCTGAGCATCGAGACAGGCCAGGACTAAGGCGCGGCGAGATTGATCGAACGCCGCGTAGCGCTCAGTCAGTCGGAAGGCCTTAGAGATGACTTCAACGCGCTGCTGAAAACGTGATGCGTCTTGCTTCGGTTTACGTCCCGCCTTCTTTGGGCGGGCGCAACTGGTGTAGACGCCTGGGAGGCCTTTACCTCCGCTCTGACCGCCTAAAGGCGGGACGTAAACCTTTTGCTCGGCTTCATCCAAGTAGCCGCGCATCTGCTGCAAAACTTCGGGCGTAAAGAGTGCAATACTCGACTCGTCTTTATACAATTTGATCCAGTCGGCCTGACCTTCGTATTCGTTGCGGTGACGTTCGGCCGTTTCGTAAAAGGCACGCACTGGCTCAGCCGCCGCTCCGAAGAAGTTGTTATAGTACTCATCGAGCAATGCCTCCGCATCTTGCTGTGGATTCCAAAGCAGCTCTGAGCCGAGCCACGCTTTAGCACCGTCCAGCCCCCAAAAGGAGGGTAACTGAGAAAAGAAGACGTCGATGCCCGCGTCCGACATAAAGCGCAGGCTCTCGGCAATCCATTGATTAAACTGACGCGGATACGGATACGGCGCACCAAAATAATAGTCCCAGGTGGCGACGCGCTCTGCGCCGGAAGCAACCCACGCTTTAATCAGCGCTTTATCTTGCGCACGATATTCCGGATCGTGCCACTGCGCACGGTCGGAAGTGAGCACCGGCATGACACGCGGATGAATCTGGATGGTGGGCGCAGGCTCCGTCCAGTAGTATGAGAGCGCAGTCAGATAGCGATCTTCGCCCGATGGCGTTTGCCACGCGCCCGCTTGGTCGAAGACACGCTCGGCCACGCGATTCATAAATCCAAAAACAAGATCAGTATAATTGGGACGGCCACGAAAGTAACGCAACGGACAGACCACGGACTGCGTGCGCTCGGTCGTATCAAAAAGCACGTTATCGTTAATCGAGAGTGAGAAACTGGTACGCTCTGGATTGTCTTCAAAGTAATCCAGTGCGGCTTGGGACGCGATTTCGACCGTTCCAGGGTGAGTGAAATCCGGCTGCGGATCGGTGCCGCCACTGCCGCGCGGTGTCTTGCGGCGGCCATTAACTTCGGCAAAAACTTCGGGCTTCGACTCAAAAAGTGCCGGGCTGAACACCTTCGCCAAATTGTGGTTAAAGGAATAAACTGTATTGAGCCGATTACGTCGGGCGAAATCGGTATTCACAGGATAGAATTGACGCTGCACAAAGGCAGGCGTCTCACGCCAGGGGTGGTTCGGGAAGTAACTCCTCGAAGAGCCGACCCACTCGAAGCCCAGCTCCCCCGCCCAATACCAACGGGCACCGAGCACATCGCTCATGATGGCATAGAGCGCGTTGCGCCAACCTTCGGGGTCGGCACTACGAATCACAATGCGGGTGCGTTCACGCTGAATGGTAAAGGCACCGCCCTCGCGGTGATCATCGACCCACTCGAAATAGAGTGCGTTTTTCGGATGGCCTTGGGAGATGACTTGAGGTGCTTCACCGTAACGCTGCACCAGCATGTTGACCAAGTCGTTGATCGAAGCAGTCAGCGCTTTCGAATCGGCCTCCGGCAGCACGATAAAATCGATCCCGTGAACAAAGAGTTGCGCCGAGCCCACCACCCGCTGTGGCTTCCATGCCTGCGCACGTGAATCGAGCACTGCATAGCATGGCTGCGCAAGGAGAAGCGTTAGGGCTAGAGTAAGAAGGAGGTCTTTCAAAATGAACTTGATAGCTTTGAGGAGGACACGGCTGATTGCAAGGCTCAGTGGTCAAACGTGGCGTGTCCGGGTGCCGGACGCCTTTCCCCGTAGCGACGCTATGCCAATCGCGTCCCCGCAGGCACGGCCGAGACGCCGCTAGCGCGGCATCGCTACACTAAGAAACATGTCTCCGCTTGCCGGACGCCTTTCCCCGTAGCGACGCTATGCCAATAGCGTCCCCGCAGGCACGGCCGAGACGCCGCTAGCGCGGCATCGCTACACTAAGAGACATGTCTCCGCTTGCCGGACGCCTTTCCCCGTAGCGACGCTATGCCAATCGCGTCCCCGCAGGCACAGTCGAGACGCCGCTAGCGCGGCATCGCTACACTAAGAAACATGTCTCCGCTTGCCGGACGCCTTTCCCCGTAGCGACGCTATGCCAATCGCGTCCCCGCAGGCACAGTCGAGACGCCGCTAGCGCGGCATCGCTACACCCCGTGGCTTATTACGCGACGCGTTCGACGATGAGCTCCGGTGGGTTTGGACGCTTGGGCGCGAGGCGGTAGGCGGTCTTGAGGTATTCAAGTGCTTCTTCCATCTTCGCTTCGTCGTTGTAGTGAATCATCATGAGCGGCTCGCCTTGTTTAACTTGGGTGCCGACCTTTTTGATTTCGGAAACACCGACCGCAGGATCGTAGCTGCCGTTCTTTCTTTTGGCGAGCTTAGCTACACCTTCAGCAATGAGACCGGCGTTGATCGTGTGGACATAACCACGCTTGGGAGCGGGCAGCTTGCGCACGTGCTTTGCAGTAGGGAATTTATCTGGGTCGTCGATTACGGAGATATCGCCACCTTGAGCGGCCACCATATCCTTAAACTTCTGGAGTGCGGAACCATCCTTGAGGTGACGTTGCACGGTTTGCTTAGCGGACAGCGTGGAACCGGCGACCCCTGCGAGGCGGACGATTTCCATGCCGAGCTTGAGCACGAGCTCTTGCAGATCTTCCGGGCCCTCGCCCTTGAGCAGCTGAATGGCTTCTTTGATTTCAAGCGCAGTGCCGACGGTATCGCCGAGCGGTTGATTCATATCAGTGACCAGTGCAACGCAGCGGCGCTTCATGGAGCGACCGACACGAGTGATGGAGCGCGCGAGTTGCTTCGCTTGCTCGACGTCTTTGATGAAAGAGCCATTGCCCCACTTGACGTCGATAACGAGCCCCTCGGCCCCTTCGGCCAACTTGCGGCTAAGCACACTGCCTGTGATGAGCGGAAGACTGGGGATGGTGCCCGTTTCCAAACGCATCTTGTAAAGGATGGTATCAACCGGTGCGATTTCCGGATCCTGTTGGATAAAGGTGCAGCCGACTTTCTTGAGCTGAGCGTGGAAGCCCTTAAGATCGAGAACTGGGTTGAAACCCGGAATGGCGGAAAGCTTGTCGAGGTTACTAATCACGTACTCTTCGTCCACGCCGTTCATGGTCGGCATGACTACGCCGCAGGCGGCCGCAAGTGGCGCGAGAACCAATGTGGTCTTATCACCCACGCCCCCAGTCGAGTATTTGTCGATCTTTGGACGGGTAATTTTGGTCAAGTCAATGACCTCGCCGGAAAGCATCATTTCTTCTGCAAAAATGGCCGTCTCTTGAGCGGACATTCCTTGAAAATAGACTGCCATGGCAAAGGCCGCCTGCTGGAATTTGGGCATTTCCCCATCTAAAATAGAGTCGACGATGAAACGGATCTCTTCGTCGGAGAATTCCCCACCGTCACGCTTCTTTTCAACTAAATAGCTGAAGGAAGGCTTGATGAATTTGCGCGAGCTAATTATCTTTTTTCTCATTGAATGAGTCTGTGTCTTCTGTGAATAAAAACCGCCCGAGGCGGCATAAACCTTTGATTAATGGGGACTAAGGCGTTAGATGTCGAGCTTAAAATGTGGCAAAATGCAATCGCAGCATGGATAGCATGATCAATCAGAGTCACAACTGACGCTTGACGGAGGGCTCATTCGTAGGGGCGCAGCAAGTCACGCCCCTACGTTTTTATACGAAAAAGCCGGAGGCTCTGCCGCCCCGGCTTTGTCAAAATGGTCGGAATGGGTTCCCCCTGCTACAGTTTGTGCGCTTATTTAGTCAGCTTCTGGGCGCTCTCAACAAGGGCGGCGAAGGAGTTGGCTTTGAGCGCGGCACCGCCGATGAGACCACCGTCGATGTTCTTTTGTGCGAGCAATTCGTCAGCGTTTTCGGGCTTCATGGAGCCTCCATAGAGGATGCGAACCTTGTCCGCAGCGTCTGCGCCGATGAGGCCAGCGAGGAGGCAACGGATTTCCGCGTGCACTTCTTCGGCCATCTCTGGAGTGGCGGTCTTGCCTGTGCCGATCGCCCATACGGGCTCGTATGCGATGACGAGTGCGTCAGCAGAAGCTGCAGTCACCCCGACGAGGGCACCTTCGAGCTGCGCCTTGATGACTTCGTTGACCTTACCGGCTTCGCGCTCGTCGAGCGTTTCACCGATGCAGACGATGGGCTTCAAGTTGGCAGCGAGGGCCGCCAGAGTCTTCTTGTTGACGATTGCGTCGGTCTCACCGAAATATTCGCGACGCTCGGAGTGACCGAGGATCACAAAGGTGGTGAACAGGTGGCGAAGCATTTCGGCGGAGATTTCGCCAGTGTAAGCACCGGACGCTTCGAAGTGCATGTTTTGTGCACCGAGTTGGACGTTGGAGCCGCTCACGACCTGTGAGACGGACTCCAAGGTGGTGAAGGTCGGGCAGACACAGACGGCGACTTCAGTTTGTGCGCCGACGAGGCTGACCACGTCTTTAGCGAGCTCTGCACCTTCGGCAGAGTTCAGATTCATTTTCCAGTTACCTGCGATGAGGTATTTACGTGCTGATGATTTACTCATAATATTTTAATGGCTAATTGATTGATGTTGCGTGATTTATTTCGTAGCCGAAGTCGTGAGACTTTGGACGGATTGGCTGAGCCGCGCAGATCGTCCAAATTCTTACGAATGTTCCGGTCTGCTTCGCAGCCGGTCTTGTCGCCTTGCGGCTCGGAACGGCTACACCTTACAGCTGTGCGTGACCACACTAATAGGATGATGCTCTAGGCTTGATCCAGCGCGGTGACGCCGGGGAGTTCTTTACCTTCGAGGAATTCGAGGGAAGCGCCGCCGCCGGTGCTCATGAAGGTGACTTGATCGCCGTAGCCGGCCATCTTGATCGCCTTGACGGAATCGCCGCCACCTATGATGGAGCAGGCGTCGGACTCGGCAATGGTCTTCGCGATCGCGAAAGTGCCCTTGTTGCAAGCGTCGATTTCGAAGATCCCCATAGGGCCGTTCCAGAGAACGGTCTTCGCTTTCTTGATTTCGTTGCTGAAGAGTTCGATGCTCTTGGGGCCGATGTCGACACCTTCCCAGCCAGCTTCAATATCACCTTCGAAGATCTTAGTCTCACCCACGGTGCCCGCACCAAAGTCGAGATCCTTAACTGCGAGGTTATCAATCGGAAGAAGGAACTTAACGCACTTTTTCTTGGCTTTAGCCAATGCAGATTTTGCGGTTTCGATGAAATCAGGCTCACTCAAGGATTCGCCGACGGTGCGGCCTTCTGCGAGAGCAAAGGTGTAAGCCATGGCACCACCGATGATGATGGTGTCAGCCTTTTCGAGCAGTGAGTCGATGACCTTGATCTTATCGGAGACCTTGGCACCCCCAAGGATGACAGTGAGTGGACGCTCGGGGCTGTTGGTCTTGTCACCGAGGTAGGCGAGTTCCTTTTCGATCAGGAGACCGCAAACGCAAGGCGAGAGGTAATCGGCCACGCCAGCAGTGGAGGCGTGCGCACGGTGCGCGGTGCCAAAGGCGTCGTTAACGAAGGCGTCGGCCAGCTTGGCCAGTGCAGCGGCAAACTCGGGATCGTTCTTTTCTTCGCCAGCGTAGAAGCGGACGTTTTCGAGGAGGAGGACATCGCCCTCGCCCATCTTGGCGACTTCGGCTTCGACTTCTGCACCAATGCAGTCTTCAACGAACGTGACGGGCTGGCCAAGTTGCTTGGCCAGCTCCTCAGCGACAGGCGCGAGGGTGTATTTGGCGTTCTTCTCGCCCTTGGGACGGCCGAGGTGCGAAGCCAGGATGACTTTGGCACCTTGCTCGATGAGGAGCTTGATGGTGGGCAGTGCGGCAACGATACGAGAGTCGTCGTTGATCACGCCGTCTTTGAGAGGCACATTGAAATCGCAGCGAACGAATACGCGTTTGCCGGAGAGATTGACGTCTTTGATGGTTTTAGTGGCCATGATATTTTGAATTAGGAATTAAAAATTACGAATGAGGACGGAGCACGAGTCGCACAGAGCTGGTAAACTGCAGTGAATTGCCTCGGAGGGAATTGCTGTGATGCGCAGCTAACACCCGTCCTACGCTCTTCGAGCTTCGGAGGGTCCTTTTTCTTAGCGCCGCTAAAGCGTCGAGAAAAAGAAAAAGGCCGCCGCGATCAAGAATCCGGATGGGATACCTGCCGCGGCGGCCTGAAAATCAATCAGTGGTTACCAGAGATCCGGATTAGAGGAACTTGGAAACTTTTTGAACGAGCTCAACGACGCGGTTGGAATAACCCCATTCGTTGTCATACCAAGAAACAAGCTTGAAGAATGTGTCGGAGAGACCCATGCCGCTGCCTGCATCGAAGATGGAGCTAAGCTCGTCGTGGATGAAGTCAGACGATGCAACTTCGTCTTCGGTGTAACCTAGGATACCCTTGAGCGAACCTTCGGAAGCTTCTTTCATCTTTTGGCAGATTTCTGCGTAAGATGTGCTCTTCTCTGTCTTCACTGTAAGGTCAACGACCGATACAGTTGGAGTTGGCACGCGGAAAGCCATACCAGACAGCTTGCCTTGAACCGCAGGAAGCACGAGGCCAACGGCCTTTGCAGCACCTGTAGTGGAAGGGATGATGTTAAGAGCAGCTGTGCGGCCACCCTTCATGTCCTTAGGAGAAGGACCATCCACTGTCTTCTGAGTCGCTGTGTAAGAGTGAACGGTTGTCATGAGACCTTCGACGATGCCAAAGTTGTCAAGGATGACCTTAGTCATCGGTGCCAAGCAGTTTGTGGTGCAAGATGCATTGGAGATGAGGTCGTGCTCAGCGGTGAGCTCGTCGTCATTCACGCCGATCACAACAGTCTTCACGCCGTCACCCTTACCAGGAGCGGAGATGATGACCTTTTTAGCGCCAGCAGTGATGTGGCCGCGTGCTTTTTCGTCTTGGACGAAAAGACCCGTGGACTCGATCACGATATCAACGCCAAGTTCCTTCCAAGGAAGGGCGGCAGGACCTTCGCGAAGTGCGAGTGTCTTGATTTTGTGACCATTCACTACGAGTGTATCTGCACCCTCAGTAGTTACAGTGCCCTTGAAGCGGCCCTGTGTGGTGTCGTATTTAAGAAGATATGCGAGATTGTCCGCAGGAACGAGGTCGTTGATAGCAACCACTTCGATTTCTGAGCCGAGAAGACCCTTCTCGACGAGTGAGCGAAAGACCAAGCGACCGATGCGGCCGAATCCGTTAATTCCAATTTTTGTAGCCATTATATTATGTTTATTTTTCAGGTTGAGATGAAATTCGTGAAGTTGGCACTTATAGATAGCCAATATGTCATGGCAAGTGTTATTCCACAGATTCAAGTGAATTGAATCGCAGGGAACATCGCAGCTTATGCTAAACAGTCAAGCTATAAGTTCGATTAATCAAACGCCTGAATAGCCTTGACATTAGAGGCATTAATGGCGTCACTGCGATGTGCTACTCCTAAATCGATTCGATTGTATTTCTCAAACCGATATTTACTGTAAATCAAGCACTTACAAGGTCTCAAAAGATGGATCCCCCAGAGCTTAGGCCGCTCTGAATAGAATTTTACGTATGAAAATCAAAAACTGGGACATGTTCTCCTTTGTCGTCGCCTACCACATTGCGTTGGTTGCGCTACTGCCTGCCTTCATCCATGTCTTTTCGTGGACTGCGGTCGCGTTTTTCCTCGTCACTTACACCCTCGGTGGCCTGTCGATCACGGTGGGCTACCACCGCCTTTATGCGCACAAGGCCTACTCGGCCAACCCATTCTTCGAGTGGTGCGTGCTGCTGAGTTCTGCGCTCGCATTTGAAATGTCCGCGCTGAAGTGGTCTTACGATCACCGCATCCACCACAACTATGTGGACACGGACAAAGACCCCTACTCCATTAAGAAGGGTTTCTGGTATGCGCACATTCTCTGGTTGTTCGACTACAAGCGTGATTTTGATAAGAGCCTCGTCGCGGATTTGATGAAGAATCCACACGTCATGTTGCAGGACAAATACTACGGCAGTTTCCTGCTCGGGGTGAATCTTGCCGTCTTTCTACTCGGCTGGGCATTGACTGGCAGCGCACTGGCCTCCTTCTACATGGGCTTCCTCATGCGCATGGCGATGATCCACCACTGCACTTGGTTTATCAACTCTCTCTGCCATACCTATGGCTCCAAAACCTACGCCCGCGAACTCAGCGCGGTGGACAACGCCATTATGGCCGTGCTCACTTTCGGCGAAGGCTACCACAACTACCACCACGCCTTCGCGGCGGACTACCGCAATGGCATCCGTTGGTATCACTTCGATCCTTCCAAATGGACGATCTGGGTGGCCTCCAAGCTTGGCCTAGTCAAAGGCCTGCGCGTGATCAATGAAGTCACGGTGCAAAAGTCACTCGTCTCGAAGGACAAGCAGATGATTCTAGAGCACATCAGCCACGAGATGGACGAATACGCGACCGAACTGAAAGCCAAACTCGAAGAACTTTCCGTCGTCTTTGAAGAAAAGGCCGGCGCCCTCATGCTCAAAGCCCGCGAGCTCAAGCAAGCAAGTGCCGATCAAAAGAAACAGATTCAGCAAGAGATCAAATCGCTGCGCGTCTCACTCAAGGAAACGTGGGACGAGTGGGTGGAAGTGACCCGCACAGCCGCGAAACAATACGAGTTCGCGCATTAGGTCGCTAATCTCGTAGCGGACTGGCGAAGCCATTTCGACCGCCTTGTCTTGCCCTGCCGCAACTCGAAAGCGGTTCCCGCGTCCGCTACAATAAGAACTACACCAGCCACAGCCCACAGGTCAGCGGCGGCAGGTTAATATTGGTCTGAGTGAGCGGGATGCGAGCCGAACTGATCCCCTTCAAGCAGAAGCGTTCTTGGTCGGCAATTTGCTTGAGAGTTTCCGGATGTAACGCTTCACACTCAATGTCTGCATATACTAAGTGCGGGTTGATCGCATAAACGAGTTGAGGCGCATTGACCGACTGGTCTGCATTAAAGAGCACAACTGCGGCGCTCGATCCTTCGGCGAAGAAGAACTTCATGTAGTCTTCACTCAGGCCACCATCATAGCGAAAGGCTTTGCCCAAATCCGACCGGCGGAAGTGGATCCAGTCACGGAAATAACCGTGCGTGCCCGAATAAACGTAGCGCCGGTTGTAATCGAGCGCGTTGATATCACCACGTTGATAGGTGTTTGCTATGCCGCGCTTCGAGCGCATAAAGTCCTGCCCCTCGGCCAGCATCGGCACGCCGAGCGAGGCGAAAAGCAAGGAAGCCATCAAATGCGTGCGGCGACGATCTAAGAGCGTCGGGTCGGAGCCATCGCCTTTGGGGCGTTCGGTGATACGGTCGAGCCAGCAATGATCGTCGTGCGACTCGGTGTAGTTAATCGTCTGCGCGGCGAAGCGCGTGGTGCCGGGCGAGCCGGAGACAAAGTGGCGAATGATGTCCTGACTGCCTTCACCTTTTACGTATTTAGCGATGCAATCTCGGTAACCGTCGTTCCACGAGGCGAAGCCCGTTTCTTTCAGCTCTTCTTGAATGTGCCCGCGAAAGCTCCATGGCTCGGCGATCAGGATAAGTGATGGCTTCACCTTCTTCAACTCGACTTCGATCTCGCGCAGCACCTCAATGCCAATCAGCTCGGCGAGGTCGAAACGAAAGCCGTCCACATCGTACGTTTCAACGAGGTGCTTCAAGCTATCAATAATGAGGCGACGGGCCATCGGCGTATTGCAACGCAGATCGTTACCGCAGCCGCTCCAGTTCATCAAGTCGTTTCCATTATCGAGGTGAAAGTAGTAAAATTTATCGACAAAGAGCAAGTGGTTGGGCTCGCCTACGTGATTATAGACCACATCGATGATAACCGCCAAGTCTTGCTGATGAAAGTCCTGCACAAGTCCGCGAAATTCTTCGATCTGAGAAGCCTTTTCTGGCTCGGCGGCGTAGCTACTCTCGGGGGAAAAATAGTTCACTGTCATATAGCCCCAGTGGTAGTCCTCGGGCTTTTCGTTATCGAATTCCTGGATCGGCTGCAGCTCGACGGCATTTACGCCGATCTCTTTCAAATAAGAACCTTCGGCCTTGAGCCACTTACGCAGACCCGCATAACCGGAGCGCTCTTGCGCGGTTAGATCGATCGGTGCATGCGCCGCGAGATCGCGCACGTGCGCTTCGAGGATAACGAGGTCGTGCCAAGCGGGCGGCGTGTAGGGCTGCTCCACTGGCACCATCCTTTCCGATGCCACAATGATGCCGGGGCCGCGCCGCCCAAGGCAGGCCTTGGCATAGGGATCGAGCACTGCGAAGGCACCATCGAAGTGCGTCGTACCTTGGATAGTGGAGCCCTCCACCCGGTAGGTGTAATAATAGCCGTCGAGGTTTTGATCAACCATCAGCTCCCAAGTGCGCCCGTCGAGACAGCCCATCGAAAGTGTGAGCGCATCGTTACCGTCGGCCTTTTGCCCATAGCATACTTTGACCGCTGTGGCGCGCGGTGCGAAAAGGCGGAAAGTGGTGGTCTCCCCTTTGACAATCACCCCCAGTTCAAGATCGGTTTTTGCAGAAGTGAGAAACTGCGTATGCGGCAATTCATGCACCTCGTCGGTTTTGGCGTCTCGCCAAATGATCTTTTCGTTGCCGATCGGCTCATAGCCCAGCGGCGTATGAAAGCGGAAGATATGGCTGCCGGTTTGCTCTGGTTGAAATAAAAAGTTCGAGACCCCGTCGCGCTGGGTATGATTGGGCGCGCTATCCGGCACGTCGAGCCACTCACCTTGATCCGTGACAAATTTGAAAGCAAATTTCTTATTGTGCGGGATCAGCTTGAGTGGCACGTGCACTTCGTAGGTCGTCTCCGCCTCATCGCTGACTGGCTTCAACTCCCATTGCGCTTGGCCGATGGCTTTTTCCCAATTATTAATTTCGCCGCCGAGGAATACGCGCACCTTACGATCCAAGAGCTGTGGATGCCGGTTCGAGCGAATGGTAAAGACCCAACTATTCTTGCGGCGATAGTAACGGCAAAAACGGCCGCACTGCTCTGGAGACAAACGCTCCACCTTAGAAAAGGGCTGCTCTTTCGGTCCGAGTAAAAACGGGGGCAAGGTCGTCGTGCTCGACCAGTTCGCCGAGAGGAAGATCAACCCCGTGTCCCGTGATTCCCAAAATGCGTTCGCGATCTGTTGCTTTTTCTTAGCCATGGAGTGCATTCTTTTCTGCTGGAGTCCCTAGCAAGCGCAATACCCATTCACGAGGAATTGGGAAAAAATCAGAGCTAGCCAGGTAGCATAGGCATCCTGCCTGTGTCTTGAGATCGGCTCACAGGCAGGGATGCCTATGCTACTTTCAACAGATCTGACGACTTTTACACTCACACACTATTCTATTGGTCCACAGATACGGACACCCGATAGTTGACGCCACCAATCAGCTGCACTTAGGTTGCAGCCCATGAAGAAAATCCTGGTAGCACTCTCTGGTGGTGTCGATAGCGCCGTGGCGGCCTGGCTCCTAAAAGAGCAAGGCTACGACATTTCGGGTGCCTACATCCGCACCTGGATGAATGAGGAAATGCCGCTGGCCGATTGCCCCGCACAGCAGGACATTGAGGATTCCCGTGCGGTGGCGGCACACCTAGGGATCCACTACGAGATCGTTAACCTCGTTAACGAATACCGCGAGCACGTGGTCAACTATCTGGTGGATGGTTACCAGCGGGGCATCACCCCCAACCCCGACATGATGTGCAACCGGGAAATGAAGTTCGGCATCTTTCAAGACTACGCGTTAAAAGCTGGCTTCGACGGCATCGCGACCGGCCACTACGTGCGAAAGTTGACGAACGACAACGGCAGCCAAGACCTGCTGGAAGGCCTCGATAAAAACAAAGACCAAACCTACTTCCTCGCCCTGCTGCGGCAGGCGCAAATTCGCCAAGCGCTCTTCCCTGTAGGCGAGCTGGAAAAACCGCGCGTGCGCGAACTCGCGCTGGAAAACAAACTGCCTAATGCCACCAAAAAAGACAGTCAGGGCATCTGCTTCCTCGGGGACATGAATATCAACCGCTTTCTGGAGCACTATATCGAGGACAAGCCGGGCGACATCGTGAACCCCGAGGGCAAAGTGCTCGGTCAGCACCGCGGCCTGCACCGCTACACGACCGGCCAACGGCGCGGCATCGGCGTGCCCTCGAATACTGACAATGAATTCTACGTAGTGACCGGCCTCGACATGGAGCGTAACGAATTGATCGTAGCCTTCGACCAGCCCGACTCTCCCGGGCTCTTCACTTCGGAAGTCGAGCTTTACGGCCTGAGCTTTATCAATCGCCCGATCACTGAAGCCTGTCGCCTACTAGCGAAGCCCCGCTACCGCGACGCCTCCCAGGCGATCAGCTACACACCGACGGGCGACGACCGCGCAAAGGTGACTTTCGACGAACCGCAACGCGCGCTCTCCCCCGGCCAGATCCTAGCGCTTTACGACGGCGACAAACTGCTCGGCGGCGGGTTTTACGAATAGTTGGATTAAAAACCGTAGTCGCCCATATTCAGGCGCATCGCTGTCAGGCTAACACCGGAAAGTTCGGTCCACTCTTCGACCACATAACCGGAACCACCAAGATTGTAGTCCTCAAGTGCTTCGTCATAGCTAAAGTGGGCATTGCCAACCAGCCTTCCGTCGTAAGCCGCGATCGCCCCAAAAACGTGCCCTGAGTGACCACCGCCACTCACACTCACATGCGCATTGGGCGCATAAACCGCCGCGGCCAGATTGCCATTACCGGTGATTGAAATAGAATCATCCCCCTCACCATTGTCCGTGCCAAAAATAAGAAGTTGAGCCGGATTCTGACTCAAATTCACGATACCATTACCCCCAATATCGATATCGTCGTCCGAAAATATCTGCAAGGTAACCCCTGCCGCGATCACGATAGAAGCCTGACCCGACACATTAATATCCCCAGAGATCACCACGCGCGTATCGCCAGTAATGTTAACGATATCACCGCCACCCATCGTCCAAGTAGCCACGTTATAATCACCACCCGTAATCGTGCCTGATGAAGGAATGGTCGTTTTAGGCGAACTGAGCGTAGGAGCCTTTACATCGGGAAATTCGGCGTAATAATCGGTGGTCACGCGACGGGGATCCACATTCCCACTATAGCTACTTCCATAAGCTTTGATCGTCCCATGGGGACCGGCATCAGGTGGCGCGCCCCCCGTCGCCACATATCCGTAAATGTCGGCATTGCCGATATCGATGGCATCACTATCCACCGAGATGGTAGAGACCGTGATCTCTGAGTTTCTATTAGAAAGAACATTGTAATTGCCAACGCGAGAATCGTAGCTATCGAAAATCACATTCTGCCCCTTCAGCACGATGCCTCGCTTCGAATTGAAGCCATTCTTAAACGGATAAAACCCACTACTTAATGACGCACGCAACTGCTTTTTGACACTCCCCGCAACGTGCCCGACCGCCTCCCCCTCGCTGAATATCTCGGGGGCGTCACTCGTGGGGTTCAGGATCACCACATTAATGTAGCCCTTAATATTACCTCCGAGATCATACGAACCGAAGCGTCTAGCCCAAAACGCACGCCCATCTGCATCCGTTCCACCTCTCCAGAGACCTTTGTCTTTTTGATTTAGAGTATAGATTGCATGGTCAATACCTCCTTCAGCTAAATTAAAGCTGGCACCCAGCAAATAGGATCGGCTCGAAATCCGATACTCAGATGTCGATAGATATAAGTAACTTCCCATTAGAGTCACCACCACGAAAGAGAAAATCATCGCTGTGAGCAGAGCGGATCCTTGCTCCCGCGAGTGAGAACGACTGCCTGTTTGGATAAAGTGTTTCATCGTAGGTGAACTCATTCGGTGACGGGTCGATTGCGCATCATAAAACGCGCAGAGATAATATAATCGGTGGCTTCAGTCAGGGAAACACCACGAACCATTTCCGCATCGATTTGCACGCTTTTTACAGAAAGCAGCAGAGACTGCTGCGTATAATCCAATGGTTGCCCCAAAGGATCAAAGAAGCCGAAAGTGAACTGCGCTACACCATCGAGTAAGATTTCGTTTGAAGTCACGGCATCGAATTTATCTCGGACAATACGACTGTAGATCCCGAACTCCGAATCGAAAGTATACTGCACAGTGCCACCGCCATAGTAAGTATCTTCAGGGATTTGGATGAGAAGATCATACTGGGTGGCGGTCGTCACATCCTCCGCAGCTCGAATGTCTCGTGCAAAGAGTTCTAGAGCCTTACGGCTTTGCTGGCTCATCTCGGTATAGGCAGCCACGCCTTTCGACCCAGATGCAAACACCATAAAAGTGCCCACCATCGAAACCAGAACAATACTCAACAAACCAGTAGCGACAATCAACTCAACCAGCGTGTAAGCACGATAGCTAGATTTTGAAAAACTGGGATTTGCCCGCTTCATATCGTCCGATAGTAATAGTCGTTAACGCCACCTTTAGTGAAGAAAGTAACATACCTTAGCGTAACAAGTCGCCCTCGGTCGTTCTCGTAGGATACAGTGACACTCACACGACGAAGGTCAGTTTCGACCATCACAATCTTCCGCCGCACCGTATACATGTCGTAGGCGTTGGTATCGAATTGAGTATCGACAGGTATAAGAACATTATCCGACAGACTGGTCAGTTCTCCCCAAGAATAAGTTCGAAGTGTCTCCACCTCACTCTGCAGGATTTGCGAGACGCGGGTGTAGTTACGCGAGTCTTTGAGAATATCAAAACCACGACGCACCCCTGAAAGCCCGCCGGCGATCACCATGGTAAAAATGCCCATCGCCACGATCACTTCAACGAGAGTAAACCCCAACGAACATTTTGTATGTGCGTTTTGCATCTAGTAAATATTCCTCATTTTCATTAGGGTATCAACCCTAAAAGGGGGACTTCCCCGTGTTTAACGGGCTTTTTACTTAGGCCCGATCCTGGTATGCTAATTCATACTGTATTTTGCCGTCTCGACCCTTCGGTCGTCGAGTTCGACCCACTCCTTAACGATATAGCCGCCACCTACATTGATCAAACCATCGATGATTCCGAGAGCCGCATCACCCAGAAAAAAGTAATTACCCGTCATCTTTATCTGGTTCATTACGAGTGCCCCTTCGAACTGACCTTGATTGCCACCACCTTTAAGATCAGCCGCAGCATTCGGAGCATAGAGGAAATAGGTCATACGACCGTTTCCATGTAGCTTGAAGAGTTGTTCATTCTCCGTGGTATTGGTGCCGTAGATTTGGAGGTTTTCTGCGACGTTGCTATTATTGACTGAGCCACTGACCGTAAAATCTCCGTCGGTGTAGACCTTCAGGCTAGCTCCGGGCAAGATATTGAGGTCGCCCTGTATCTCGATCGCACCTCCGCCATCAACTACGAGCACGACATCGCCGGTTATATTGAGCGCATCCCCATTTGACACTGTCAGCACATCGCCTCCGCCCGAATAGACGTAATTCTTCGAGCCGTCCCATGTTGCCGCGGTGACCCTCGAACTGCCCCTTCCAGTCGTCACAAAGGTCGGCGAAGAGTTGGAAACATTAGCCAATCCCGTCGGTGCGGTCTGCGGATCGAAGGAGCCGTAAAAATCATCGGTGACCCGATCTGTCGTAGCGACACCATTATCTAGATCGTAAAATGAGTTGAAGGTAAACGTGCCCCCATTGGAATTAAAATCAATAGCGCCACCGGGCCCCGTCACCACCCAGCCAAACACATCCATATTGCCCAAGTTCCCAGAGCTATCTGTAATCGTGTCGATGACGAGACGTAAGCCATCGTCGTAGTTTGTCACCCAACTGCTCGTCTCATCGTCGTAGTAAATGACTCCTTCATCTCCGTTATTCGAGTTATACATCACTGCGAACACATTATTACCCGCTGCATCGACTGCTTTGGCATAAAATAAGGATGTATTTAAAGTGCCTCCCGATGAACTATCCCCGAGGACGACTTTCACTTGGCGACTCACGCTTGGACCGGAGGCATTTGATACGGAGCCGACTGAATACACTGTCGGCGTGCTGCTCGAAGCGTCCTTAATTTCAATTTGAACAGTGCCAGTCGATCCAGCGTTGATCACATAGTCTGACAGCGTGCGTTTCCAAGTATCGCCAGAGACCGTCCAACCACTACTACTCTCAGTATTGAGCGCATGGATCGCATAATCGATGCCTCCTTCGGCCAGTGCAAAACTCGCGCTTCGGTTAAAAGTACGCGATGACATACGATACTCGCCCGAACTCAGAACTAAATATGAGGCCGCTAGCAGTGATATGACAAATGTAACTATAATCGCAGATAGCAGAATAGCGCCTTGCTCGCGATTTTTAGATGAGCATGTGTAGTGGGTTTTAATCATGGTAGCCTCCTATATGTTTATCTTTAGTCGATGGATGTATTCCGCATCATAAAACGGGCGGATATAATATAATCCGTATTATCCGTTGTGATGACCTTCCGCTTAAGTTCCGAATCCAGCTGAATGCTTTTTGCCCAAGCATTGACCGAAGCCAATGGCCCTGCTGACGCTAAAAAATCTGCTCCGGGTGCCTTAAAGAATTTGAGTTTAAAGCTGTTCATATCTTGAAGCACCATGCGCGAGGTCGCAGTCCCCGCATAACTCTCGGTCCTAGTCAGGAAGCCGGAACTATCACCTGACGACGGGGTAAAGGCGTATGTCACTTCCGTTTGCGCCACCCCTGAGTCCAAGTAGTCTGGATATGTAAAGGTCAGGCCAGAGATGGATACCACATCACTCCCATCCTGTGCAGGGCTGGCAACGATGAGTCCATTAGCAGCACGTGCATCGTTCGAGAAGATATCTAAGGCATTACGGCTCTGCCGACTCATCTCGGAATAATTGCCCACACCGACAGCACCTTTGGCCAAAACCATAAAGGTGCTATAGATCACTGCAAGCAGCACAACCGACAAGGAAAGTCCGACCAGCAACTCAACCAATGTGAAGGCACGACGTTTCCTGACTGCTAAGTGGCTATGGCGTGATGAAATAGTCATTAATGCCTCCATCTGTAAAGTAGGTGAAATAGCTCGCCGTGTAGGCGCGCCCTCGAAATCCAGTCCAACGAACAGTCACCGTCACTAGGGCCAAATCAGCCGCAGTGGCCGTCTTTGATACCGTGCCAGTAAAGACCCCGCTACCGAACTGAGTGGCAATCTCGGACTGAAATTTAGACGTTAATTGAGCATTCGTTTGATCCTTAAAGGTATCCCACGGTAATGTTCGAAGTAGCTCCAACTCGCTCTGCAGAACTTGCGACGCACGTGAATTCTGGCGGGATGCATCCACTAGCTCATAACCTTTACCGACGGACACTAAGCAACTGGCGATCACCAAGCTAAAAATAAAAATTGAGACAATGACCTCCACCAAGGTGAAGCCGGAGATTAAACCATTATTCTTTCGACGCGTCTCCATATGATAATCTAAACACATTTCATCCTAGAAAACAAACTAATTCGCCCCATTAGACCACAAGATTTAAATCGCAACATGCTATTTATGAAGCTTTTACAAACTAAGGCTAGTATATGAATAAAACTCTCCAGGCCAAAATCCAGAAACCACGGAGAAATAAACTGCCCCATCACGTAGTTAAGCCAGAGAGCAACCATACGCACAACTGACATCAGGCGTAGTAAAATTCATGTAACAACCCTCAAAACGGATCTATCTTCTTGAACATCAGCCAGATTCCCTGCATAAAATTTACTTAGCTAGACCCTATTCGAAAAGTCTCTGATGGGTCGTAAAAATCTGCAATCAACGGTGTAAGGGAGGAAGTTATAATAAAATAAAAATATTTTATATTATTATTTAAATCATTCTGGCATAA
>Ga0105054_10001641_pt1 | contig 36766 bp, 35 predicted proteins | sample BON02_FD_78091 | JGI IMG/M metagenome (GOLD analysis project Ga0105054, IMG submission 78091) | Freshwater microbial communities from Lake Bonney liftoff mats and glacier meltwater in Antarctica - BON-02 (megahit assembly) | ecosystem: Environmental > Aquatic > Freshwater > Ice > Glacier...
GGTCCGGCGTGTCGCGCAGCGCCTCGGCATGGATCGCCGCCGCCTCGCAGGCCGAGATGATGCCGCCATGGTCGAAGATGGCGTGGAGGTCGGGAATGGCGACATCGACCAGCGTGGCACCGAGGTCGCGCAGCTGGGCCAGTGCGCCCTCCAGCGCCGGGCGCAGCGTGCCATCGGCCGCCTCAAGCATCGACCGCTCCACGCCGATCACCTGGCCGCGCAAACTGTCCGGCCGGGCCGGCGGCACGAAGGGCGGCGCCTCGGCGGTCGACGGGTCGTTCGGATCAGGCCCGGCGACCGCCGCGAAGACCAGCGCGCAATCCGCCGCGGTGCGCGCCAGCGGCCCCACCACATCCAGCGTCCAGGCGCGCGGCATCGTGGCGTGCCGGCTCACCGCACCCCAGCTTGGCTTCAGCCCGGCGACGCCGCACATGCTCGCCGGCAGGCGGATCGAGCCGCCGGTGTCCGAGCCGAGCGCCGCGAAGAACATCCGCGCCGCCACCCCCGCCCCGGCGCCGGACGACGATCCCCCGCTGGCATGCGGGCTGCTCCACGGGTTGCGCGCATCGGCGAACCAGATGTTGTGCCCGGTGGCCCCGCCCGCCCATTCCGACATGTTGAGCGTGCCCAGGTCGACAGCACCCGCCGCGTCCAGCCGCGCCAGCACCGTCGCCGTCTCGCCCGCCCGCCAGTCGCGGCGCAGTGCGCTGCCACAGGTGCTGATGCGCCCGGCCCGGTAGAACATGTCCTTGTGCGCCAGCGGAATGCCGTGCAGCGGGCCGCGCGCGGGCCGGGCATCCGCCGCGGCGGCGGCGCGCAGGGCATCCTCCTCGCGCAGGTCGATGAAGGCGTTCGTCTCCACCTGCCACATGGCGATGCGCGCGAGGCAGGCGTCCAGCAATTCCCGGCTGGAGATGCGCCGTGCGACGATCGCCTCCGCCGCCTCGCTCAGCGTCCACAGCGCCGGGTCGCTCACCGCATCGCCTTCACGAAATCGGCCGGCGCATCGTCGATGGCCGGCTGCAGCGGGGCACGGCGCAGGCGCTCGGCCAGCTTGGCAAGGTCGGCGGCAATCGCCGCGGCGCGCGCTTGCGGCAGCTCGCCACCCAGCAGCGCACAGGTCGCGGCAACCTCCTCGGCCCGCATCCTCTACCTCGCCGTCAGCGCACCGAGGTCACTGCGCCGCGACAGCGGGCTTCGCGGCGGCACCGAGCCACCCGCGGTACCACGCCACCGTCTCGCCCAGCGCATCGTCCAGCGTCCAGCCCGGCTGCCAGCCGAGCATGCGCCGCGCCTTGCCGGCGGCCAGATGCTGCTCGGGGATCTCGTTCGTCGCCTCGCCCAGGATCACCGGCTCCAGGTCCGGCCGGCCCGACGCCGCCAGGATGCGCCGCACCAGGTCCACCACCGACATCGGCTGCTCGGTGGAAAAGTTGAAGGCGTGGCCGTGGATCGCCGGGTCCTGCATGCATTCGGCCAATTGCAGATACGCCCGCACCACGTCGCGCACATATATATAGTCGCGGATCATCGTGCCGTCGCTGCGCAGGATCGGCCGCTCGCCATTGATCGCCCAACGGATCGTCCCCGGCACGATCCGGTTGAAGTTCAGGTCGCGCCCGCCATAGAAATTCCCCGCCCGCGTCACGCACACTGGCAGCTTGTAGGTGTGGTGGTAGGTCTGGGCGATGATGTCGGTGCAGCTTTTCGATGCGTCATAGGGATGGCGCCCGTTCAGCGGCATCTCCTCGTCGTACGGTAGCCGGTCGGCCTGGCCGTAGGCCTTGTCCGACGACGCAACGACGATGCGCTTCACCAGCTTGCCGGTCTCGCGGCACGCCTCCAGCACGTTCCAGGTGCCGCGGATATTCGCCTCGAAGGTGGAACGGGGATTGCGCAGCGCAGTGCCGACGATCGGCTGCGCGCCCAAATGCAGCACCGTGTCGGCCTCGTGCTCGTTGATGGCGCGCAGCACCACCTCGTAATCCTCAAGCTGCCCCTGCACCACGAAGTGCGGCATGATATCGGGGTCGTCAGGCAGGGTGACGAAGCGGCCGCGGTCGCGTACCAGTCCGACCGTCGTGGCGCCGAGGCGGTGCAGTTCCTTGATGGTCCAGGAGCCGAGAAAGCCGCTGCACCCGGTGACGAAGACGCGCTTGTCGCGCCAGAAGCCGGGCTGTGCCGCGCTGGTGGTCATCGCTCGTCCCCCTAAGCGGCCCGCGCCGGCTGGCGCAGCCACGGCAACGAACCAGCGGCGAACATCGCCTCGATCTCCTGCTGATCCTTGTAGGTATCCATCGACTTGAAGAACCCGTCATGGCGGTACTGCGCCAGGTGGCGGCCGGGCAACAGCGCGGGGAACACATCGCGCTCCAGATTCTCGCCGTGCCACTGGCCGAATATCGCCGGCTCCATCACGAAGAATCCGGCATTGATCCAGTGCTCCGGCAGCACCGGCTTCTCCTTGAACTCGACGATGCGCCCTTCGGCATCGGCCGACACCGTGCCGTACTGCGAGCGCAGCGGCACACAGGTGATGGTGCCCAGCACGCCGCTGCGGCGATGGAACGCCAGCAGCTCATCCAGCGGCACGTCGGAAAGGCCGTCGGCATAGGTGGCCATGAAGGTGTCGGTCAGCAGATGGCGGCAGTTGAATATGCGCCCGCCGGTGTCGGTCGCCGCCCCGGTATCGACGATCTCCACGTTCCAGCCGAGCGTACGGTTCTCGAAATAATCGACGATCACTTCCTTGCGGTAGCCAACCGAGATGACAAAATCCGTGATGCCCTGCCTGGCATATATCTCCATCACCCGCAGCAGCACCGGCTTGCCGCCCACCGGCATCATCGGCTTGGGCAGGTACTCGGTGTACGGGTAAGCGCGGGTTCCGGATCCTCCCGCGAGGATGACAACCTTCATGCAATGAAACTCCCGATCAATCTGTGCTGGCAACCGCAGCACATCAATGCATTTACCTCAAACCATGCCGCGATTGGGCCGCAATCGCCAGTGCCACGACGCAATCACCCCCTACCACACAATCATTGCCATGGCACAGGCTGCTCAATTTCCCGCGATCCCGCCCCTGCCCTGCCCAGCACCATGCCCTGCCCAGGACCATGCCGTGCCGCGGACCATGCATGGAGCACGCCCCTGGACCAACGTGGCGCAGCATCGAATGGCTTCGCCACGGTTGGCTTGCTAGACTTCGCCCGATCCCGCCCGGCCGCCGACTTCCGGCGTACCAGGCGGTCCATCCCAACCGCACAGCGGGGCCCAGGCACGATGCGAGCAATATTCGTCATGATCAAATGCGAGATGGGCGAAGCCTACCGGGTGGCCCAACTGGCCGCCGACAGCATCGAGGAGCTGTCCGAACTGCATTCCACCTCCGGCCAGTACGACCTGCTGGGCAAGTTCTACCTCGGGCCGCAGCAGGACACCGGCCTGTTCGTCACCGAAAAACTGCAAACGCTGCCCGGTGTGAAGGACACATATACCCTCATCACCTTCAACGCCTTCGTCGGCAGCTGAACGCCGCGCCCTACCCGTGCAGCAGGCGCGCCGAAGGCTGGCGGTGCCAGACGAACTTGCCTAGGCTCGCGCCCCTCTGGGGGAGGACAAGCCATGCGCGCCGCGGTGTTCCGCAAGGGTAATCTCGTCGTCGACACGATTCCCGATCCGATTCTGGCCGACGGCCAGGTGCTGGTACGCACCCGCGCCTGCGGCATCTGCGGCTCGGACCTGCACGCCGCGAAGTTCCCCGAACAGTTCGCCGCCCTGAGCCGGCGCGGCGGCGCGCGCTGGAACATCGAAGTCGGGCGCGACGTGGTGTTCGGCCACGAGTTCGTCGCCGAGGTGGTGGCCAACGGCCCCGGCACCGCCGGCCGCTTCGCCCCGGGCACCATGGTCACCTCCATGCCGCTGACGCTCGCCGGCTCCACCGTGCTGGGCCTCGGCTACAACCCCGACCAGCCGGGCGCCTTCGCCGAATTCATGCCGCTGGCCGAGCGCATGCTGCTGCCGGTGCCCGACGGCATGGACCCAGACCACGCCGCCCTGGTGGAGCCGATGGCCGTCGGCGTGCACGCCGTGAACTACGCCCGCCTCGCCGGCGACGACGTGGCCCTGGTGGTCGGCTGCGGCCCGATCGGCTTGGCGGTGATCGCTGCCCTGAAGCTGCGCGGCGCCAGCCCGATCATCGCCTCGGACTTCTCGCCCGCCCGCCGGGCGCTGGCGCGGCGCATGGGTGCCGACATCGTGGTCGATCCGCGCTCCACCTCGCCCTATGCGATGCTCGCCGACTCCATCACGCCGCCCGGCTTCGACCCCAGCCGCTATGCCGCGCTGTTCGGCGCCGGCCCGCAACGCCGCCCGGCGGTGATATTCGAGTGCGTCGGCGTGCCAGGCGTGCTGGGCGAGATCATGGAGGGCGCCCCGGCAGCATCGCGCGTTGTCGTCGTCGGCGTCTGCATGGAAACCGACCGGCTGGAGCCGTTCTTCGGCACCGTCAAGCAGCTGGACCTGCAGTTCGTGCTTGCCTACACGGCCCGCGAGTTCGCCGACACGCTGGGCTACATCGCCGACGGGCGCATGGACGTGTCGCCGCTGATCACCGGGCGCGTCGGGCTGGACGGCGTGCGCCAGGCGTTTGCCGATCTCGCAAGCCCGGAGACCCACGCGAAGGTGCTCGTCGAGCCGTGGCGCTGACCCGCCGGGTTCGTTGAAAGTGGCCCCATCGGTGCGGCCGAAACCCTGAAGTCAACCGTCATTCTGGCCGCCGCTGCGGCAGTGGCGATCTGGGGCGGCGCGGCGGTGGCCGGCAAGATCGCCGTGGCGGACCTGCCGGCGCTGACGGTCGCTGCCCTGCGCACCGTGCTGGCCGGCGTGGTCGCCTTGCCGCTGGCGCTTGCCCTGCGCGTCCCCTTGCCGCGCGGCGGCGAGCGGATATGGCTGTTGCTGCTCTCGGCCGCCTGCGCCTTCATCCTGTTCCCCGTCGCCTTCTCGATCGGCATCGCCCACACCTCGGCCACCCATGCCGCGATGAATCCTGGCCCTCGCCCCCCTCCTGACCGGCGCCATCGCCCACGCCTGGGACCGCCAGCTGCCGCCCACGCGCTGGTGGCTCGGCGGGGCCATTGCGCTCGCGGGCGAAGCACTGCTTGTGCTGGGCCGCGGCCACGCCGACGCGGCACCCGGCAACCACCCGGCGCTCGGCGATGCGCTGGTCGTGGTGGCCGCCGTGACCGGGGCGCTTGGCTACGTGGCCGGCGGGCGCCTGAACCGCCTCGGCTACACCGCGCAGGGTGTGACCTACTGGGGCGTCGTGCTGTCCACCCTTGCCCTGCTGCCGGTCCTGCCGTGGATGCTGCCCGATGGGGCCTGGTCGTCCGGCACTTTCTGGGCCTTGGCCACGCCGCGCAGCCTGGCAAGCCTAGCCTACCTCGCCTTGGGGGTGACGATCCTTGGATATGTGCTGTGGACTTGGGCGCTTGGCCATGGCGGCATCGCGCGCATCGGCATGCTGCAATTCGCCCAGCCTGTGGTCAGCGTACTGCTGGCAGCGGCCCTGCTGGACGAGCCGATCGGCCCGGTCGTGGTCGTCGCCGGCACGACCATTCTGCTGGGCGTATCGATCGCCGCACGGCGATAGCCCGGCCCGCGCGGCCGTGACAATTGCTCCCTAAAACTCAAATTATATTGCCTTCTGAGAGACTCTGGGTAACGTTGGGGGCCACCGCGGACACAGCGACCGTGCCGCTTGCGCGATTTTAGCACGCTGATACGACACCAGAAGACAAGACAATCCATCGAGGGAAACCTTCCCTCCGACCAGCAGGAGAACAGGGCCATGGCCTCCCGCGTTTATCTCGGCGACCTTCGCTACAATACCGCCGGGATCCTGGCAAATGACTGCATGCCGCTGGGCGTAGCCTACATCAAGGCGGTGATCGACCGCGACAATCCCGATGTCGCAGCGCGGCTTTTTGTCTATCCCGAGGTCCTGCTCGAGGCACTCAAATCCACGCCGCCCGATGTCCTCATGCTCAGCAACTATGTCTGGAATGAGGCGCTGTCGCGCGAGTTCTTCCGCATTGCCAAGAAGCTTAATCCGAACGTCCTGACCGTGATGGGCGGCCCCAATCTGCCGCTGGAGCCGGCGCGCCAGGTCGAGTATCTCGAACGCCACCCCGAGATCGACGTCTACATCACCGGCGAGGGTGATTTCGCTGCCAGCAACCTGCTGAACGTGTTCATGGATGGGGGCATGTCGCACAAGGCGTTCGGCGCCCGCGGCATGGAATCCGCGATGTGGCGCAACCCCGAAGGCCAGGTGATACGCAACGAAACCCACGCCCGCCGGCGCGAGATCAACGACATCCCCTCCCCCTGGCTCACCGGCATCCAGGACGAGTTTTTCGACGGCCGTCTCGCGCCGATGATCGAGACCAACCGCGGCTGCCCATTCACCTGCACCTTCTGCGCCCAGGGCACCTCCTGGTATTCCAAGGTCAACAATTTCGACCTCGGCCGCATGAAGGAGGAAATCCACTACATCGCCCGCATGATCAAGGAGAAGTCGCCCAACATGGGCACGCTGCGCATCGCCGATTCCAACTACGGCATGTTCGAGCGCGACATCGATATCTCCACCTATATCGGCCAGATGCAGCGCCAATACGCTTGGCCCACCTTCATCGACGCCACCACCGGCAAGAACCGGCCCGAGCGCATCATCAAGTCGGTCGAACAGGTCGGCGGCGCCCTGGTGCTCTACCAGGCGGTGCAGTCGCTCGACGAGGACGTGCTGCGCAAGATCAAACGCCAGACCATCAAGCTCGATGCCTACAAGGCGCTCGAAGTGCACATGCGCGGGCGCGGCCTGAAGTCGGTCTCCGACCTTATCCTCGGCCTGCCCGGCGAATCGCTGACCACCCACCTCACCGGTCTGTCCACCCTGCTCGACAGCAACATCGACCAGATGCACAATTTCCAGGCGATGATGCTCAAGGGCTCGGAGATGGAAAAGCTCGAGAGCCGCGAAACCTTCCAGTTCGACACCCGGTTCCGCGTGCTGCCGCGCAACTTCGGCACCTACGAGGACCAGCGCGTGTTCGACACCGAGGAGATCATCGTCGCCACCGACACCCTGCCGTTCGAGGACTACATCACCTGCCGCAAATACCACCTGATCAGCAGCGTGTTCTGGAATGACGGCTGGTTCGCCCCGGTGGTGAACTTCTGCCGCGCCCACGGCATCAAGAACTCCGACTGGTGGCTGGCCATGCTCCCCGCGCTCGAGGAGGGCAGCCCCGCGGTGCGCGGCTTCCTCGACCAGTTCGTGGGGGAAACCAAGGGCGAGCTGTTCCCGTCACGCGAGGCCTGCATCACGTTCTACGCGCGCGACGAGAACTTCGAGAAGCTCGGCCGCGGTGAAATCGGCGACAACCTGATGTACCGCTACCGCGCCATCGCTTCGTTCCTGGTGTGGGACGCGGTGTGCGACGCGGCCATGCAGGCGAGCCGCCAGCTTCTGGAAAGCCGGGGCATCGCGGCCACCATCCCCGACTTCGACCGTTTCTGGCGCGATTTCACCACCTTCATCCGCCTATCCCACGCCACCGGCGACACCGAGGAACGCATCCTCGCCCCCACCGAGGCCATGCTGCACTACGATTTCCCGGTCTGGCTCGCCTCCGGTGACCTCACCAACCCGGGAGACTACCGCCTCGCCGAGCCGGCGCCCTTCGTATTCAAGCTCACCGAGGATGGCGCGGACGAACTGGCCAAGGCGCTGGCCGTCTGGACCACGCATATCCGCGGCATGTCCAAGCTGGTCACCCGCATCCGCACTGAATCCCAGGTGCGCCAGTGCCGCCGCACCAACGAGCCAAGGCCGCTCAGCATGGACAAGGTCGCCGCGGCCGCTTGAGGCAACAGCGCCTGCCCGTGCGCCACGCGCAACGGGCAGGCCGCCATGCAGCGGACAATCACCCGCGCTCTTGACCGCGCCGCCCTCACCCGCCACCAAACACGCGTCGCGCCCGCACGATGGCGTGGCGCGGAGAGCCATGTGTCCATCGCCCTGACCACAACCACCGCCGACTATCGCCGCGGCGTGCTGCTGGTGACTGGCGCCATCGCGGTATGGAGCAGCGCCGGCGTGCTCGCCCGCTGGGTGGAGATCGATCCATGGACCACGCTGTTCTGGCGCTCGATCTTCGCCGCCCTGTGCCTGCTCGCCTACCTCGCCGCCCGCGACGGCCGCGCCCTGCCCGATGGCTTCCGCCGCCTCGGCCGGGTCGGCACCGCCATGGCGTTGTGCTTCGCCGCCTCGATGATCTGCTTCATCAACGCGCTGGCGCTCACCACCGTGGCCGCGGTGCTGGTGTTCCAGGCCGCCGCCCCGCTGTTCGCCGCCGTGCTGGCTTGGCTGTTCCTGCGCGAAGGGGTGAGCCGCCGCAAGGCCATCGCCATTGCCATCTCGATCGCCGGCGTGCTGCTGATCGTGTCGGCCTCCGGCGACACCGGCCGGCTGTGGGGCAACGTCATCTCAGCCATCATGGGCCTGACCTTCGCCTGCACCATCGTGCTCGCGCGCATGGAGCCGGACGTGCCGACCACCCAGGCCACCCTGGTGGGCGTGGTGCTGGTGGCTCTGGTGAGCGCGCCCCTGGCCGAATACAGCGTGCCAGCCGCCGACATGGCGCTGCTCGCCGTGTTCGGCTTTTTCCAGATGGGCCTGGCGCTGATCATGTTCACCACCGGCGTGCGGCTGATCCCATCGGCAGACGCAGGGCTGATCTCGGTGCTGGAGGCGGTGCTGGCCCCGCTCTGGGTCTGGATGATATTCGCCGAGGATCCCGGCACGATCACGCTCGTGGGCGGCGCGGTCGTCATCGCCGCCGTCGTATGGGCGGCCACCGGTGAACGGGCCCGGTAGCCAACCCACTTCAGTAGCGGCGCACCAGCCGCTTGAGCCGGTACAGCACGTGGCGCGCCAAGGGATGCCCCTCGGGCAGGCCGGGATGGTCGAAATCCTCCGCCGGATCGCGCGACATGCCCAGCTTCTCCATCACCCGGCGCGAGGCGGCGTTCTCCACCGTGGTGCAGGCCACCACCTCGTCCACCCCATGCACCTCGAACACATCGCCGATGGCCGCGCGCGCCGCCTCGGTGGCGTAGCCCTGGCCCCACCACGGCTGCCCGATGCGCCACACCAGTTCGACGCACGGCGCGCAAGGCAGCCCGTCCTTCACCCGCCGCGCGCCGACCCTTCCGATCAGCGGCGACACCCGCGGGGCCTCCACCGCCCAGGGCCCGAAGCCGTCATTCATCGCCTGCACCAGCATGCGCGCCAACGCCTTGTCGGATTCCTGGCGGCTCAGCGGCCCGGGGAAATAGCGCATCACCTCGGGGTCGGCGTTGATCGCCGCCATGCGCTCAAAATCGTCGTCCCACCACGGCCGCAGCATCAGGCGTTCGGTGACCAGCATCAGCGCTCCATCGCGGCGCGCACCGCCGCCTGTGTGGGGATGGGCCGAACCGCGCCATAGCCCTCGCATTTCAACGCGGCGGCAACAGCGGCATAGCGGGCAGCCGCCTCCGGCAGGTCGCCGGCGAGGGTGCGGGCGAGGAAACTGCCGCAGAACGTATCGCCGGCCCCCGTGGCATCCACCACGCGGGCGGGGAACGGCGGAATGCGCAGCCGCGTGCCGGGCGTGGCCACCAGCGCCCCCTCGGCCCCCATCTTCAACACCACCAGGCGCGGGCCCATGCGCAGGTAGAAATCGGCGATCACATCCGGGTCCGACAGGCCGGTCAGCGCCGCCGCATCCTCCATGCCCGGGAACACAATGTCGCTCTGCGCCACCCCGGCATGGATCACCGCCGCCGCCCGCGCCGCCGGCCACAATCGCGGCCGATAGTTCGTGTCGTACGCCACCCGAACCCCATGGGCGCGCGCAACCGCCATGGCATGGAACACCGCATCGGCCGCACGCGCCGAAATGCCGTGGCTGATGCCTGACGCATAAAGCAGCTTCGCCCCAGCCACCATCGCCTCGGGCACGTCGCCCGGGCCGTATGCGGCAGCGGCGGAATCCTTGCGATAGTAGAGAAAGGCATGCCCGGCCGCCGTATGCGTCACGAAATACACCGCCGTCGCCCGCTCCGCCGATCGGCGCACCCCCGCGGTATCGACCCCCTCCGCCTGCCAAAGCTCCATGAACCGGTCGCCCGCCACGTCCTGGCCCACCGCGGTGAGGTAAGCCACCTGCGCCCCCTGCCGGGCGGCGGCAATGGCGGCATTGGAGGTATCGCCGCCGAAGCCTTCCAGGTAGAGCCGCCTTCCGTCCGGTTCCTCCTCATGCTGGTTGAACTCCAGCATGGGCTCGCCGATGCAAACCAGGTCGACGCTCATGGCTGGATCGCCCGCGCCGCCACGGCGATGGCCGCTTGGTCGCCGGCGGCAATGCGCCGCTCGTCCACCAATGCGCCGCCCATGCCCACGAAGGCCGACCCGGCCGCCAAGTACGCCGCGACATTGCCCGGCTCCACCCCCCCGGTCGGGCAGAACGCCACACCGGGAAAAACGCTGGCCAACGCCTTGATATGCCCCGGCCCGCCGGCGGACGACGCGGGAAATATCTTCACCACGTCCGCCCCCGCCGCCAGCGCTGCGCGCACTTCGGTCGGCGTCAGCTCGCCGAGCATCAGCACCGCGCCGGCGGCACGGCACGGGGCGGCCAGCGCCGGGTCGGTCCATGGCGCCACAATGAACTTCGCCCCGGCCCGCAGGCACGTCTCGGCCACCGCCGCGTCGGGCACCGTCCCCGCGCCAACCAGCAACGCCGGATCGCTGGCCAGGTCACGGATCAGCGCCGGCGCGTCCGGGATGGTCATGGTGATCTCGAAGATACGCAGCCCGGCCTCGCGCAGCCAGCGCACCGCCGTCGCGGCATGGGCGGCCGTGCTGGTGCGCACCACGGGCACCACGCGCGCCGCACGCAGCGCCTGCATCAATTCCGGTCTCGACATCCGCGATCCTCCTGCCCCCAAGGTACCATGCCCGCCCCGCGCGACAAGGTTCGCGAGTGGACTGATGCGTCTGGCCAGTACTGGCCCATCCCCCAGAACCAGAAATCCGCCAGCCTGTTCCCCTGAACACCAACGAGGGACAAGCCATGGCCACGATGCAGTCCGACAAGATGGCGCAGCCCGACAAGGCGGCGCAGTCCGACAAGGCGGCGCGGTTTCGCGCCCTGCACGCCGGCCCTGGCGCCTTCGTCATCGCCAATGCCTGGGACGCTGGCTCGGCCAAGGTGCTCGCCCGCCTGGGTTTCCCGGCCCTCGCCACCTCCAGCGGCGCCTCGGCCGGCATCCTCGGGCGGCGCGACGGCCAGGTCACCCGCGACGAAGCCCTGGCCCATGCGCGCGCCATCGTCGCCGCCACCGACCTGCCGGTTTCCGCCGACCTGGAAAAGGGCTTCGGCGACGCCCCCGCGGACGCTGCGGCAACCATCCGCCTCGCCGCCGAGGCCGGCCTGGTCGGCGGCTCGATCGAGGACGCCACGGGCAACCCCGCCCAACCGCTCTACGATCCCGGGCACGCCGCCGAACGGGTCGCCGCGGCGGTGGCGGCGGCGCGCGGCTGCGGCGTCGACTTCGTGCTGACGGCCCGCGCCGAGAATTTCCTGCGCGGCAACCCCGACCTCGACGACACCATCCGCCGGCTCCAGGCCTTCGAGGCGGCGGGCGCGGACGTATTGATGGCGCCGGGCCTTCCCGACCTCGCCAGCGTGCGCACGGTTTGCGCGGCGCTGCAGCGGCCGTTCAACTTCATGTGCGGAATCAAGGGCTGCTCATTCACCGTCGCCGAACTCGCCGACTGCGGCGTGCGGCGCATCAGCCTCGCCACCTCGCTCTACCGCGCCGCCATGGCCGGGCTCGTGGCCGCGGCGCGCGAGGTTCAGGAGGCGGGCACGCTGGGCTACGTCGACACGGCCTTGTCCACGGCCGAGCTCAACGCCCTGCTAGAGCCCTGATCCTCGCGCTGCCCCTCTGGCACAGCGGCCAGCGCAGCATCGGCCCAGGCCTCCAACCGGCGGGCTTCGGCATTCACCCCGTCCACCTGGCCACGCAGCTGGCCCAACTGCGCGCTGTACGACCGCAACGATCCCTGCAGCGTCTGCACGTTCTCGCCCAGCGTCCCCAGCGTTCCCCGCCACGTGGCCACTGCCTCGCGCTGCGCCGCCACCGCCTTTTCCAGCGCCGCAAGGGCATGCTGCAGGCGCAGTTGAACATCCGGCTGCGGTGCCGGCGCTATTGCCGGCACGGGGTGCGGGAAGGGAATGATATCGGCGGTGCGACGCGATTCCACGGCCATCTCCATAAGGTCTGCAGGTCTTAATGAGACCCTAATAATCTCGCGTATCAATAATTGCTACATATTTTTAGTCTTTTCTCACAAACCGCCCCGCCCTGATGACACCGCGGCACCGCCGCAGCATACCGCCGCCGGCGGGCGTGTGCGCCGGTCCGCTTCTCGGATATAGGAAAGCACACACTCCTGGACCGCCTGAATGGACGCCGCCCTCGACATCATCATCGTGCTGCTGCTGATCCTGCTCAACGGCATGTTCGCGCTCAGCGAATTGGCGCTGGTGTCCGCCAACCGCACCCGCCTGGCAGTGCTGGAGGCTCAGGGCGTCGCCGGCGCGGCCAAGGCCCGGCGCCTGGCCGAGGACCCGCAGCGCTTCCTGCCGACGGTGCAAATCGGCATCACCCTGGTGGGCATCGTCGCCGGCGCTTTTGGTGGTACGCGCGTCTCCGCCGCCCTGGTGCCGGTGCTGGAACAGGTGCCGGTCCTGGCACCCGCCGCCCATGGCTTCGCCGTCGGGCTGGTCGTGGTGGCGATTACCTATCTCTCGCTGGTCATCGGCGAACTGGTGCCCAAGCAGGTGGCGCTGCAGCACCCCGAACGCCTCGCCGCCGTCGTCGCCGGCCCGCTGGAAGCCCTGGCCCGCCTCGCCATGCCGCTGGTCTGGCTGCTCGGCATCTCGTCGCGCGCTGTCCTCGCCCTCATCGGCGTCAAGCGCACCCCCCAGCAGACCGTCTCGGAGGAGGAGATCAAGGCCCTGCTCATCGAGGGCGAGCAGAGCGGGGCCCTGGAAAGCGAGGAGCGCGACATGATCGAACGCGTGCTCCGCCTCGCCGACAAGCCGGTGCGCGCTATCATGACCCCGCGCAACGAGATCGCCTGGATCGACATCACCGACACCCAGGCCGAAATCGCCGCCACCCTGAAGGAACGCATGCATTCCCGCTTCGTGGTGTGCAACGGCTCGATCGACAACGTGGTCGGCGTCGTCCAGGCCAAGGCACTGCTCGATGCGGTGCTGGACGGCCGCCCCCTGTCCATCGCCGACGCCCTGCGCCACCCCATCGTCATGCCCGACACCGTCACCGCACTCGACGCCCTGGAGCGCCTGCGCGCCGACGACCTCGGCATGGCCATGGTGATGGACGAATACGGCAGCTTCGAAGGCCTGGTCACCGCGCACGACCTGTTGGAGGCCATCGTCGGCGACCCCGAAAGCGCCGCCCCCGCCCCCGACCGCGGCAGTGAAACCGACGACACCGCCCTGATGCTCGATGGCATGATGCCGGTGGACGAGATCAAGGCCCGCCTCGCCCTGCCCGATATGCCCGCCGCCGGCAGCTACCACACCCTGGCCGGCCTGGTGCTGGCCCTGCTGCGCCGGGTGCCACGCGAGGGCGACCGCATCGTGTTCGGCGGCTGGCTGTTCGAGGTGGCGGCCATGGACGGCAGGCGGGTCGACCGCGTGCGCGCCAGCCGCGAACCGCTTGCCGAAGGCTGATCAAGGAACCATCGCCATGACCCATCCCCAAACCCTGCCCGCGGGCACCGTGCTCGGCCAGATCGGCGACCTCGCGCTGGAAAAAGGCGGCGAACTGCCCAATGTCCGCCTCGCCCACGTCACCTATGGCCGCCTGGCCCCGGGCGGGCGCAACGCGGTGCTGCTCACCCACGGCTACACCAGCAGCCATATGATGGCCCACCCCAACCCCTCCGGCGCCTCCGAAGGCTCGTGGGCCGAACTCGTCGGCCCGGGCAAGCCGATCGACACCGACCGCTTCTTCGTCGTCTCGTCGAACATGCTCGGCTCGGCCTACGGCTCCACCGCGGCATCCAGCTTCAACCCGGCCAGCGGGCACGCCTATGGCCCCGACTTCCCCGCCATCACCCTGACCGACATCGTCACCGCCCAGAAGAAGCTGCTCGACCTGCTCGGCGTCCGCCACCTCGCCGCCGTGGTCGGCCCCTCCTATGGCGGGTTCCAGGCATTCCAGTGGGGCGTCACGTTCCCGGATTTCATGGACGGCCTGGTGCCCGTGGTCACCGCGCCACGCCGGCCGAACGAGTCGAACGTCGAGGCCCTCCAGGCCCGCATGGCGCGCGACCCAAACTGGAACGGCGGCCACTACTACGAAGCCGGCGGCATCCACGCCACCATGGCCGACATCCGCGAGGAAACGCTGCGCCGCTACGGCATCGAGGCCGAACTGGCCCCGCGCCTGCCCGACAAGGCCGCCCGCGACACCGCCATTCGCGCCACCGCCGAAGCCTGGGCGCGCGCCTTCGACGGCCACGCTTTGCTCGTGCTCGGCCGCGCCATGCAGGGCTGGGACGCCACGCCGCATTTCGGGCGCATCAAGGCCCGCCTGCTCTACGTCTTGTCGCGCACCGATGCGCTGTTCCCGCCCAGCCTCGCGCCCGGCGTCATGGCCGACCTCAAGGCGGCCGGCGTTGACGCCGCGTATGCCGAGATCGACAGCGAGCACGGCCACCTCGCCAGCGGCACCGACGCCGCCAAATGGGCCGCATCCCTGCGCCGCTTCATGGACGCGCTGCCGCAGCGCTGATGCAAACGCCAAAGGGCCGCCGGATCGCTCCGGCGGCCCCCTGGTCAAGCGTTCCCGCGGTTCAGGAACGGCGGCGCCGACGCACCATCCCCAGTCCCAGCAGGCCGGCACCCATCAGCACCATGCTCGCCGGCTCCGGCACGTTGGTTTCGATGATCTCCCGGCCGATCTTGGCGATCACCGCAGCCTCAAAAGTGTCGAACCCGGTCGCGGTCTGCACGAAGCCGTCGGTCGTACGCACATTCGTATTGTACCACGTGGTCAGCCCACTTGCGCCGTAGTCACCCTCGATCGCCAGGCCGTTGATCCGGATGCCGCCGGCCGCCGCCGTGTTGCGTGCCGTCTGCACGGCGGCACAGGCGATGTTGTAGGGGCTTGCCCCGCTGCACGAAGGATCGGTGTTCTGGTGCCCGTCGCCCGACACATCGATCACCCGGCGCGCGCCGGTGAAGAGGTTGTCGTTCAGGCTGGCGACGGCGAGGTTGATGCCGTCCTCAACGTCCGTGGAGTTGCCACCTGCGCTGTTTCGCGCCATGGCGCCGATCGTCGACGCGAAGCCGTTGATGTCGGCAATACTGTTAAGCTGGGTCCAGTTGATCACCTGCACCGCGTCCGTGGCGAACTGGATCACGTTCACCGCGATGCCGCCCAGCGGAAAGAACGAGGCGATGTTCGCCTGCACCGTGGCATCCAGGAACGCCGCCTGATAGCCGCCGCGCTGCAGGTCGTATTCGGTTGTATCGACGCTGCCCGACACGTCGATCACCAGTGAAAGCTCCAGCGCGACCGCCTGTGCATGGGCCGCCTGCGGCACGATCGCCGAGACTCCGGCCGCGGCCACGGCGGCGAGTGCCACCCTCTTAAACGAAATTGCCATTGACTCATTCCCTGACGATGAACGGAATGCCAAGCATCCCCGCTATCAATAAAGCAAACTACGTGCCAAGAGAAAAAACCATGTAATTTCAGTATATTACGAAACATCCCCCCGAAATCGGTGGCCCACGCAACATTTGTGTAAGATATTCCGACACGCCCCCAGCTGCAATATCAATACCTTGGGCCGAATGCGCCCGAATGCTCCAACAGAAGTGTAAAATTTAACGACTCGTTGACGCTCGCCAACCATCAGCCCCGCCGCGCAACCTCCTCCCCCGCCCCTTCAGCCATCACCCCACCGGCGGCCGGCGCGCCAACGGCACCGCCATGCTCAACTCGGTGTCCCACGGAAACAGGATCCACGTGTCCTGGCTCACCTCGGTCACGAAATCATCCACCATCGCCCGCCCCGCCGGCTTCGCGTACACGGTGGCGAAATGCGCCCGCGGCAACAGCCCCCGCACCACCTTCGCCGTCGTGCCGGTATCCACCAGGTCGTCGATGATCAACCACCCCGCCCCATCGCCCGCTGCCGCCGGCAGCTTGGCCACAACGGGCGCGCCGCGCGCCTCCTCGTCATAGGTCACCACCGAAACGCTCTCCACCACCCGTAATTCCAGCTCGCGAGCCACGATCGCCGCCGGAATCAGCCCGCCGCGCGTCACCGCCACCACGCCCACGAACGGCCCCTTGCCGATCAGCCGCCACGCCAGCGCCCGCGCATCGCGATGCAGCTGGTCCCAGGTGACGATGTAGTAGTGCCGCGCCGCCATCAGAACAGCCGCCCGCCGTCCGGCACGTCGAAATCCGGCCGGATCATCACCACCGCCCCCTCGGCATCCGGCACCCCCAGCGTCAGCACCTCGCTGAGGAACTTGCCGATCTGACGCGGCGGAAAATTCACCACCGCCAGCACCTGCCGCCCCACCAGCTCCTCGGCGCGATAGTATCTGGTGATCTGCGCCGACGATCGCTTCACCCCCAGCGCGCCCCCGAAATCGATGCGCAGCTTGATCGCCGGCTTGCGCGCCTCCGGAAACGCCTCGGCGGCCACGATCGTCCCCACCCGGATGTCCAGCGCCTCGAAATCCTCGATCGTCGCCATGCAGCCCCGCTCATCAACCCTGCCAATGATCCCAGCCCGCCCGCCGGTTGCCAATGGGGGGCCGCCATGCGACCGTCGCCGCTCAATTTTGCACCAGATAGGGGCTGCCCATGCGCGACTTCCACTTCCCGGGCCGCAGCCCGGTCTATTCCACCCACGGCATGGCCGCCACCTCCATGCCCGGCGCCACGTTGGCCGCACTCGACGTGCTGCGCGCCGGCGGCAACGCCCTCGACGCCGCGGTGGCCGCCGTCGCCGTGCTCTGCGTCATCGAGCCCGCCAGCACCGGCATCGGCGGCGACTGCTTCTGCCTCTACGCCCCGGCCGGGCAGAAGAAGGTGTTCGCCCTTAACGGCTCCGGCCGTGCCCCCGCCGCCGCCAACATCGACTGGTACGAAAAGCAGGGCATCACCTCCATCGAGGACACCTCGGCCCACGCGGTCACCGTCCCCGGCGCCATCTCCGCCTGGGAGACGCTGCTCGCCGCGCACGGCACAAGCGGGCTCGACACCCTGCTGCAGCACGCCATCGACTACGCCGAGAACGGTCACCCGATCCACCCGAAGGTCGGCCGCGACTGGCCCGGCTCCGTCGAGAAGCTGAAGAAGGGCGGCGCCGACTACTTCCTGCCCAACGGCGCGGCCCCCAAGGTCGGCGACATGTTCCGCCAGCCCCAACTCGCCGCCACGCTGCGCAAGATCGCCAAGGAAGGCAGCAAGGGCTTCTACGAAGGCGCCGTCGCCGCCGACATCGTCGCCACCTTGCGCGCCCGCGGCGGCCTGCACACCGAGGAAGACTTCTTCAACGGCCGCACCGCCGCCCAGTTCGTCGAGCCGATCCGCATCGGCTGGAAGGGCTACGAAGTCTGGCAGTGCCCGCCGAACGGCCAGGGCCTGCTGACCCTGATGATCCTCGGCATGCTCGAAAAGCTCGGCGCCGCGCCCGACGGCCCGCTCGGCACCACCCGCGTCCACCGCCACATCGAGGCCGCCCGCCTCGCCTACCGCGACCGCGACGCTTTCCTCGCCGACCCCGGCCAGGTCAGCGTACCGGTCGACCACCTGCTGAGCCGCGACTATCTGGCCGCCCAGGCCGGCCTGATCCACGACGACCGCGCCATGCGGCACATGCCGGCCCCCGGCGAATCCGCCGTGCCGGTGCATGCCGACACCGTCTATCTCTGCGTGGTCGACAAGGACGGCAACGCCTGCTCGTTCATCAACTCGCTGTTCAAGGGTTTCGGCTCCGGCATCCTGGCCAACAAGTCCGGCGTCATGTTGCAAAACCGCGGCTTCGGCTTCCGCTTCGACCGCGGCCACCCCAACACCATCGCCCCGAACAAGCGCCCGATGCACACCATCATCCCCGGCATGGTCACCAAGAACGGCGAAGCGGTGATGCCCTACGGAGTGATGGGCGGCCACTACCAGCCGATGGGCCATTCCTGGTTCCTCACCAACTTCCTGGAATACGGCCTCGACATCCAGGAAGCCTTCGACCTGCCGCGCATCTTCCCCTACGCCGGCAAGGTGGAAGCCGAGCGCGGCTTCACCCCGGCGATGGTCGACAAGCTCTCCCGCCTCGGCCACCAGGTGATCGAAGGCGGCCCGCACGGCGGCGGCCAAGGCATCTGGATCGACCGCGAACGCGGCGTGCTGGTCGGCGGCAGCGAACCCCGCAAGGACGGCATCGCGCTCGGTTACTAGAAGGCCAGGGCCAGCCCTGGACCCGCTGGGGCCTGAGGCCCCAGACCCCCATCTAATGAGGGTCCAGGGGGCTCGGCCCCCGGCGGGTGCAGGGCAGAGCCCTGGCCTTTCTTTGCAAGGGAGGAATTAAAAATGCTCTTCTACGACTCCGTCGGCCCCAACCCGCGCCTCGTGCGCATGTTCGCCGCCGAACGCGGCATCGAGCTGCCGTCCACCAAGGTGGACCTGCGCGGCGGCGAAAACCGCCAGCCCGCCTTCATGGCCAAGAACCCCGCCGGCCAGTTGCCCGCCCTGGAGCTCGACAACGGCACGGTCCTCGCCGAGGTCACCGCCATCTGCGAATACCTCGACGAAATCGGCCCCAACGGCACCACCCTCATCGGCGCCACGCCCGAGGAACGCGCCGAAACCCGCATGTGGACCCGGCGCATCGACCTCAACATCGTCGAGCCGATCGGCTGCGGCTTCCGCTACGCCGAGGGCCTGAAGATGTTCCAAAGCCGCATCCACTGCATCCCGCAGGCCGCCGACGACTTCAAGAAGATCGCCCAGGAGAAGCTCACCTGGCTCGACGGCCTGATCGCCGGCCGCGAATTCATCTGCGGCAGCCGGCTCACCCTGGCGGACATGCTGCTGTTCTGCTTCCTCGATTTCGGCGCCAATGTCGGCCAGCCGATCAGCCCCGCAAACGCCAATATCGTCGCCCACCACGCCCGCATGAAGGCCCGGCCCAGCGCCGCCGCCTGACACCCGTCGGAGACCCGCCCGCATGACCGAACCTTGCGACCTCACCGCCGTGGAGGCGCGCCGCCAGATCGGCCGCCGCGCCCTCTCGCCCGTCGAACTGCTGGAAAGCTGCCTCGCCCGCACCGACGCCACCGACCACGCGGTGAACGCCATGGTCGCCCGTGACGACACCGCCGCCCGCGCCGCGGCGCAGGTGGCGGAAGCGGCGGTCATGCGCGGCGAGGCGCTCGGCGCGCTGCACGGCCTGCCGGTCGGCATCAAGGACCTCACCCCCACCAAGGGCCTGCGCACCACCTGGGGCAGCCCCCTGTTCCGCGACCACGTGCCCGAGGCCGACCACTCCCTGGTCGCCAACATCCGCGCCGCCGGCGGCATCATCGCCGGCAAGACCAACACGCCGGAATGGGGTGCCGGGGCCAACACCCGCAACGCCGTCTATGGCGCCACCGGCAATCCGTTCGACCCCACCAAGAACGCCGCCGGCTCCTCGGGCGGCTCGGCGGTCGCGCTGGCCACGGGCCAAGTGCCGCTGTGCAGCGGCAGCGACATGGGCGGCTCCCTGCGCAACCCCGCCGCCTTCTGCGGCATCGTCGGCTTCCGCCCCACCCCCGGCCTGGTGCCCGACGAAGGCCGCGGCATGGGCTGGTCCTGCCTCGGCGTCCAGGGCCCGATGGCCCGCACCGTGCCCGACCTCTGCCTGCTTCTCTCGGCGATGGTTTCCGACGATGCCAGCGACCCGCTGGCCACCACCATCCACGGCAAGAAAGTCCGCCGCGCCGAGGATTTCGCCACCCCCCAGGTGATCGACCTCGCCGGCCTGCGCGTGGCCATCACCCCGGATTTCGGCTTCGCCCCCACCGAGCGCCACATCCGCCAGGTATTCGCCGAAAAGACCGCCCTGTTTCGCCATGCCTTCCACAGCGCCGCCGACGCCACGCCCGACTGCAGCGGCGCCGACGAGGCCTTTGAGGTGCTGCGCTCGGTGAACTTCGTCGCCTCGCACAGCGAACGCTACCGCACCAGCCCCGGCGACCTCGGCCCCAACGTGCGCGCCAACATGGAATCGGCGCTGAAATACACCATGGCCGACATCGCCCGCGCCTCGCAGCTGCAAACCCAGCTTTACCAGCGCTGGCAGCATTTCTTCCGCGACATCGACGTGATCCTCACCCCCTCGATCACCATCAGCCCGCGCCCGTGGACCGAACTGTTCCCCGCCGAGATCGATGGCCAGAAGACCCGCACCTACTTCCACTGGCTCTCGCTGGCCTACGCCGTCACCCTGGCCGGCCACCCCGCGGTCAGCCTGCCGGTGGGGCGCGACCACCACGGCATGCCGTTCGGCCTGCAGATCGTCGGCCCGCGCGGCGGCGACGCCTTCGTGCTCGGCGTGGCCGCCGCACTCGAACAGATGCTGGCCGCCAACCCGCGCACCCGCCGCCCGGTGCCGGACATCGAGAAACTGAAATCCGCCGCCCCGATCAGCGCCATGCCGCATTTCATGGGCTTCAACTGAAGCAATACGCGATCGGGTGATCACACCCGATCGCTTGTTGCCCTAGCCAGGAACGGCGGGAGCCATCGGGCGGCCGGGCTGCCCACGCTGGGGTCCCATGCCGGGATGGCCCATGCCCTGGTGGTTCATGCCCTGCTGGCCCATGCCGTCATGGTTCTTCCTGCCATGCCCACGATGTTCGCCGTGTTGCATGCCCCGCCGCTGCATGGCGCGCGGCGCGGCGACCTGGGTCAGGTTGTCCTTGTCAGGACCGACCTGCATGGCCGCGATCACCCGCCCGAGCGGCCCCGAATAGCCCTGGCCCCGCACCACCACGGTCTTGCCCGGGCTGAGCATCTCGGCCAGCCGCTTCGCCTCAGCGGGCGGCATGCGCACCAGGGTGCCATCCTCCAGCCGCACCCCGTTCGGCTCGCCGCGCGGCTCATGCAGCACCGCCGCCACCCGGCCTTCGGCCTCCAGCGCCGCGCCCGTGCCACCGTGGCGGCCGTGCTGCGGCGCCGTCACCAGCACCATCGCGCCGGTCGCGTCGTTCTTGATCGAGCGCGCAACCACCATCGGCAGCGCGCGCGCCTTCAGCCCGTGGATCGTCACCACATCGCCCGGCTTCACCGCGAACACCAGCTGCGTCGCAACATGGGGCGACACATGCACCTCGGTGCCGTCCGCCAGGATCAGCCCGGTGACAAGGCCGCGCGGCGTCAGCGAATACTGCGCCACCTGCCCCTTCACCTCGGGCAACTGCGCGGGATCGTATATCGGCGCCGGCGCGGCACCACCGCGCATCCCCGAAGGTCCAGGCTGGGCCACCGCCAGGCCACCAGCGCCCAGGACGAAAGCCGCGGCCAGCATCAGAACGGATTTACGAGTCATACTTGGTCTCCAACGATCTCGGCCACGAACGGCCTCCCCCCTGTCAACGCAAGCCGCGTGCCAACACCCAACCATTTGTTTTCACTCAACATCCTTGGCCACCGACGATGCCGAACCGTCGTCCTTCCCGACAGGGTCCGTCCGGATATCAGACACCTCCAGCCGATGCTGCCGCAGTTTCTCGTACAGCAACTGCCGATGGATCCCCAGCAGCCGCGCCGCCTCCGCCCGGTTGCCGCCGCTGCGCGCCAAAGCGCGGCGGATCATCGCCGCCTCCAGCCGCGCCACCGCCTCCGGCAGCGTTCCCGCGAGCATGTCCTCGGCACCGGCATCCGCCACCGCCCCGTCGCCGTCTCCGAGAAAGGCGAGATCCTCCACCGCCACCACCGCCCGCCGCGCCAGCGCCGCCACCCGCTCCATCGCATTGCGCAATTCGCGCACATTGCCCGGCCAGCGATGCCGCAGCAGCCGCGCCGCCGCCTCCGCCGACAACGCCCGCGCCGCCCCGCTTGCCGCCGCCAGCGTCAGGAAATGCTCGGCCAGCGGCACGATGTCGGCCAACCGCTCGCGCAACGCCGGCAGCCGCACCGGCACCACGCCCAGCCGCCAATACAGGTCCTCGCGGAACTTCCCATCACGCACCATGGCCGCCAGGTCGTGATGCGTCGCGGCCAGGATGCGCACATCCACCGGCACCTCCTTGCCGCCCACCGGCACCACCACCCGCTCCTGCAGCACGCGCAGCAGCTTGGCCTGCATCGCCAGGTCCATGTCGCCGATCTCGTCGAGGAACAGCGTGCCCCGGTGCGCCTCGCGGAAACTGCCCAGCGCCTCGCCCACCGCCCCGGTGAACGCGCCGCGCACATGGCCGAACAACTGGCTCTCCAGCAACCCGGCCGGAATGGCGGCGCAGTTCACCGCCACAAAGGGCTTGGCGGCACGGCGGCCATGGCGATGGATCGCCCGCGCCACCACCTCCTTGCCCGAGCCAGTTTCGCCGGTGATCATCACCGTCACCTCGCTGTCGGCGAGCATCCCCACGGCCTTCTGCACCTCGCGCATCGCCGCGGAATTGCCGACCAGCGCGTCGGAAGCGTCGGCCACGGCGGCCGTCGCCAGGGCGGCACCACCGGGCAGCATCCGTTCCAGCAGTTCGCCAAGCGCGGCACGCCCGATCGGCTTGGCAACGTGATCGACGGCCCCCAGCCGCATCGCCTCGATTGTATTGGCCGCCGTCGGCACTGCGGTCAGCACCGCCACCGGCGGCATCGCCCCCCGCTCCCGCAGCGCCCGCAGCACCGACAACCCATCCATCCCCGGCATCCGCAGGTCCAGCAGCACCGCATCCACCCCGCCTTGCGCCAGCCGGTCCAGCGCCGCCGCGCCATCGCCCACCTGCTCGGCCACATGGCCCAGGTCGCCCAGCGTCTCGGCGATGCCCGCGCGCAAGGCGGCATCGTCATCGACAATCAGCACGCGTGCCATGGCACCTCCAGCACGAACACCGCCCCGCGCCCCCCCTCGCTCTCGCTTTCCCGCAACACCAGGCTGCCACCCTGCACCTCGGCCAGCTCACGCGCGATCGCCAACCCCAGCCCGGTGCCATCGGGCCTCCCGGTCACGAAGGGCTCGAACAGGCTGCCGCGCAGCACCGCCGGCACACCCGGCCCGCTATCGGCCACGGTGAGCCGCAACCGGTCGCCCACCACCACGGCGGACAGCATCACCAGCCCGCCGGGCGGTGTGTGACGAACCGCGTTCTGCACCAGATTGTCGAGGATACGCCGGATCAGCGCCGCATCCAGCAGCCCGCACAGCGCCGGCGCGGGAGCGTCCACCGCCACGCGCACCAGTCCGCCCTCCCCCCGGCCCCCCTCTTGTTGACGTGCCTCCTGCTCGGCCGCACAGGCATGCAGCAGCGCCACGACATCCACCGGCGCCGGCTCCGGCGTCCGCCGCTGCGTCATGGCCAGCAACTCGCCGCTCAACCGGTCCAGCCGCGCCACCTGCTCCAGTATCGCCTCCAGCGCCACCGCCCGCCGCGCCGGATCGCCCGCCAGCGCATTCTCGGCGCGCAGCCGCATCGCGGCGATGGGATTGCGGATCTCATGCGCCACCCCCGCCGCCACCCGCCCCAGCGCCGCCAGCCGCTCGGCCGCCGCCACCTGTGCCGACAGCTCGGCCGAACGTGCCCGCGCCTCGGCCAGCCGCTCCCCAGCAGTGTTCAGCGCGGTCACGATGCGATCCAGCTCGCGCTCCCCGGTCGCCGCCACCCGGGGCAGCAGAACCGCCCCCAGCGCGCCGCCATCGCCCGCCCGCTCATGCCCTACCAGCGCCGCCTCGATCAACCGGATGCGGTGCGACCAAGCCAGCAGCAGCGCCGACAGCCACCCCGCGGTCAGCAGCACCAGCGCCAGCAGCACCCCCAGCCCCACCTGCACCTCGCGATAGCCGGGTGCGGCCGGCACCAGATGCGCCACCCAGGCCACCATCCCCGGCACTGGGCCATCCAGCGGGCATGCCAAGCCATGCCGCCCGCCAGGCGCGCCGAAGCCGATGACCTCGTCATTGCGCCACGCCGCCGCCGCCGCCGCCGCCAGCAGGGGCCGGATATCGGCCGCCGGCTGCTGCGCTAAAGCCTCGCCACCGGGGGCCTCACCACCGGGGGCCTCGCCACCGGGGGCCTCACCACCGGGGGCCTCCACTTCGCCGGCCCCAGCCACCGCCACCCGCCAGATGCCCGCCTCCTGCCCCGCACGCCCGGCCATGGCAAGCCCCACCACCGCGGCAAGGTCGCGACGGAATCCCGCCTCCTCGCGCCCGCCCCGCGGCCCGGCCCATCCGGCCACATAGAAGGTGTAGTTCTCGGCGATCGCCGCGCAGCCCTGCTCCAGCACGGCCGCACTCAGCCCGCTCTGCGCCGCACTCGACTGCCGGTAGAGCTGCACCAGCACGGCCCCCACCCCCAGCGCCGCCGCCAGCGACAGCACCCACGCCACCAGAAGCCGGGCCCGCAGCGATTGCATGCCAACGATCTAGCCGATCCCCCCCCTCCCCGCCACAAGATCCCCGCCACAACATCCCCGGCGCAACGGCCGCGCCGCACGCCGGTCTCCCTTTACGCCCATTTGGTAACGGACCTGTAATCGCGCCCGTGTGATCCCTTGCGCATGTCACGGGGTGGAGGGGTAAAGCGGCCTCGCCCCGCCGGCATCACGCCAACACGCTGCAAATGTCACGAGTTGTTGATTCAGACATCCTAACCTAGTGAATGGGGCGGCTTCCGCAGCCACCCGAAACCGGACAGCGCACACGGCACGGCTCCCAGCCCTGCCAGGCCGCCCGGCACGACGGCGGGCAGCAAGCCCCAGGCGGGCAGCAAGGACGGTGATGCAACGAGGCAACCACGACAGCGCCGCGACGGCAGGCATGCCCCGCGGCCGATTTCTCCCGGCTCGCGACGACGTGTCCGCCCACCCGCGCGTCGGGGTTCGCAGCATGACGCCGGGCGGCCTGTTCGGCATCAGCGCCGCCATCGTCACCCTCACCCTGCTCGGCCTCTATCTCGGCCTGCTGCGCGACGGCCATCGCCGCGCCGAGGAACGCGCCGAGGCCATCACCCTCGGCGCCGCCCAGGCGGTCGCCAACCAGGTGGGCCGGCTGACCCAGACCGTCGAAGGCCTGCTCGTCCACCTCGCCGCCCAGCCGGACGGCGCCGCGCCGCCCGACGAACCGACCCTGCGCCAGCGCATCCGCGACATGCCCCAGCTGCGCGCCCTGCTGTTCCTCGACGCGACATTCAACGTCGCCCGCTCGACCGACCCCCTGCTGCAGGGCGCAGTGCTGCGCGGCCAGCCCTGGCTGCAGCAATTGCACGACGCGGCGCGCGAGGCAGTTCCCGCGCCCACCGTGCTCGGGGCCCCGCTGGCCATTCCCGCGCGCCCCCTCGCGGCAAACGGGCCACCCGCCAGCCCCGCCCCATGGGGCATTCCGCTCGGCCGCGCCCTCGCCGCGCACGATGGCACCCCGGCCGGCGGCATCCTGGCCCTGCTCGACGGCGAATACATCGCCACCGCCCTCGGCCAAATCGCGCGCATGTTCGGCACCGAGATCCGCCTGTACGGCCACGACGCCATCCTGCGCGCCGCCACCGACCTGCCGGCCAGTGCCCTGGGGCGGCGCGACACCGAGTCGCCGATCTTCGCCAACTTCCTGCCCGCCCTCGGCACCGGCACCTGGCAGGGCCGGCAGGACGGGCGCGAGGTCATCGCAAGCTTCGTCACCTCCGCCCGCTCGCCCTTCGTCGTCGCCGTCAGCCGCAGCACCAGCGCCGCCTTCACCGCCTGGCGGGTGGAAGCGATGGTGCTCAGCGCCAGCTTCGCCGTCGTCTACCTCGTCGTCCTCGCCGCCCTCTGGCTGCTGTTCCGCCATGCCGACATGCTGCACAGCCAGCACGACACCCTCAGCCGCAGCGAGCGTCGCGCCCAGGCCGACGGCCGCGCCAAGCAGGATTTCCTGGCCGCCATGAGCCACGAGATCCGCACCCCGATGAACGGCGTCATCGGCATGGCCGGCCTGCTGATGGACACCCGCCTCGACCCCGAGCAGCACCGCTACACCCGCACCATCCAGAGTTCCGCCGAGCACCTGCTGACCGTGCTCAACGACGTCCTCGACTTCTCCAAGATCGAGGCCGGCGCCTTCGAGCTGGAATCCGTCCCCTTCGTCCTGGAGGAGGAGGTGGCGACCATCACCGAGCTGTTCGCCCCGGCCACCGCCGTCAAGGGCGTGGAACTGGTCTGCCGCCTGGGCGACGGCCTGCCCGCGGGCGTGATCGGCGACCCCGGCCGCTTCCGCCAGATCATGCTGAACATAGTCGGCAACGCCGTGAAGTTCACCGAGCGCGGCTGGATCGAGATCTCGCTCGACGGCGAGCCGCGCGACGACGGCACGCTGGCGTTGCATTGCAGCGTGTCCGATACCGGCATCGGCATCGACCCGGCCCGCATGCCGCTGCTGTTCGAACGCTTCAGCCAGGCCAGCGCCTCCATCGCCCGGCAATATGGCGGCACCGGCCTCGGCCTGGCCATCTGCCGCCAACTGGTCGAGGCGATGGGCGGCACCATCAGCGCCGCCGCACGCCCCGGCGGCGGCAGCGACTTCCAGTTCACCCTGTCCGTGCGCGCCCATCACGGCCCGCTCGACACCGACCCCGCCCCGCTGCGCGGTCGCCGCTGCCTGGTGGTCGACGACCTGCCGCTCAACCGCGAAATCCTCGCCCGCCAGCTCACCAGCCTGGGCGCCATCGCCGACACGGCCGAAGACGGCGTGGCCGCCCTCACCATGCTGCGCGCCGCCCTGCGCGCCGGCCAGCCCTACCAGTTGGTGCTGGTCGATCGCGCGATGCCGGTGATGGACGGCCTAACCTTCGCCCGCGCCGTGCGCCGCGACCCCGCCTTTGCCGCCCCCACCTCCGCGGCCCGGGGCCATCACCTGCGCCTCGTCCTGTGCGCCTCCGGCCAGCTCGGCGATGCGCGCGAGGGGCTGGACATGTTCGACGCCCAGCTGCTCAAGCCGGTCCTCGCCTCCCGCCTGCGCAGCGTCGCCGCCATGCTGAACACCCCGCCGCCCGCCGGCCTCCCCCACAACGCCCTCCCCCACAACGCCCACCCCGACAGCGCGCCCCCCGGCACCACCCCCCCCAAAACGGCCACTTCCGACTCAGCCCCTCTGGCCGCCGCCAACGACCAGCCTCCCCTCTCCGCCATGCGCGTGCTGGTCGCCGAGGACAACGCCACCAACCAGCTCGTCACCCGCGCCATCCTGCAACGCGCCGGCGCCCGGGTGGACGTGGTGGAGGATGGCGAGCAGGCCGTCTCCATGGTCCGCCGCTTCGCCTACGACGTGCTGCTGATGGACCTGCAGATGCCCGGCATGGACGGCCTGCAGGCCACCCGCGCCATCCGCCACGACGAGGCCCAGGACAACGAGGCCTCCCGGCGCCGCCTGCGCATCATCGGCCTCACCGCCGGCAGCGGCCGCGAGGTGGAGGCGCAGTGCCGCGCCGCCGGCATGGATGCCTTTCTCGGCAAGCCGGTCACCCGCGACGTCCTGGTGGCCACCCTCAGCGCGACCCGCCCGGCCGCCGTCATCGTCTGATCCGGCCCGGCTTCATCCCAGCCCGGCCGACGCCATGCGGATTGGCCAGCATGTGGCCGCGTGATAAGCTCCGCCATCGATGAACGCCCGACCGCGTTCTCCGGGCCCGGCATCCGGGCCACTGTTCTCACGGCACACCCCCTGCGATGGCGAGCGATGGCGAAGAAAAAACCCAGCCTGGCTGATCATGTGGAGGCCACCGAACGCCGGGAGGCACCACGGGCCCAGGCACGCCGCCTGGGCCGCAGCATGTGGACAACATGGCTGCTCCTGGCGACCGTCACGGTGGTGATCCTGGCCGGCGCAGTCGCATTCCTGCGCTTCAAGCAGTTGATCTGAGCAGTCAGCCCCCCCGCCTCAGCCCCCTGGTGCCCCCTGGGTGTTCACATACAGCGAATACAGCGAGTGGCTCGCCGCCATGAACAGCCGGTTGCGATAGCGCCCGCCGAAGCACAAATTGGCGCACCGCTCCGGCAGCCGGATATGGCCGATCGGCGCCCCGGCCGGGTTGAACACCCGCACCCCGTCCAGTTCCTCGCTGCCCATGCCCCAGCCGCACCAAAGATTGCCCTCCACGTCCACCCGGAACCCATCCGGCGAACCGCCCGCGGCGTCGATGAACACCCGCCCCCGCGCCAGCCGCTTGCCGTCCACCACGTCGAAGGCGCGGATCTCGCGCGGGTCGGCGCGCGAGGCCACCACGTAGAGGATCTTCTCGTCCGGCGAGAACGCCAGGCCGTTCGGCCCCGGAATGTCATCCGCCATCATCGCCAGCGCGCCGGTCTGCCCGTCGATACGATAAAGCGCCGCCGCCACCTCAGGCTCCGCCACATGGCCCTCGTAATTGCCGAGAATCCCGAAGGGCGGGTCGGTAAACCAGATCGCCCCGTCGCTGGCCACCACCACGTCGTTCGGCGAGTTCAGCCGCTTGCCCTGGTAGCTGTCGGCCAGCACGGTGATCGATCCGTCATATTCGGTGCGCGTCACCCGCCGCGAGTCGTGCTCGCAGGTCACCAGCCGGCCCTGCCGGTCGCGCGTATTGCCGTTGGCGTTGTTCGACGGCTTGCGGAACACCGACACGCCGCCGGTCTCCTCATCCCAGCGCAGGATGCTATTGTTGGGGATGTCGCTCCACAGCACACAGCGCGCATCGCCCAGCCACACCGGCCCCTCGGCCCAGCGGCAGCCGGTATAAAGCCGCTCCACCGAGCCCAGCACGCGGAACTTCGCGAAACTGGGGTCCATCACCACGATCCGCGGGTCGGGATAACGATCGCTTTCCTGCCACATGACGAGTCCTCCGAAGGTTGCAGCAATGGTGGCGCAACGCACCTGTGCTGGCTAGCGCGCGCCGCCGCGCTTCAACCCGCGGCGGCCCTGTCCTACAACGGCAGCATGAGCAACACAGATGTCATCGTGGTCGGCGCCGGCGTGGCCGGGCTCGCCGCGGCCGCCACCTTGCGCGCCGCCGGCCGCACCTGCGTGGTGCTGGAAGCAAGCGGGCGCATCGGCGGGCGCGCGCATACCACCATCCTGGGCACCGACCCGTTCGACCTCGGCGCCACCTGGCTCCACGATGCCGGACGCAACCGCCTCGCCGACCTCGCCCGCGCCGCCGGCGACCCCCTGGCCGACGCCGACACCCCACGCAACCGCGCGCTGATGGTCGAGGGGCGCCCGGCCGATGCCCAGCAGCAAGCCGCCTACTGGCGCGCCGCCGCCGCCTTCACCCGCGCCTGCCAAGCCCACGCCGCCACGGAGCCCGATGTCAGCCTCGCCGAAGCCATCGACCCACTGCGCGACGACCCGTGGATGAACACCATCGAAACCTGGGAGGCCACGCTCATCGCCGCCGCCGACCCGCGCCGCTTCTCGGTGCGCGACTGGGCGGACAACACGCTCAATGGCAGCAACCTGTGGGCGACGGGCGGCATCGGTGCCCTGGTCGAACGCCGCCTGGTGCCGCTGGCCGGGCCATCGATCCAGCTGGGCACACCCGTGCGCCGCATCTCCTGGGGCGGCCCGGGCGTCAACGTGACGGGCGATTTCGGCACGCTGCACGCCGCGTCCTGCATCGTCACCGTCTCGGTCGGCGTGCTCGCCGCCGGCACCATCGCCTTCGACCCGCCGTTGCCCGACACCACCCAGGCCGCCATCGCCGGCCTGCCAATGGGCCTGCTCACCAAGGTCGGCCTGCGCGTCGCCGCCGGCCAGCGCCTCGGCCTGGCGCCCGACACCTCGCTGCGCCGCCAGGTGCGCCGCCCGCTGGAACCCACGATGTCGTTCCACGCCTGGCCGTTCGGCGCCGCCCATATCGCCGGCTTCGTCGGCGGCCCGGCCGCCTGGGACCTCGCCCACACCGGCCCCGCCGCCACCGAGGCCTTCGCGCGCGCCCAGCTGGAGTCCCTGCTCGGCCCCCAGGCCACCGCTGCGGTGGAGGAAGTCGTGGTCTCCAACTGGGGCTGCGACCCCTTGCACCGCGGCGCCTATACCTACGCCCTGCCCGGCCATTCCGGCGCGCGCGCCGCACTTGCCCGCCCGCTCGCCGGCGGCCGCCTGGCCTTCGCGGGCGAGGCGGTCTGCACCGACGGCCTGGCCGGCACCGTCGGCGGCGCCTTCCTCAGCGGCGAAGCCGCCGCCCGCAACGCGCCATTCAGAAAAAGATGAAGTTGTTCACGTAAAGCTTGCCGGCCTGCATCGCGTTCTCCGCGCGCTGATGCACCGGCACGCTGAACGCCGACAGCCCCCGCGTCTGCCCATCCAGCAGGAAGCAGCCGACATAGCCAAGCCCGGTCAGGTGGCGGAAGATCGTCCCCGGCGCCCCGTCACTATGGCGCGCCTCGCTCTCCACCAGCAGCACCGGCCGATGCTCGCGCAGTATCCGCTCCGCCCCCTCCAGCACCGCCAGCTCGTGGCCCTCGACATCGATCTTGACGAACCCCACCGGCTCGCCGATCACGTCGTCCAACCGCACCAGCCGGCATGGCACCTCGCGCACATGGGTGGACCCGGCCAGCGTATTGGCGGTCTCCAGGGTCGAAATGCCATGCAGCTCAACCGCATCGCGATAGGGAATACGCAGCACGCCCTCGCCCGCCCGGTTCGACACCGCACAGCCATGCACCACGATCGACGGGTCCAGCTTGCGCCGCAGCGCCTCGGCAAACCACGGGATCGGCTCGAAGCAGTGCACCCGCGCACCCAGCTGCGCCATGCGCCCGGCATAATTTCCCTCGTTCGCCCCCACATCCAGCGCCAGCCGCCGCGGGTCGATCAGATGGTCCAGCAGGTAGTATTCCGGCTCGAACCCCCGCCCCCGCTCCAGCTTGCGCAGCGCATGGCGATGGGCAACCCGCGGCCCCGCGGCGCGGGCAGCGATCTCCATCAGGCGGGAGAACACGCGCCGCGGCGCATACCGGGGCAAGGCGACGGGCGACTGCATGCGGGTACAATGGCAAACTATTAGGGCCGTGGCGAGAATGTGCCGCAGGCACTACCCGAATCATCAACGACGCCGCCCCGTCCGACTTGAACCGGAACGCCCGCTGGGCAAACATCACCCGCATCGACGCCCCTCGCCGCCCCCATGCTGTCGTCTCCCCAAGCCCGGAACTGAAACGGACCACCGCCATGCGCATCTTCTCCGCCACCCTGGCCACCGAGACGAACACCTTCTCGCCCCTGCCCACCTCCATCGACGGCTACCGCGAGGGCGTCTGGCTCCGCCCCGGCGAACACCCCACCGACGCCCCGCGCATGTGCACCGCCCCCCTCTTTGTCGCCCGCCAGCAGGCCAAGGCCGAAGGCTTCACCCTCATCGAGGGCTCCTGCTTCGCTGCCTCCCCCGCCGGCACCACCAACCGCGCCGACTACGAGGAAATGCGCGACGAGATCCTCGCCCAGGTGAAGGCCGCCCTCCCGCTCGACGGCGTCCTCCTCGGCCTGCACGGCGCCATGGTCGCCCACGGCTACGACGACGTCGAAGGCGACATCACCGAGCGCGTCCGCGCACTCGTCGGCCCCGCCTGCATCATCGGCGTCGAGCTCGACCCGCATTGCCACCTGACCCTCAAGCGCGTCAGCCTCGCCGATATCACCATCCTGTACAAGGAATTCCCCCACACCGACGTCGTCGACCGCGCCGAAGACCTCCTGCGCCTGGTCCTCGCCACCATCCGCAAGCAAATTAAACCCACCCAGGCGCTCTACGACGCCCGCCAGATCGGCAGCTACCCCACCACGCTCCCCCTCATGCGCGCCTTCGTCGACCGCATGTCGGCGATGGAGGGCCGCGACGGCATCCTCTCCATCTCCATCGCCCACTGCTTCCCCTACGCCGACGTCCCCGAAATGACCGGCCGCATCCTCGTCATCACCGACAACGACAAAGCCAAGGCCGACCGCCTCGCCACCCAGATCGGCGAGGAATTCGTCTCCATGCGCGGCAAGACCGCACCGGACTATCTCGACGTCGACGGCGCCATCACCGCCGGCATCGCCGCCAACGCCTACCCCGTCGTCATGGCCGACCCGGCCGACAACGCCGGCGGCGGCGCCCCGTCGGACAACACCACCATCCTCAAGCGCCTGATCGAACGCGACGTCCAGGAAGCCGCCCTCGGCCCCATCTGGGACCCGATCGCCGTGCGCCTGTGCTTCGACGCCGGCCTCGGCGCCACCTTCGCCCTGCGCTTCGGCGGCAAGATCGGCCCCACCTCCGGCACCCCCGTCGACGCCACCGTCACCGTCACCGGCCTGAAAAAGGATTGCTGGCAAACCTTCGGGCCCACCCAAAGCTACCTCGGCGACTGCGCCGCGGTGAAAATCGGCGGCGTCGAAGTGGTCCTGATCACCAGCCGCTCCCAGGCCCTCGGCCTCGAACTGTTCCGCAACGTCGGCATCGAGCCCACCGAGCGCAAACTGGTGGTCGTAAAATCCACCAACCATTTCATGGCCGCCTTCGGCCCGGTCGCCAAGAAAGTCCTCTACATCGACGCCGACGGCCCAATCCCGCGCGACTACCGCCGCATCGCCTACACCCGAGTCCAGCGCCCGATCTGGCCGCTCGACGCCGAGACAAAGCCAGGGCTGATCCTGTAAAGAAAAGAATGTTCTTTTTTGAAAAAAATAACCAAAAAACTTTCATCCGTTGCAGTAAGGCCATAAGCCCCGCTTCAACGAGTAAAAGTCTTTTTGCTTCTTTTTCTACAGAAAAAGAAGATTCTTCCTTGCGTCCTCCCAAGGAATCCCACCCATGATCCAGAACCCCGTCCGCCAGTCCCTCCTCGCCGGCGGCACCGCCTTCGGCACCATGGCCTTCGAGTTCTTCACCCCCGGCCTCGCCCGCATCCTCGCCGCGTCAGGGGCGGAATACGTCATCCTCGACCAGGAACACTCCGGCGCCGGCATCGACACCATCAAGGCCCAATGCGCCTTCGCCCGCGGCGCCGGCATCGTGCCGATGGTGCGGGTGCCGGCCTGCGAGAAAGACCTGATCTGCCCGGTGCTCGACGCCGGCGCCCTCGGCATCATGGTGCCGATGGTCGAAAGCCCCGCCCAGGCCCGCGCCATGGTCGATTGGTGCCGCTACCGCCCCCTCGGCCGCCGCGGCCTCGCCTTCGGCCTGGGCCACGACGACTACCGGCCGAACCCGCCCCGCGCCTACATGGACGCGGCGAACGAAGCGATCCTCACCATCGCCATGATCGAAACCGCCGCCGGCCTGCAGAACGCCCGCCAAATCCTTGCCACCCCCGGCATCGACATCGGCTGGCTCGGCCATTTCGACCTTTCCGACAGCCTCGGCATCGTCGGCGACTTCGCCCACCCCCGCTTCACCACCGCCGAAGCCGACATCATCGCGGCCGGCCAACAAACAGGCAAGCCGATCGGCTGGCTCGCCGCCGACGGCGCAGCGGCAAAGGCGGGCATCGAACGAGGATTCAAGGCACTCTGCCTCAGCACCGATGTCGGCCTGCTACGCGCGGCACTCACCGCCGAGATCGGCGCGGCAAAGGCGTAAATCCAAAGCGCACCACCGATCAAAAGGCCAGGCATTTCCCCCCTGAACCCGAGCAACGCCGGCGCGCGCTTCCACGCGAAAAAAATTGTTCACAATCAATCGTTGATAAAATGGGGGTCTGGGGCCGCCGGCCCCAGCGGGTCGAGGGCGGCGCCCTCGCCTTGCGTTCTTTGGCAACCCGCCAAGGCTCCAACCCACCCTACCCCACCGCGCGCTGCCGTCGCTCCGCCCGCGCCCACAGCACCCCCACCACCGCCAGCACCACCAGCCCCGACAACGCCGAGACCAGCACCGCCCCGCGCGGCCCCAACTGCTCCGACAGCGTGCCGATCAATATCTGCCCCAGCGGCCCGAACCCGATGCACACCGTGATCAGCCCCATCTGGCGCGAGCGCACCGCCGCCGGCACGCCGGTCAGCACCAGCGTCGTCTGCATGTTGCCGAACAGCGCCAGCCCCATCCCGCCCACCAGCAGCACCGCCGAAGCCGCCCAGTAGTTCGGGATCAGCGGCATAACCGCCAGCGCCACCAGGAACACCGCCGATCCCGCCACCATCAGCACCCGTGGCGGGCCGCGCACCGTGCCCGAGGCCAGCAGGATGCCGCCGATCAGCGACCCCAGCGGCTCGGCCGAGGCCAGCACCCCGGTCAGCGAGGGCGACACCCCGAACACCCCGATCGCCAGCGGCGCCACCACGGCGATATAGGTGAAGGCGAACATGTTCATCGCGATGGTCACGCCCAACACCGCCAGCACCGTCGGATTCGTCCGCGCGAAGGCCAGCCCCTCGGCCAGATCGCGCGGCACCCGGCCCAGCACCAGGCGGCGTATCTCCTGGACATGGCGAATACCCGGCACCAGCGTCGCGGCGAACAGGTAGAACACCGTGGTGATGGCATACGCACCCGTCGCCCCCAGCCCGGCGAAGGCGAAACTGCCCACCAGCGGCCCGATCCCCCGCGTCGTCGCGTTGGTCAGGCTGTCCAGCGCCACCGCCCGCGGCATCAGGTCCGGCCCCGCCGCCTCGCCGCACATGCGCCGCCGCGTCGCCATCTCGCTCGCCCACACCAGCCCGCTGGCGAAGGCCGCCGCCCCCAAATGCCACGGCGCCAGCACGCCCAGCCACCCCAGCGCACACACCGTGCCCGCCGCCGCGGCGTTCAGCAGCAACCCGGCCTGCAAAATCGCCTTGCGGTTCACCGACTCGCAGATCACCCCCGCCACCGCCCCGAACAGCAGCATCGGCAAGGTCCGCATCGCCGATACCACCGCCACCGCCAGCCCCGACCCCGTCACCTCGAACGTGAACAGCGCCGCGGCCAGCATCTCGGTCCAGCGCATGGCATTGACCACGCCCCCGATCGCCCACAGCCGGACGAAATCCGGCGAGGCGAGCAACACGCGCAAAGGGTGTCTTTGTGGCGGCGATTCCATACCGCCGGAAGTGTGCACGCCCTGCCCCGCATGGCCAGCGGCCCAGCGCCTATGTATGAACAGACCAGCCAAGCAATCGGGAGAAACTCCATGCGCGTCCCTGTCCTCACCCGCGAACAGATGACCCCCGAACAACAGGCCGTCCACGACGCCGCCGTCGCCGGCAAGCGCGGCCGCATGCCGCCCCCCGCCCTGGCCTGGATCCACTCCCCCGAACTGGCCATGCGCACCCAGCACCTCGGCGAATTCATCCGCTACGACACCGCCTTCGGTCCCGCCCTGATGGAAATCGCCGTCCTGGTCACCGCCAAATACTGGCGCAGCCACTACGAATGGTACGCCCACCGCCGCCTGGCCGAAACCGCCAACCTCGACGCCGCCATCATCAACGCCATCCGCGACGGCCAGCCTCTCCCGCCGGTCGACGAGAAAACCCAGGTCATCTACGACTACGCCAAAACCCTGCACGAAACCCGCGACGTCCCAATGCCGCTGCACAACCGCATGCTCGCCGCCTGGGGCCCCCGCGGCGTCGCCGAGGTGATCGGCATCTGCGGCTACTACACCCTGGTTAGCATGACCCTGAACGGCTTCGACGTCGGCCTGCCCGACGGCGAAACCTCGGAAATCTGAAGCGAGAAAGCCTTCTTTTTGTGAACAAAAAGAAGCAAAAAAACTTTTCCCTTCAGCCCCCCGCCGTCATCCTGAGCGAAGCGAAGGATCCACGCTACCTTCGCTTCCCCCCTCCCGTCGCATCCTTCCAGAACTCCGCGCCTGCTCAAAGCGACGCCGCGGAAGCGTACGATTTCACTGCCAACACCTTCCATGTGGCCCTGACGAAGCAAGCCCGGTGGCCGCCGATGGCGTGGGACGACGACTGTGCAGAATTCAAGACTTACGCACCAAGTCTCGCTCGTTGATATACTCCCGAAGGGCACGGTTGATGCGGGTCTGGTAGCCCTCGCCATCAGGCGCGCCGGCCTTGAACCACTGGATCAGATCGGCATCCAGGCGCAGGGTCAGTTGGTGTTTGACTGGGCGAAAAAAAACGCCGCGCCGCGCCGCTCCAATCCTTCTGTTCAGGAAGCACCGCGACGTTGATCCTGTCATCCGGCAGCGCAGCCAATGCGGCAAGTTCGGCTTTTTTGCGCTGGCAATGGCAGCCTAGAAATTCCCTTCTTCATAGGCTATCCTTTCATGTGCAGTCGCCTTGCTTCTTACTTCCCTCCCCCCGTGAAACCTACGGCGGTCACACAAGTACGAAACAACTTTCCAATTCCGCTTGGTTCTGAATCACTGCGCGAAGGAACGTGCAACGGGGACCGATTCGCATGTCTGGGGACGATCTTGGCGGCTTTGGCGATGCGCGTCTGAGGAA